>ERZ869983.527-NODE-527-length-12497-cov-5.358937_pt1 | contig 12497 bp, 12 predicted proteins | sample MGYA00521106_ERZ869983 | MGnify/ENA primary metagenome ERZ869983 (study PRJEB32232, sample SAMN07284972) | human gut metagenome | biome: human-associated habitat; material: feces | host: Homo sapiens | place: Tanzania | collected 2014-04-05 ...
ATGAATGAAATTTATGATCGTATTCAAAAACCAATTTTTATCGTAGAAAATGGTATGGGAGCTATTGATCAAGCAGATGAAAATGGATATGTTGAAGATGATTATCGCATTGATTACTTACAAAAACATTTATCAGCTATGGCTGATGCGATTAATGAAGATGGTGTTGAATGTTTAGGATATACGATGTGGGCACCAATTGATCTTGTTTCTTTATCAACTGGAGAAATGAAAAAACGTTATGGATTTATTTATGTTGATATGGATGATAAAGGAAATGGAACTTTAAAACGTACAAAGAAAAAATCATTTAATTGGATGAAACATATTATTGAAACAAATGGGAAAGCCCTTGATGAAAAGCTCTAGCAATCAGCTAGAGTTCTTTTCATTATTGACACTTCTTTACAATTCCTATAATATTAGTAGGAAAAGAGAGGTACCTTATGATTTATTTAGACTATGCAGCCAATACACCAATAGAAAAAGAAGTACTTGATACGTATTATCAAGCAACCATGAAATATTTTGCTAATCCTAATGCAAGTCATACACTAGGATTACAAGCAAAAGAAGTTATTGATCAAACAACAAAGCACATTGCTGAACAATTACATGTCTTACCTGAAGAAATCATTTATACATCAGGAGCTAGTGAAGCCAATAACCTTGCAATCAAAGGTATTTTAGAAAGATATAAACATCGAGGTAAACATGTTTTAATTTCACCTTTAGAACATAATTCAATTTTATCAAGTCTTACAAAAATGCAAGAAAATGGTTTTATTGTTGAAATGATTCCTTTAAAAGAAGATGGGCAAGTTAATGTTGAAAAAATGAAATCAATGATTCAAGAAGATACGATTTTAGTAAGTGTTTGTAGTGTGGATAGTGAACTTGGAATTAGACAACCGATTGAAGAAATTGGAGAAGTTTTAAAAGATTATAAATATTGTTTTTTTCATAGTGATGCTTCTCAAGCAATTGGTAAAGTAGCTATTGATTATCAAAATGTTGATTTGATTACTATTGCACCTCATAAATTCTATGGTATGTTGGGAACTGGTATGTTAATTAAAAAGAAAAAAGTTGGTTTAAAAACACAAATTGATGGGGGAAAGTCAACAACTGTTTTTAGAAGTGGAACGCCTGAACTGGCACATATTGTATCGATTGAAAAAGCTTTAGAGATTGCTCTTTCAAAACAACAAGAACGAGAAATTTATGTAAAATCAATCAATCATCAAATGCTTGAACAATTAAAACAATATGATCAAGTATTAATAAATCATACAAAATATTCTTTACCTCATGTTATTAATATTTCCTTAAAAGGAATGAAAGCTACAAAATTTGCACAAATGCTCGATCAACAAGGTGTCTATATTTCTACTAAAACCTCATGTTGTCCTGTAGAAACACCTTCTAAAATGGTTTATGCGCTTTATCAAGATCGTCAAAGAGCGATGTCTTCTTTTAGAATTAGTTTATCGCATTTAACAACAAAAAAAGAAGTTCAAGATTTTCTAAAAATCTTTGATCAATGTTACAAGGAGTGCTTTGGAAATGGAAAAATATAAAGAAATAGAAAGAAGTATCATTAAAACATATCGTAAAGAAATTTGGTCTAAATTTATAAAAGCTGTTAAAAATTATCAACTTATCCAAGAAAATGATAAAATCATGGTTTGTATTAGTGGTGGAAAAGATTCTTTTTTAATGGCTAAGTGTATTCAAGAATTACAAAGACATGGGCGTGTTCCTTTTGAAACTCATTATGTTGTGATGGATCCAGGATATAACAGTTATAATCGTGATTTTATTGAAGATAATGCAGATTTACTGAATGTTGCCGTAAAGCTCCCAGCTTTAGCTGTGGAGATATAAGGCAACTTTTTTTAAGATTTTATTAATAAATCATATCGTCAGAGAGCTTTTGGTAGTATAATATATCCATAAAATACAAATCGAATAATAATGTGACCTATTCCTGCAAATATCATGTTGTATTCTGTCCAAAATATCGACGTCCCGTTCTTGTAGACGGTGTGGATGATCGCTTAAAGGAGTTGATTAAAGAAACCTGTGATCAATTGAATGTCGAAATCATTGAAATGGAAATCATGCCCGATCATGTACATTTGCTTATGGAAGTAGATCCACAATATGGTATTCACAAAGCAGTTAAAAGAATCAAGGGCTACTCTTCCAGAGTGTTGAGACAGGAGTTTCCCTGGTTAAGATCAAGGATCCCAACATTATGGACCAATAGCTATTTTGTATCTACAGTAGGTGGTGCACCCCTTTCTGTAATCAAGCAGTATATTGAAGATCAAAAAAACGTTTAGGTGATATCTATGCAATTAACAGAAACAGTCAAGCTTTATCCAAATAAATATCAAACAGAATTGATCAAGGCAACGATGTCGGAGTATATTTCTACAGTCAATAAGCTTGTTTTTGATGCGGTCAATGGAAAATCTATTACAAAGATGACAACGGCAGATGTAAAAGTGAATCTTCCAAGTGCCTTATGTAATCAATGCATCCGAGATGCCAAGTCCATCATAAGAAAATATAATAAGACTTTAAGAAATTCAGATACTAAAGTAAGACTTCCTGTTTTGAAAAAAATGTGCTGTTATATCAACAATCAAAATTTTAGAATCAATGATGACAGTATTGGCTTTCCAGTAATGATCAATGGAAAGTCAAAACGTATATCAGTCAAAACAAAAATGTCAGAAAGACAGAAATCAATTTTTTCATCCAATAAATTAGGAACGATGCGTATTGTTGTAAAAGGACATGATCTCGTAGCACAGATCGTCTATGATGCAAAAGAAGATGATGCTTCTTCAAATAATAATGTCATGGGTGTTGATCTTGGTATCAAATGTCCTGCTGTAAGCTACTGTCCAGATGGAAGTGTCAAGTTTTATGGAAATGGTAGAAAAAACAAATATATAAGAAGACACTACAATAATCTTAGAAAAAGATTTCAAAAAGCTAAGAAGCCAAAAGCAGTTGTTAAGATCAACAACAAAGAACAACGTATCATGAAAGATATAGATCATAAGCTAAGTCGTGAAATCGTAAATACAGCAAAAGCTCATGACATATCAGTAATCAAATTAGAGCGACTTCAAAACATACGCTCTACGACAAGAACAAGTCGAAAAAACAATCATAGCCTGCATACATGGTCATTCTATAGACTTGCTACATTTATAGAATACAAAGCAAAACTTGCAGGCATAGAAGTTGAGTATGTAGATCCAGCGTATACAAGTCAGATCTGTCCAATATGTGGAAGTGTTCATCATGCAAATGACAGAAATTATACGTGCAGATGTGGATTTCATACACATAGGGATCTGTTGGGAGCCATAAATATATGCAACTCAACTGAGTATATTGGTAACAGATATACTGCCTAGAGAACTATAGGTTCTGCTCTAGGAGGGGTAATGGCATACCCCTATCTTGCACTGCGACCTATCAGAAATGAACTGGTCAGCCAACGATGTTGGCAGGTAGCAAGAATCCCCTGTCTTTAGACATGGGGAGTGTCAACTTATTATTGTGATTCTTCCAAAAATTGGTTTATGTATTTTAAATCATAATGCGCCAATGATGACTGAAACAATTGGTATCAGTGCTGCTTTAGCTGCAACAGTTGTTTCTCTAGTTTCATTTCGTAATGGTTTTGCACGATTTATTTTTGGTTTTTTATTTGATAAATTAGGTGTTGTTAAAAGTTTGATACTTGTATCTGTAGGAACTCTTATGTCAACGATTTTTATTTTTATAGGATTATCTTCAAAAAGTATTATTATTTACATTCTAGGGGCATCGTTATTATTGATTTCCTATGGCTGTAATGCAACTTCTATTCCATCAGTCATGAGAGAACTATTTGGACATCGAACATTTTCACTTAATTATTCAATATTAAGTACACAAGCAATTTGGGCAGCCTTTTTTCCTGTAATCATTGGTAGTGTTCAAAGTCAGACAAATACGTATGTAATGTCATCTATGTTATTAATTGTTTTTGCGATAGTAAGTATTTTGATATTATTTGTTTTCATGAAATCTTATAGTAATGAAATGAAATTCAAAAACAAGATCTTTAATTATATATATTGTTTCTTAAAAGATTATTCGTTATATTATAAAGAGTAAAGAGATGAGGAATAATTATGAGTGAACAAATACATAAAAGAAGAAAAAGATATAAAGGAACACATCCTAGAAGCTTTGATGAAAAATATAAAGAATTAAATCCAGAAATGTATCCAGAAACGATTGAAAAAGTTATTTCTAAAGGAAGTACACCAGCAGGAATGCATATTTCTATTATGGTTGATGAAATTTTAGAATTTTTAGATATTCAACCTGGACAAATTGGTTTGGATTGTACCTTAGGATATGGTGGTCATACTTCTAAAATGTTAGAAAAGTTAGAAGGTCAAGGTCATGTTTATGGATTGGATATTGATCCTATTGAAATAGAAAAAACAACTCAAAGAATAAGAAATAAAGGTTTTGATGAAAATATTTTTACATCAATTCTTACAAACTTTAGAAATATTGATGAAGTTAGTGAAAAATATGGAAAATTTGATTTTGTCTTGGCAGATTTAGGTGTTTCTTCAATGCAAATTGATAATCCTGAAAGAGGATTTTCTTATAAAAAAGAAGGACCACTCGATTTAAGATTGAATCCCAAAATAGGAAAACCGGCTTCTGAAATCTTAAAAGAACTTTCAAAAGAAGAATTAGAAAATATTTTAGAAGAAAATTCAGATGAACCTTATGCTGATATTCTTGCTAAAAATATATATTCATTTATTCGTTCAGGTATGGAAGTTGAAACTACAGGACAACTTTATAAGATTATTGATAAAACTTTAAACTTTATTGAAGATAAAAATAGAAAGGATCTTGTTAATAAAACAGCAGCAAGAGTTTTCCAAGCTTTAAGAATTGAAGTGAATCAAGAATTTGAAGTGCTTCATGAATTTGTGGAAAAACTTCCAAAAATCTTAAACCCAGGAGGAAGGGTTGCTATCTTAACTTTCCATTCAGGAGAAGATCGAATTGTTAAAAAAGCTTTTAAAGAAATGAAAAATAGTGGAATTTATGATGATGTATGTCGAAATGTTATTCGTCCTAGCAAAGAAGAGTGTCATCGTAATTCTAGAGCAAAGTCAACAAAGATGCGTTGGGCAATTAAAGCAAAATAAAAAGGCAATGAAATCATTGTCTTTTTATTTTGGATATTTTTTTATCAATTCAAAGATTTCTTGATAAATAGAAGAAAGTTTTTTATCTTTGTGCATGACAATATGATAGGTTCTTTGAATGTAAAAATCTTTATTTTTTATAAGAGCTATCTCTTTTTCCTTTTTAACCAGTGAACTTGGCAAGATGGTAAAGCCATTATTATAACGAACAAGCTCTATTAAAGAGGATGGATTGACACATTCAATAGAGGGATGAATATCTAACTTATACGAAATAAAATAACTCTGGACAAGTTCATAAATTGAACTTCCTTTTTCTCTTGAATAATAATCATAGTTTTCAAGTTCTTTTAGATTATTTGTTTTTAATAAAGGATGCTTTTTGTTTACAATAATCACTAATTCATCTTGATAAAAAGGCATTTTATGAAGTTGATGAAGGGGTAAGGTTTCAATCAAAGCAAAATCAATTTCATTTTTTAAAAGCTGATTTTCAATTTCTTTGAGATTATTAACATTGATATGAAAATCAATAGTTGGATATTTTTCTTTAAGGGTTTTTAAAAAATGAGGTAGAAATACTTGAGATAGCGTCATACTACAACCAAAAGAAATACTTTTAACTTGATCGTTATACATTTCATTTTCCATATTTTCTAGAGATGACAAAATTTGCATGGAATGATTATATAAAAGATGTGCTTTTTCTGTTGGATAAATTTGACGATTCATACGATCAAAAAGAATCGTTTGATATTTTTCTTCGAGTTCTTTAATGGCTAGAGAAACTGATGGTTGGCTAATATGAAGCTCTTTGGCTGCTTTAGTAATGCTTTTTTGATGATAAACGCTCATAAATATTTCTAAATGTCTTAATGTCATAATTCCTCCTATATAGGTAAATACCTATGTATAATATAATTATATAATATTTTACAGATGAATCAATGTGTATTAAGATGAAATAGGTGATAAAAATGAAGGAAAAAAGAAAATTATTAATGGAGTTATTTACCTCTACACTTTATTTATCAGCATTTACTTTTGGTGGAGGTTATGTGATTGTTTCTTTATTAAAAAAAAGATTTGTGGATCAACTTCATTATATTGATGAAAAAGAAATGTTAGATTTAGTAGCGATTGCACAAAGTGCTCCAGGAGCAATAGCTGTTAATGGAGCGATTGTTTTAGGATATAAAATGGCAGGAATTTTAGGGATTATTGTTTGTGTGATAGGGACAATTATTCCTCCTATTGTGATTATTAGTGTGATAGCTTATTTTTATAAAATATTTATTACGAATAAAATCATCAGTGCGATGTTACTTGGGATGCGTGCAGGAATTGGAGCAATTATTGTAAGTGTTGTTTATGATATGGCTTTAAGTGTCATGGATGAACATAAAGAAAGAAATATTTTAATTATGATAGGTGCTTTTGTTTTAAATTACTTTTTAAATGTGAACATTATGTACATTATTATAGGATGTATTTTACTTGCACTTGTTGAGCTATTTATAAGGAGGGAAAGAACATGATTTATTTACAATTATTTTGGGCATTTTTCCAAATAGGACTCTTTAGCTTTGGGGGTGGTTATGCCGCATTACCTCTTATTAGTCAACAAGTAATCTCCACCTATCATTGGATCAGTCAAAATACATTTACCGATCTTATTACGATTTCCCAAATGACACCAGGACCCATTGCCATCAATTCTTCAACATTTGTTGGACAATATGTAGCTCATTTACCCGGCGCTCTTATTGCTACTTTTGGTTGTATTTTACCTTCATGTATCCTTGTTTCATTACTTGCTTATTTTTATGTAAAATATAAAGATATGAAAGTAATGAAAATAATTCTTTCTTATTTAAGACCAGCGGTTGTTTCGATGATTGCGATTAGTGGTATAAGTATTTTAATTTCTTCATTTTTTAAAGATTCATTAATTGGTATTTCTTATATAAGATACCATGCAATTATTGTTTTTATCCTTTGTTTAATATTACTTAGAAAATATAAAATGAATCCAATCTTAGTCATGGTTCTTGCAGGAATCAGCGAAATATTGATTCAAATGATTTAGAGGTGAAAAATATGTATATTTATTATCCAAGTTGTAATTTTGCTGTTATGCATCGCAAAACAGCAAAAAAAGTAAAAGAATATTTTGAAAAGAGGATGCCAGTTGCGAAATGTTGTAAAATAGATCAAAGACAATTAGAAAAAGAAGATATTGGTTTGTATGTTTGTCAAGCATGTCGTAAGCAAATTGAAGATAAGGTTCAAACGATGTCACTTTGGGAATACTTTGATCAATTAGATGATTTTTCCTTTCCTGATTACCATGGACAAAAAATGTATCTTCAAGATTGTTATCGTGATCGTAAGCATCCAGAAGTACATCAAGCTGTTAGAAGTCTTTTAAAGAAAATGAATATTGAAGTCATTGAAATAGAAAAGAATAAAGAAAATTCCTTTTTTTGTGGAACACTCCACTTTGAAACAAAGGATTTAGAGGATGAACATTTATCGCATTATTCTAAAGAAATACAAGAAAAATATATGAAAGAATATGTTCAACAATTTCATAATGAACAAGTAATTTGTACATGTAATCGATGTTTAAAAGGAATATTAATGGGACAAGGAAAGGGTGTACATCTATTAGAATTATTAATGGTTGAATAATTTTTTCTTATTTGTATCTTTTTGTATTTGAGACTATAATATGTATAGATAAGTTTGATAAAGAATAAGGAAAAGGTGATAATATGGATCAAAGGCTGTTACAATTTTATAATAATCAAATTCATTTTTTGATTCAGGAAAAAAATATTGTTTATGGGTTATGTGTTGATTTGACAACAGATGAAGTTATTGCACGTGTTGATCGATATTTAAAATTGTCTTTTTTGGAAAATCAAAAAGATATTAATGATTGGCTTAAAAGGAAAATTTATAAATATATATCTTATCCTGATGAGGTTATCGAAATAGAAAAAATCGTTAATCGAACAAATTTATTGGATAAGTATGTAAAAGGACATAAGAATTTTTCTTTAAGGCATTATTTTTTATGGAATAATGAGGTTTATCATTGTTGTTTAAATGTACATTTATTTGATAATCCTATTAATCAACATATTCAAGGTTATTTATTTTGGCAAAATGATACAAAAAATTATATTGATTCTAAAATAACCGATATTCTCTATAAAAATGACTATAAAGCATTAGCTTTGATTGATGTTCGACATCAAAATGCATATATAAGATTAAATAATTTTGATCTAACTAATGAATATGAAAAACAATATTTAGATTATAAAAGAATTATTGAGTATATCTCAATCCATCAAGTAGCCCCTAATTATCAAGAACAATTCTTAAAACTTTCATCATTAAGCAATTTAAAAGAAAATATGAGTTATTTAGGACACTATTCTTTTAAAGTATTTAATGAAAATAATAAAATAGAAAGATATACGTATTATTGGTTTGATAAAGAAAAAGAAATACTTTTATGTGTGGTAGATGATATGACAAGAGAACTTGAAATAGATTCAGTTACAGGTTCTTATACAAGGGAAGGTTTCTTTAATCATGCAAGTGAAATTATAAGACGTAATCCAACTCAAAACTTTGCAATTATGTATTTCAATGTAGTTGATTTTAAAGTAATCAACGATCTCTATGGAAGTGAAGTAGGAGATAAGATTTTAAGAGAACTTGTTAATTGTTTTCAAAATAGCTTTTTAAAGCCAATTATGATTGCAAGAATTGTTGCGGATCAATTTGTATTGCTTGTTCACCAACAAAATATTGAATATGAAAAATTATCAACATTTTTAAAATATTCCTACAAAGATAAAGCAATACATATTGATATTTATGGAAAATGTGGAATATATATCGTTCCTAAAAATACCAAACATTCTATTTTAGATATGTGTGATCGTGCAAAACTTGCTAAAAAATATATTTCTAATCGTTATTTAAAACCATATGCTGTCTATAATGAAAAAATGAAAAGTGATTATGAAGAAAGAAGTATGTCACTTATTCAATTAGATGAAGCAATCAATAACAAAGAGATTCAAGTTTATTATCAACCAATCTATGATGCTCAAACAGAAAAAGTTGTTTCAGCCGAAGCCCTTGTAAGATGGCATTCACCAACAAACGGTGTGATTCTACCAGGTAAGTTTATTCCTGCTTTGGAAGAAAGTGGACATATCACTGTATTAGATACATATATTTATCAAAGCGTTCAAGAGTTTATGGAAAAGGAATGTCAAGATATACCTATTAAGATTTCTGTGAATTTATCAAGAATGGATTTAATGAACCAAAATATTATGAGTCTTATTTTAGAAAATGAAGGGAAACAACATATTAATTATGAAGTAACAGAATCAGCTTATTCTTCATTATCAGTAAATGCGAATGATTTTTTATCAACATTACATCAAAGAGGAAATACAATTTTGGTGGATGATTTTGGTAGTGGTGTTTCATCATTAAGTACAATTCGTGATTTTGAATTTGATATTATCAAAATTGATATGGGATTTGTGCGTAATATCGGTCATAGCCAAAGTAATGATAGTATTCTTGCTTCATTAATTGAATTGATTCATCGTTTAGGAATGAAAGTTGTTGCTGAAGGAGTAGAAACAAAAGAACAACTAGATTTTCTAAAAGAACATGGTTGTGATTTTATACAAGGATTCTATTTTTCAAAACCACTTATTAAAAATGATTTTAAAAAATTAATTTCAAACTAAAAAACAGGTTCTAATTGGACCTGTTTTTAAATAGAATTTTGATGAACATAATTTGTAATCTCACCAAGATTGATTTCTTTGAGTTTTTGTTTATATTGATCTTCTGCAGCATTTAAATGATTCATAATGATATCTTCGGTATGATGTAGATTTAAAGCAGGATCAAATACTTTATCAACAAGATGCGTTGTTTCAATAAATGTTTCCTTTCCTTCAATTGCTTCAAAGATATCTAAAAATGATATATCATTCATTTTTTTATTTAAAATAAAACCACCTAATTTACTTGCCTTAGAAGTAATAAGACCAGCAACGACCAATTGTCTTGTTACTTTCTTTAAATATGAATCAGAAACATCTAGCTTTTTACTAAGTTCATGACTCTTTAATGGTCCATCATTTGTTCCAATAAGCAATAAAATACAAATTGCTTGTTCAAAACTTTTTCTTATTCTCATTGTAATCCCTTCCCTTTTTTTATTATAACTAATTTTTTATATTTTGTATGTAAGAATATTGACATTTATATTGAAAAAATTATAATACTCTATAGACATTATATATCTATGGATGTAAAATGTCTATAGAAGATAGAAAGAAGGATATTTATGATTAAGCAAGAGTGGAAAAACATTTTAAAAAATCATTGGATTCAAATTGTTTTAGTTGCTCTTATTCTTATTCCTAGTATTTACACAGTTGTCTTCCTTGGATCTATGTGGGATCCATATGGAAACAGTGGAGATCTTCCTGTCGCTGTCGTTAATAAAGATAAGGCAGTTGAATACAACGATAAGAAATTAGATGTTGGTGATCAATTAGTCAAAAAATTAAAAGACAACGATTCATTAGATTTCCATTTTGTAAATTCAAAAGAAGCAAATAAGGGACTAAAAAATGGTGACTATTATATGGTCATTACGATTCCAAGCAATTTCTCCAAAAATGCAACAACTTTGTTGGATAAAAATCCTAAAAAGATGGTTTTAAATTATACAACAAATCCAGGTACAAACTATGTTGCATCAAAAATGGATGATTCAGCAATCGCAAAAATTAAAGCTGAAGTTTCAGCTTCAGTAACAAAAACATATGCTGAAACAATCTTTTCTTCAATTGGAACAATGTCAGATGGATTTGCTGAAGCCAGCGATGGTACTCAACAATTATCTGATGGCATGACTCAATTAGAAGATGGTAACAAAACAATTAGTGATAACTTAAAAGTATTAGCAAGTAGCTCTTTAACATTTAAAGATGGTACAAATACTTTAACTCAAGGATTAAAAAGCTATACCGACGGTGTCGTTACAGTAAATAACGGTATCTATCAATTAAAAGATGGTGTTGGTACTTTAGGTAGTGCAACTCCTACATTAGCTAAAGGTATTAATGATTTAAATACTGGTGCACAACAATTAAATAAAGGTGTTAGTGATTATACAGCAGGTGTAAGTCAAGCTTTAGCTGGTGCAAATCAATTAGTAGCAAACAATACTACATTAAATGAAGGCGTTAGTACTTTAGGCAAAGGTGTTCAATCTTTAGCAGAAGGAAATCAACAAGTAGTTGATGGGGTAAAAAAATTACAACAAAATCTAGAAGCTTCAAAGCAAAAGATGGCAGCAAGTCAAGATTCATTGACTCAATTATCTAAAGGTAAAAAATCATTAGATAGTTATGCAACATTAATTAAAACATTAAATTCTAATGCAGCATCACTTAATAATCAAGGATTAACAGCTTATGCAGACCAATTAACAAAAATAGCTAATACTTTATTGTTAAATGGTATGACAAGAGAACAAATTGATCAATGTACAATACCTAATGTATTTAGTTTGGCTAATTATTTGCCAGCATCAGCATATCCTAATGGAATAGATTCATATATGGATTCTGTTGCTACTTATACAACTGGTGCTGATACAGCAATTACTACTTTATCTAGTTCAACAAAAGATAGTTTAACTGATTTAGATGCTGCCCTTAATGGTGGTACTTTAACAGATGGAACAGAAATTCCTACAGGATTATTAAAAGGAACACAAACAGTGCAAGCTGGATTAAATGAAGTAAATGCTAAAGTTAATGGTGGAACATATACAACTGTAGTGAACAATAAAGCAGTTAACGTAACAGTTGATTCTAAAAATGCTTTAGTTTCAGGAGTTCAGGCTTATACAGCTGGTGTATCTAGCTTACAAGAAGGATTATCAACAATTACTGGTAACAATACAGCTTTAACAAGTGGTGCTACTGCTTTAGCTAATGGTACATCTCAATTAAATAGTAATGTTCCTGCTTTAACTCAAGGAATTACTGCTTTATCAAATGGTGTTGATCAATTAGCTAATGGTACTTCAACATTGGTAAGCAATAATTCAACATTAATGAATGGTGCTAATCAATTAGCAAGTGGTGCTGGTCAAATTAGTGACGGTGCTGGTCA
>ERZ869983.529-NODE-529-length-12475-cov-7.148169_pt1 | contig 12475 bp, 14 predicted proteins | sample MGYA00521106_ERZ869983 | MGnify/ENA primary metagenome ERZ869983 (study PRJEB32232, sample SAMN07284972) | human gut metagenome | biome: human-associated habitat; material: feces | host: Homo sapiens | place: Tanzania | collected 2014-04-05 ...
AGCTCCAATTCGTCATAGGCCATGACTTCACGAAGCTGCGGGATGTCAAAGGGAGCCAGCCGCGCACCGCAGGAAATTAAAATACTTTTTGCCGTCTTGCCAGTAACAAAATGTCAATAGTTTTTTAATCACTTTTTCTAAAAATGAACAAAAAAATAGAGCATATAGATGTCTCTATACACTCTAACTTCAGATTTCATAATAAATTTTTGAATTCGACATCGAGCAGACTATGACAGACAAGGATATCAACGGTGAGCGTAGCCCATTTACTTGCCGTTGACTGGCTCAGCTGGTTTTGCTACTTTTGAAACAAATAGTTTTTTCTACTTCCACAACAACTTTCTCATAGATTTATTTTTTCCTTGAATATCCTGTAACACTAATAAAGTATGATATAACTATGATACTCAAGACCAAAATAGCAATCAATGTAGGTTTTTGAACCAAATTCTGATTGACGTATTCCATATTTTTTGATATTTTACTTGCGAAAAAAATAGCAAAAAGTGTACAAATCATTCTCACATATTGAACACTCATATAACCAAACCACTGTGCTATCGCTAAACATATCGAACACCATAAAACAGGTAATACTATTGCAATAGCGATAGAACAGCCAAACTGGCTAAGTAAAAAATTATGATAAACCATATAGTGAATAATATAAATGATAGATGTTCCCATTACACTAACCGGAACAAGAATCAAGCTGGCCAAATACTTACTGAAAATAATCTGGTACTTACTCATCGGCAAGGTTAATTCATATTGTTTCCACGAAGTAATTCCGTCATAGGTCATAGTCATCATTAGATGCATGCCAATAAAAAGTGAAAAAAAAGCCGATGACATAATTGCATAAACCTCATTCTCTCCGAAAAAGGAGATTGCTACTACAAAAAAATACATCACAAGAATAATTTTCTTATTCATTTTTTTCATAAGCAATAAGTCTTTCAAAACTAATCCTTTCATTTTGTGCCTCCTTTGATATAGAACAGCATGATATCCTCAATAGAAGCATTATCAATAATTAGGTTCGGGTATCTTCTTTTTGCAACTTCTTTATCGTGTACTAAACATTCCACGCTAAGACTTGTTTCTCGGCAGCATACATAATCATCTGGTGAAATAGCATTAAATTCTGATTTTTTGCAGCGTATAATTCCATAGTTGTAAATAAGGTCATCTTTCTTTTCTTCAAAAATAATCTTTCCATTATGGATTAGAATTACATAGTCAGCAACCTTTTGTATATCAGAGATTATATGAGTGGAAAACAAAATGGAATGTTTTTCATTCTGAATAAATTCTAAAAAAATATCCAGAATTTCATCTCGCACAACAGGATCTAACCCCGTTGTTGCTTCGTCTAAAATCAGGATCTGGGGTCTATGCGATAGTGCACAAATGATTGACAATTTCATCTTCATTCCTTTTGAAAACTGCTCTATTGATTTATCAAATGGAATATTAAACCGTTTCATATATTCTTTAAATAAATTCATATCCCATGTTTTATAAGAACCCGAAAGGATTTTGGCAATATCTTTTGCATTTAAGACGGAATGAAATTTACATTCATCGAAAACAACGCCAATGTTTTCTTTACGCAAATACGAATGATTTTGTTCACCCAATATTCTTATCTCGCCCTCATCCAATTGCAACTGGTCTAAAATCAAATTGATAGTTGTACTTTTTCCAGCACCATTTTCTCCTATAAAACCTACAATACATCCTGCAGGAACCTGAAATGAAATATGGTCTAACATAAAATCATTGAATTTCTTGGTTACATTTTTTACAGTAATACTGTTCTGTTCCATAATTCTACTCCTTATTCTTCAAAAAATAATTTTAGAATATTAGCCATTTGCTCATAGCTAATGCCATGCGTACGACCGATTATGGCAACCTTTTCTAAAAGTTCTTCTGCTATTCGTAGTTGTTCTTCTTGAATAAATTCTTTATTTTGTGATGCAACAAAACTACCTTTTCCCGACACAGTTTCGATAAATCCATCTCGTGCTAAATCTTCATAAGCCCTTTGAACAGTAATAACACTTATATGCAAATCTTTTGCCAATGCACGCATGGAAGGTAGTGCTTCACCGGCAGCTAGCATGCCATCCATAATCAAGCTCTTAACCTGCATAGAAATTTGCTCATAAATGGGCTTATCACTACTATTACTTATGATAATTTCCATTTTCTTTCCTTTCATCGTCACATGATATATGCGTACTTGTACGATAAGTACAGTATATACAATTATATTCAGAATGTCAATTATCCCTGATACTTCTGTAATAATTTGTATCATTTTAGCGAAGTCATAGAATCACAGAGAGCTATCAATTAAATCAGAAATTGTTGCAATTCAATATTTCATTCTGTTCTCTCTGTAACTCCTGACTCATTACTCGCATAGTATCGCACTTCTCTTGCGATTACATTCATCTGTTTTCATTACACCTCTATTCTGCTTGCTTCCGTCACCAGCATCCGGTTAATCTTCTCCTGCATGGTTTCTTTTGCGTCTTCATTGAAGTGATAGCGGACAACATATACCGTATGTCCGATCTTCTTTGTAAAAGTGTGTCCCTGTGTCGCTGTATTCATCATTTTTTCCATAATCATCAAATTCCTTTCTGTTATATGCTCGACAGAGAGAGGTTCGTATTATCTCTGCCGGAATTTTATCTGTAAACTGTCAACATTGGGTTTCAAACTTCTTATGGATGTTTTTTTCTATCTTCCAAATACATCCCTAAAGTTTTTTGAATATCTTTGTTGACAACTGGTAAAAACCTCAAAATCACCAATAAATATAAGGATTCGGGCTGTCAACACGAATGTCAACAAGAGATACATTCCGGGTAAATCAGCAGCCTTACGGTGCCAAAATCAGCCTTTCTCTCTGTCGGGCAGGTCAAATGGAAGTTCCAGCTGCTCTGCCTTTGTCAGCTTCGTAAATCCGTCTTTATCCGGTTCGTTGACACCTTCATCCTCTGTTCCTTCCCGAATCCAGCTCCGCTGTCTGCCATAACCTTGCTTTTCAAATCTGTGTACCCCGGCTCTCTTCCAGCCTGTGATCTGGGTATCCATGATTGAGCAGATCTCATTCGTCTCAAATTTCTTCGGTTCCCGGTCAAAGTAGTCAAATGCTTCTTTCCAGATCTGCACCGAACATACATGGGTTCCTTTATAAGCATCCAGCCATCCCTGAATTGTTCCTGCCATGGTATCTTCCTGTGTAAACTGTTTCCGGTATTCGTTGATTTCCCGTTCCATTTCTTTTGAGAACCTCAACAGACTGTTTTTATTCTCTGTTGTCCAGTAGATCACCATCGCTTCTGCCCACAGTTGGTCAAAATATGCTCTGGCTTCTTTCTCATCATCAAGGATATGCTTCTCTGCTTTACTGCTGTCTATGGCAATCGGCAGGAAACGTCTTGCCCCGGTACGGTCAAAGGGAATGAACTGCCTTGTGTTCGTTGATCCGGCAAAAACACACTGACGCTTCCGGTCTTCCTCATATTTTGCATAAGGATCACGGTAAGTATCTTTCTGTCTGGTCAGGAATGATTTGATTTCTTCATTATTTCTTGCACTGATCGTTGCGATCATCTCAGGCATTTCAATGATCCAGTGTCCCCGCAGATGTTCATAAATTTTGTTATCCCCCAAATTTCGCAGATCATCGGAAAACCAGTCGTCATTTAAGGCAAGAAAACGGAAAAACGTAGATTTCCCGGCTCCCTGCTGACCGACCAGGCAGAGCATCTCATCCGCTTTGCATCCGGGACGGTAGATTCTGCTCAACGCTTCCTGTTTAAAATCTGATTTGGAATATTCGATCAGGTAGCCGGTAATATCCTCCAAGTTACCCGATAAAATTGCAGACAGGAGATAATCTGTATCCAGATTATCTCCTGTCACTTTGGAAAATTGTGAAATCTTTTCTGCAATAGGCTGCCATTTACCATTAAAGGTATCCGCAGATGCAAGATCATATTCACACAGCATGTTTTCAGAAAGTTTATCAGAAGTTGTAAAATACCCCCATGCTTCTCTTCCGATTTCCTCTACATATTTACGATGGTTAAAATTTAAGACTGCATCAACTGAACAGTCTGGTATTGTGCCCACAGAAACGGGGCGCAATAAAGAATAATATTTATACACTGCTTTTCTCCTTTCGTTTGTTGATATATAAAAAATGAAAAAATTGAGGGATTACAAAAATAACTTTATTTCTATGTTTTTCAAACAAAAAGGTCTCCACGGTAAAGAATTCCGTGAAGACCAAAACGAAGGAGTAACTGTGGATCAGTTTTTACTGCTGTCCGTAAGAAAAATATATAATAATTATAGATGAAATTTTTCTGATACGAAAAAAATATTTTTTATCAAATAGGATGACCGATTTTTCGGTCATCCATCCTAACTATGCTATACCATGATGCAAGGCTGCAGGTATACTTGCAGCCAGAATGGAATCATTTTTACCACATGGATAAAATGCTGAGACCATTCAGGAAGTTTCTTGAGGATTTCAATTGCCACTTCCGGCTGTGTCAGGTACAAATATATAAATACCAACAACGCTGCCGTTAAAGCATCATCAAGAATTCGACTTACTATTCTGCAAAAGAACAGTAAGCAGCTCCAGAAATACAGAAATAATTTTTTTAATTCCTTTTCTGCATCTTTTCCCGCTTCCTTAAAAAAAAGAAGCATTTCCCTCATTGTTTTGTTCATGTTCATAGTCTTTATCTCCTTTCGTTTTCATACATGAGCAAGATGAAAAAAGACATATAAAAATAAAAAAGCTGCCCATATAGACAACTTTTAAAATCAAATTTGGAAAATATGCACCGCTAGCCCGTGCTTTTCAGCGGTTTGAATCATATTCTGGGTTCCCCGAGACTTTCCATCCCAGAAAGCCATTAGGATTCCGTGTTCCTCAGCGGCATACTTAGCCATTTCCTCATTTCTTATGGGGCCGGCTTTTTTTCCGTATTTTTTCCAATCCGCAGGGAATTTAATGCATACAAGAGTATTCTTCTTTGCAAATTCCTCTCCCAGCTGATCAGCTCCCTGACAGCAGCCGCTGATAATCTTCATCTGAGCTATCTCAGAGACAGACAATTGCCCAAACTCCTTTATCATAGCGTTTCTGAGCAGGTTATAATCAGAAAAGGTTCTTGTACCTGCAATAATTATTCTTCGTTCCACGTTTACTCTCCTTTCGTTTATTTGACATATCCAATGTGATTAATCTAGTACTGCATCCATCTAGTTTTTAAAGTATCGTTGGATATAGCTTTGCCAGCTTAATTCTGGCATCAGCTGTTGTGAACCGCCAATTTATTTTTACGCATCTCGCATTCCGGTTAACTGTCCAGTTACGAACCTGTTTTTCAAAACTTTCGAAATCTGGAAGTGGTTTTGCAAGTGCCTGGCGGCTCATAACTCCTATTTCAATTTCTGCCATATCCAACCATCTGCCATGTTTTGGCGTGTAATGCCATTCAAAACGTTTGGTTAACCGATTTGCTTCTTCTGCTGAAAACGCCTTGTACAAAGAAGACGGCGCATGGATATTTAAGTTATCTGTGACCAATATGATTTTTTCCGCTTTTGGATATAGCTCATCTGCTGTATAGCGAAGAACTTCGGCAAAATCGATTGCTGTCCGGGTCTGTTTTACAACAGTTTCCCGTTTTCCCGCCAGCGGCTCAGATATCATAAAGATATCTGCAACTCCATTCCGGACATAAACAGAATCTACTTTTTCCGGTTCCCCAGGTTTACAGGGAATCCGTTTTTCAAGGATTAGCTGTTTATTCGTTTCATCAATACAAACTACCGGTCTGGACGGATTATATGGTCTTTGATATACATCCAAAACATCCTCCATTTTTGCTACGAATTCAGCATCAGCCTGGGGGATGCACCACTCTTTTACAAGCCACGGTTTAATTTCGTTTTTTTCATAACGTTACAGACAGTACTATCGGTGATGTAATCAACAACTTCCAGTCGTATCAGCTCATCAGCGATGGCCTGCATAGTCCAACGGGAAGTCCCTTCCGGAGGTGTCGAACAGGCAATTGCACAAATCCTTGCTTCTACATCACCTGTAACTTTTCGGTGTCGGTTTTTTTGCGCTTTTCTTCCAAGGGCAGATTCCATGCCTTCTGTTACAAAACGCTGGGCAATTCCAGCTATTGTACTATGGGAAGCGCCATATGCTTCTTTGATACGGTCATACGTCCAGGAACTATTTTCGGGTTTTTGATCCAGCTTTAGTAAGATTTGAGCATGCTTTATACGATAACCTTTTCCACCCTTTTGGATGAGCGATTTGAGTTCCTGTATTTCTGTATCGGTAAGTGTAACATGATAACGTGGCATTGCGTATCCTCCAGAACTGTTTTTTGAATGGAGTATAGCAAAAAAACAAGCAACTGTAAACTATTGTTGCTAGATGGATACTGTACTAGCTATTTTACAAAAAAAGGACAGTATCCACATTTTCTTATCCAAAACTATCATGATGAAAGACTGCTTTCTTTTGCTTTCATGTTTTTTTTAACGCTTTCTTTTAGTTCGTTTGGCAACGGCATTACTGTTACAAGATTATAGTTCGAAAATACATAGACGAACTCCCCATAAATACGGAGATTATTTGCTGAATAGTCGTAGCAGTACAGCTGTGAAAAATATCGATCCAGTCTTCCAGAAACGTCTGACTGGCTAACCCCTTTTGAGAAGGCCCTTTCCGCCATTCTCTGACAACTTACTTTGTTATATCCGCATCGTTCTTTCATACGTTTATAAGCATGTTTCGTTATATTTACCATATGTCGGCCTCCTTTTTGCTTTATTATAAGGCTAATATGACAAGAAGGCTTTTAAAGCGAAAAAAACCGGGAAATTCCCGGTATTGGGGGTCAGATATACCAGCCCTTTGCAGCATTAATGGATTTTAAACTTCCTCTTTTTAGCTCCATATTCTTAGGATTTTTTGATCATAATTGTCATTAGCAAGACACAGCACATATAAACCAGGAAAACTAACGGAAGAAGAATATAACATCATCAAGGGGCATACACTTACTGGAGCACAGATATTATCAGAGATTGCTTCTGTTCCAGATCTTATAGAGGGAGCAAAATACCATCATGAAAAGGATACCCTTGTGGACTCAAGGGTGAGGATATTCCAGAAATAGCAGCCCTGATTGCTGTAGCAGATGCTTATGATGCCATGACATCAAATAGAAGCTACAGAAAATCTCTGCCACAGGAGATTGTTAAAAATGAAGTTCTTAAGGGACTCGGCACTCAGTTCAATCCGAAATGGGGAAAAATAATGATTGATTTAATAGAAAAAGATACTGCCTATACTATGCACCAGTAGCATAAACTGCCTGTAAGTAATTTACAGGCAGTTTTTTGTGGAGAAAGGGAGCTTAACGAAGCCACCACATCCACCACAGGTTTTATGTGCTGATCATATTTAACCATTCGAACATGATATACACCTCCCTTCTTTTTTACTATGAAAAAAAATCTTGGCAATGAAAACCATTCTAAAACAAATATTATCTTCTATTTTCATCCTGCTCTCCTATTTTCATATTTTATACAAATTAAAACGAAAGGAGAAAAATATGAGTTGTTTTTACTGTCCATTGATTATGCACTGTTCCGGGATTGGAGAATGTGCAAATAACAAAAAATATCTTAAGGAGTATACAAGAAAACATCCAGGCAAGATTGTAACTGATAATCTTGCCCGACAAATCTGCAATATGAGTCTTAAAGATAAAGATTCGAAAAAAGAATTGCAAAAGATAAAAGAATCCTTGGATTCATTGCCGGAACAAAGATACTCCGGAAAAGAAATTTTGATGGAAATAAGGGATTCTCTGTATAGTTTGGCGGAACAAAAGCAGGTAGATATGTTTCGTTTATCGAGAAGAATTCTTGAACACAATGGGAATCCATCCCTTGCACGGTCTATACGGGATGAAGCGTTCCGTCTCACAGAGGAACCAGATATTCTCTTAAAAGAAGATGAACTGGAATATGTGAATATGGTATAACGATCATTCATACGCAAGTTTTTGCGTATGATTTTTTATTTCATTTTTTTTAAATCATTTTTTATATATCCAAATACGAAAGGAGAATAAAAATGGTAAGCATGATATGCCCATATTGTGGAGGGAGAGAATTTGTAACAAGTGCACATGTTGTACAGAGCTGGAGGGTAAGCTATGGAGGAGATTTTCTTGAGGAAGTTGAATCTTGTACCGAAGTACTCCATGGTCCGGATGCGGATAACATTTGGAGTTGCTACCGCTGTGGAAAGGAAGCAGTGTCACTTGACGACTTTAGTCTGGACCATGATCCCAACGATCTGGTATATGAAATAGAAGCCGATGAAGATTTCTATATAAATGGGAAATCTATAGGAAAAAAGTTCTTCCTGGCTCTATATGATAGCTGCGCAGAAACAACTGAAGGGTTGTTAAGCGTAGGATATTCTATTTATGACTCAGAAAGAAAACTCTTTGATGGAGGAAATTATGATTATCCAATAGAAATTGCTACGGAAACAGTAGCAGATCGCTTAGAGGAAGTTCTTGCTTTCATTTTTGTAACGGAAGAATTTCTGTCAAAGGAAAAAACAGGAGAAATCAACATATCTGTATCGGATTTAGATAGATGTGAAGATTTTGAAGACTGAAATTATAGACAGGGCATACAGCTCTGTCTTTTTTATGCAAAAATCTCCGCAGACATGAACACTGCTGCGGAGATTTAAGAGGAAATTATCGACCAAAAGGAGAAAAGCTACCCCCTTTTGGTGTTTTAAATATACCCAGTTTTAATTCGAAATTTTTTTGATACGAAAAAAGTGAATTCGAATTCAATTTTTTTGACATAAAAACACCTACGGTTAATTTCGAACCCCGCAGGTGCAAAAACGAAGGAGTATGATGAACAGCCATCTCTGCTGTTCATGAGTATATTATACTTGGCTAATGACTATATTAATTTTGATGCGAAAAAATACCTTTAACATTATTTTCTGAAACCTAATTATTAGGAACAGGGGAATCTTCTGCTGAAAGAAACGCATCCTTTTATAACTCAAAAGAATCTTCAAGTCCTAAGGTTTCTTTGTACATTTTGTATCCATCTTTAAGTAGTTTAAGAAGTTTCCCTCTTGTATTGATCTTCTTTTTTCCAGAAACTCTAAAATACATTGTTTTTAAAATCTTTATTTGTATTCTTTGTTTCTGATGAGAACTCTTTTTCTGAGCTTTTTTCCATGATGAATTTTACATTACTGTTATCACTCATAGAAAGACGAAGATTTCCATCATCAAGCATTTCTACAGAACATGTGATATCTTCATAATCTCCATTTTCATTGTCCTTTTTTGTGGTATATTTAGACTCCTCTTCTTCCAAAGTACTGGCTCCTATTACAAAAGATAGGATTCCATCTGAAAATTCAGAAGGCAAGCCTGCAACATCCACTACTCCTTCCGCGGTATCAACATCCATATAGAGACCGGCTTCGTTTTCTTTTAAACTAATGAATAAATTATTTATCCCAAAGACACTGACTGGAGCAAGGACAGTTTCTGTTTCTACTTTTGTTGCCTTCCACATACCGTACATATCTTTTTCTTTAGTATTCTTATCAGCTTTTATTGTTTTCTTTTTAGAATTATCCTCATCTCTGGTGAACACAAATTCTTCCTCGTCATCATATGCAGTCAACGATACATTTTTCGAATCATAGTCTATTATTAATTCATCATCTGTCCCTTCGTTTACGGTGATTCTCTGGTCTTTCATTTCCCAATGTCCTGTCAGCTCGGTATTGTCTGAATTGTCATATTTTATTGAAAATTCTCCATTATCACTTAATGTCATTGTTGCAGGAGTCCCCCAGACATTTCCATACCATGTTCCGAGTACAGGTGTTTCAGACGATTCAGCTTTTACAGGAATAGAAACCGCCGATACTGGACAGGTACCTGCTGTTAATGCGGTTGTTAAAGCTGCTACAAATAAAAGATTCTTTTTCAAAATTGCACCTCCCCAAATTTAATCACTTTAATATGAGAAAAATCCTGCCCAAACGCGGCAGGATCTTATTTATTTCTGTTTTGTTGCTTTAGGAGTAGGTGTTGGACTAACATAATCTTCTTTCAATTCTGTCTGCATTAGCATACAATTTGCAACAAAACGATTGTTGATCACACCTGAATCTGCACAGGTAGATAATGTAATGATCTGTTCCTCTCCGGTTGGTTTAAATTCTGTAGAGTAATAACCTTTTTTCAGTGTCTTTTTTATCCATTTCTCAAAGTCATTAGAGCCAAGAGTAAATCCTATAGTATATGTTTCATCATTATCCAGGCAATTATATACATCATAAATTGCAAATGTCATAGTACGGTCTGGCATATAAATATAAACATAAGAATGGTTCTTCCAAAAATCTGTATCTGTATAATTAGACAGTTGTCCAAACATCTGTCCGCTGGCCATGTTATGACCATATAAGATAGTATGCGCATCATCCAGTTGCAGACTGGTTCCCTTTTCTGCAAATATGGATCCAAGTATATTGTAAGATCCATCCATATGATGGTACAGGTAATAATTATCAGAGGTACCCTTTAAAATTGCATAATTAACAGCAGTATCTGGTATCCTGATCCATCCGATTATATCAGGGTTCATTTTTTTTAATCCATTCCAGTCTACTCCATTCCAGTCCTGCGGGATGTTCTTTGTTTTTGCAGGCTTTTCTTTTGTATTTTTTTTCTCATTTTTCTTATCCGCAAAATCATATGGAAGTGTGCCATCTGCTTCTTCTCCAAAACTGGTGTATTCATTCTGAACCTGCTTACTTTTAAAATCAGAGATCCAATAAGGTACCTGTTCTTTAAATGCCATATAAAACATAAATCCGGCCACGCATAATAATATAAAAAAGAATAAGAAAGTAAAAACTGGAAACCTCTTTTTTTCGGATATTTTTAACTGTTTGCCTGACATTTTTTCTCCTTTCTGATTAAATTCCGGCATATATCCATGAAATAGCCACATCAAAAATACCGTTTTTATCAATATGGAAAAAAATAAAAAACTGAGATATACTTCAGTAGGTTTTGTTCTTCCTGTAGAATATAATCCTATATTTTACAGGTATTCAAAACCTAACATAAGAAAAACGTTAAGCAGTTTTTCTCGTGATGAAGTTATTGATTTAATAGTTCGGTTAAGTAATGAATGTGTAAATAAACCTGCAATAAATATTTTGGGGTTATTATCACAAAATAATTATTGGAAGAATTCGGTGTTCTTTAGAATGTATGATTATATTGGGTATCATTCTTCTAAAGATAGGAGATATTGTGCTTGTTTCAATCAGACATTATTGGAGTTGTTACGCTATGTCTTGTCTGTAAAATTCTGTAAGGAAAATTTTAATGTGTATAATGAATACAAGTTAGAGTTTTCTTTTGTAAAGGTTATAGCTTTATTGAATGAGCAAATTGTAAATTTTAAGATTTATAATAGCTCTATATCAGAGCTAATGGTTACAGGTGTTGAATTAAATAAAGATTTGAATAATATTAATTATGCAGATCTTTATAAGGAGCAATTAATTCTATCCTTTAATTTCTTCTCCTTTTTAGAAAGTAATACAAAATATGCCCCATTGTTGCAAGCGTTTTTGGCAAAATATGAAATTAAGAATTGGAGAAATTATGTTGTTACAATATTGGCATTGGTCTTAAATGCTAATTATCAGACACGTATGTTGAATTTTAAAAATATAAAAGATGAGGATAGGTTGATAAATCGCAATATAGTTGATTTGTTATCTTTCTCTTATAGCACTACTGTTGATTATAAAGAAAATGTAGATTATAAGTTTTTCAGACAATATCCGATTATAAAAATGCAAGATGATAAATATATAATATACAATGTCGGATTTTTATTGGATAAGTTGTATGACAGCTTGTATTTTGAACTAAAAACTATTGCTGAAAGCATAGAAAGCAAACAAAAAATCAATGTTTCTTCATTGATAACAAATGAATTTATTGAAAAGGCGGTTTTTGATAAATTCTTGCTAAAATGCTGTGGCTTGTCTAATTATTTTTGCTTTACAGAAACGGAGTGTTTGGAACAATACAAACCAAAAGATAAAGAGTTAGGAACTCCTGATTTTCTCTTACAAAGAAAATCAGGGAAGGAGATATTGTTGTTTGAGTGTAAGGACATAAGATTGAAGGCTGAACTTAAAGAACAAAGAGATTTTTCTTTGTTGGAAAAAGAGTTGAGGAATAAGTTGATGCTTAAAACTTATAGTAATGGAAAAAAATGTAAAAATCCAAGGCGAATAGGT
>ERZ869983.530-NODE-530-length-12475-cov-6.959832_pt1 | contig 12475 bp, 10 predicted proteins | sample MGYA00521106_ERZ869983 | MGnify/ENA primary metagenome ERZ869983 (study PRJEB32232, sample SAMN07284972) | human gut metagenome | biome: human-associated habitat; material: feces | host: Homo sapiens | place: Tanzania | collected 2014-04-05 ...
CTGATGGAAACGTTTACAATGTAGACTATTACAATCTTGATGTTATTATTTCTGTTGGCTATCGTGTAAAATCAAAATGAGGAGCACAGTTTAGAATCTAGGCAACCGGAATTTTAAAAGAATATATGAGAAAAGGGTTGGCATTTGATGATGATTGTTTGAAAAATCTAGGTGACGGTGGATATTTCAAGGAATTGTTGGATAGAATCCGTGATATTCGTGCATCCGAGAAAGTATTTTATTGTCAGGTTTTGGAAATTTATGCAACGAGCATAGATTATGATCCGAAAGCGGAAATATCCATTGTATTTTTCAAAAAGCGCAAAACAAAATATGGGACTTACTACTTTTAAAGGCAATCAGCCAACCTTAAAGGAAGCTGTAGTTGCCAAGAATTATTTATCTGAAAAAGAATTGCAGGCAATGAGACAGCTGGTATCGGGATATCTTGATTTTGTAGAACGTCAGGCAGAATGAGAACAGGCTATGACAATGAGGGACTGGGCAGAATGTTTAGATAGGATTCTGACAATGAGCGGTGAACAGCTTTTATAAGGAAACGGAAGTATATCGCAAAAACAGGCGGTTGATAAAGCAACGGATGAATATAAAGCGAAAACACTCAGTACGGTGGAAGAAGATTACCTGAATTTAATAAAAATATTGGAGAAAAAAACAGATAAAAAACAGTGAGAGCATCATCGGAATTAGTGGCTTGGTATTTCCGGTGAATTATGAAGACTTTGAAGGCAAAGCAATTCGGTTGCTCAACGAAAACACAGTCGAGACGGTAGTTTTGATGTCAAAGATGAACCCTAACAAGTAAATAGAGTGTAGCAGTTAAAGGACTTTCTCAGTGATTATCGTTAAAAGGTATATGAAGTCTTGCAGAAAGTCCTTTTTTGATGCTTGCAAATAGCCGAGTGGAAACTGGTCTGCTCGGCAAGGTTGACACTAGGAGATGGATAACAAGGAATTGCCTCCCCTAGAGGGGGTTAAACTATAGACTGATACAAACTGATATAAACTGACGCATACCATTGAAAAGTGATACGATATAAGTTATTATATGCTATGTTGATTTTTGCGTCGTTGAGGTGAAATGGATGAATAAAAATATGGAAGATAAATGGATTAATACAGATGAAGTAGCCGAATACCTCGGAGTAAAAGCTACTACAATTCGTGAATGGATTAAGAAAAACAATGGAATACCTGCACATAAAATTGGCCGTCAATGGAAATTCAAAAAAGAAGAATTAGATGAATGGGTCAAAAGTGGAAAGAGCGCAGAGTAATAAAAAAGGAGAAAACTTTTATGTTGAAATTGGCTACGGTGTTCAGTGGGATTGGTGCTATTGAACATGCTTTAGATAGAATGCATGTGGATCACGAAATTGTGTTTGCTTGTGACAATGGTGATGTTGAATTAGAAATGCCTAAGGTAAAGGTAGATATTGATGCTATTGAAACTGAACTGAAGGTTCTAAAAAAGAAAGTGAAAGCATTTAACTTGGATTTCGCTGATGAGGAATCTGTTGATTATGCTGCTCAACTTGATGTGATGCTTGTAGGAGTTGAGGGTGAATTGAAAAAACTACTAGAAAGATTAGAAGTATCAGATGACGAATTAAAGGTCATCAATGAAGCTTTAGGTGATGTAGATAGAATATTAAAAAGTTCTATGGATGCAACAACAGCGTCTAAGAAAAAGAAATATAAAGAACTGTTGGAAATTCGAAATGACAGTGCTAGCGATAAGGCAAAATTATTCTTTCTATTAAGAGTAATATTGACTTTGATAAATGATAAGATTGAATACGATTCAGAACCGCTAAAGATTATAGCTAAGAGTTATGAACAAAGCATCAAGAAAATAATTAAGTCAGGAAAGGATCTTTCGGAACGATTAGATATGATTTATGACAAGTTGTTTTATTTGGATGCAAATATAGAGTTAAAACAGCTTGATAGTTATGAGGCTCGTAAGAAATATGTTGATAGTCTTTATGCGGGTAAAGAATCACAGAATAAAGTAAAAAAAAGTTATATGGCAAACTACAGGATATCTGAAAAAGATTTCCATTGGAATGTTGCCTTTTTGGATGGAAAACAATATGAAGGACAGGTTGATTTGTTTGTTGGAGGCAGTCCTTGCCAGTCTTTTAGTCTAGTTGGAAAACAAAGAGGACTAGAAGATACGAGAGGTACACTATTTTATGAATATGCTCGATTAATAAAAGAAATAAAACCGAAGGTTTTTATATATGAAAATGTAAAAGCTATTCTTAGTAATGATGAAGGTCGTACATGGGAGAAGATGAAGGAGGTTTTTGCTGATCTCGGATATAATGTCTATTATACATACAACGGGAAACCATCTGTATTAAATGCTAGAGATTATGGAATACCTCAAAATCGAGAGAGAATGTTCGTAGTTGGTTTTAGACAAGATATCAATATGATAAAAGAATTTGAATTTCCAACGCCAATTCCTCTTGAAAAAAAAATGCAGGATTTATTGCTAGATAATGTTTCAGGTGCATATTATCTTCCTAAAAAAGGAGTTGATTTTGTGACTAGCGAGAAGAATCTTACCAAGCGTTATACGCAAATAGATGGTGAGATAGCATTATGTCAAAAGAAAAATCAACAGTTTAACTGGCATGGAGATTTCGTTTTTGTTGAGGAAAATAAAGATATGGAAAAAACTATGGAAGATTTAGAAAAGTATTTTTTATCGGAAAAAGTTGAAAAATATGTCATGGCTACAGGAACCAAAAATTTCTATTCTCGTCCAAAGACTGATTTAGAAGTGGCTAGACCATTACTGACAACTATGCATAAGATGCACAGAGCGGGCGTGGATAATTATGTTCATACCAATGGTAGATTAAGAAAACTTACACCAAGAGAGTGTTTAAGGCTAATGGGATTCTGTGATAGTTTCAAAATTGTAGTTTCAGATACATCAATGTATCAACAAGCTGGAAACTCGATAGTTGTTGATGTGTTAATTGCAATTATGCGACAGATTTTTAACTCGGTTGCAGAAGATGAGCTTGTATAAGGAAGTGTAATAATATGACAAAGATAAGCAAAATTATTAAAGGAGTGCCATCAAGTTTTGTTTTTAAGAATATGAAGCTTGATACCGATAAAGGTGCTGGCGAAGCTAAATTATTTGTGGGGCCTAAAAGTCAGATTGAGGATATTAATGACTTTTTTAAGTTTGATCAAGCGTATAGCTATAGATTCGATAAAGCAAACTTATTAAACTATTTGCATGAAGTGAAAATGGAGTATGTTTTTCAACATGTTAATAAATATAAGGATGCAAGTATTGAAACATGGCAGGAATTTTATACCACTGTTGAAAATATGCAAGATTCAGAAATGCAAATACATTTAATTGAATTCACGGATACAAGTCGAGTATATGTTAGAGCGAATGAAGAGATTTTTGGTAAATTATTTAGGAAAATCACTGTTCCAAAACTTACAGATGTCGAATTTGTAAGAGATGATGACACTCGTGAGATTATAGTACTCTTGAAAGTGAATTATGAATACGACAAGGAAAGCAATGAAAGTTCAGAGGTAGCCATTACTGATGGAATTATTTTCAACACGGGTTATGAGTCAACATTTTCAAGGAACAGAATCTTGTTTGGTGCACCGGGAACTGGTAAGAGTTTTACTATCAATAGAGACCGTATGGAACTATTGGGAAAAGATAATGAGGATGATTACGAACGAGTAACTTTCCATCCCGATTATTCGTATGCAAACTTTGTTGGAACATATAAGCCCGTAATGGTTGATGATTCAGCAGAGATCATTTCCTTAGCAACAGAAAAAGAAGTGCTAGCTGTTTTAACTGATGAAACAAAGACTGCTCAAGAAAAGTATGATCAGCTTTATGAACGATTCAAAGGTGATGGATTAACAAGACTTCCACTTTTACTAGGACTGTATACAGATGAAAGTTTCAAAACAAGAAAAGCTGATGGTTCAGATGCGGCTGGCGATAATAGCGTTGAACGTAATCACGGAAGAGCAATCCGACCATATGTAAATCTTTCAAAGCCAACAAATGGTAAGAAAGATATATCTTATGAGTATGTTCCGGGACCTTTCATGCGTATGTATGTCAAGGCACTTAAGAACAGCAAAACAGATAATATAAAACCATTCCTGTTAATCATAGAAGAAATCAATCGTGCCAATGTGGCTGCAGTATTCGGAGATGTCTTCCAACTCCTTGATAGGGGGGATGATTTCGTCAGTGAATACCCAATTCAAGCAACAGAAGATATAAAAAAATATCTTGCAAAAGAGTTGGGTGGAAATCCGGATGACTATAACAAAATAAAAATCCCGGATAATATGTTTATTTGGGCAACTATGAATAGTGCAGACCAAGGTGTGTTCCCTATGGATACTGCTTTTAAAAGACGATGGGATTTTACATATCTTGGAATCGATGATAATGACCAGGATCTTCAAGGTAAGTATGTATATCTCGCTGATGACAAATCCCAAAAAGTGGAGTGGAATAAGCTGAGAAAAGCCATCAATAACTTCCTTGCCAAAGAGAAGATTAATGAAGATAAACAGTTAGGACCTTATTTCATATCACGAAGCATTGTTGTTCCTAAAGATAGTGAAGAGATTGATAGAGACAGATTTATCAATACATTTAAGAACAAGGTGATCATGTATTTGTTTGAGGATGCGGCAAAACAGAAGAGACCTAGACTATTTGAGGGATGTTTCCAAAATAGTAGTAGATACTCAGAAATTTGTAGAGAATTTGAAGCAAAAGGTGTCGGAATTTTTAACCATGATATTCAGTTAGACTGTGAAGTGGAAGATGTAAAATCCGGTGAATCCCCACAGGAATAAGGAGGTCTGACTATGATCTCTGAATTTGTACGAGAACAGAAAAGATATACGCAAAAAGAACTGTGTCATATTTTAAGATGCAGTGAAGATCATGCACTTCCGATAATTAGAAAGCTGAAAGAGTTTGGTGTTCTTAAAGCAGTGAAAGCTTCTGATGTTCAAAAAAATCTAGCAGACTTGTTAGAAGAGGACATCGAGGTGGTGGATGTAGAGGTGGGTGAAAACAAATATCTTTATGTATTCACTTTTGTTGGTGTTATTGTTGTATCCGGAAGAGTTCTTAAGTGTTATCCGAAGTATCTTTTGAGTGCAAAGGAACCAACGGATGAATTGCGAAAAGTCATAAAGGTTTTAGAAAAATATAATGCCAAAGAACAGATTGTTCGTATGTTCAATGATAGCAGTGAAAGTAACTCATTTAATCTGTTGGCTGTATTGCTGTTCTTTCTGCAAGATTACTTTGAGAATGGTGTTTATACCAATACGGAAGATATTATTGAATGCAATGGTTCTGGTGAAATATTGTGGGATAAGACTATCAATGAAACCTTCACTTTGCTGTCAGAGAACCGTCCGTATTATATAGAATTACAAACTCGTAAAAGAGTCGCCAATGATTTTGATTATTTTAAGCGGCTCCATGAGTGCTTAGTAACGATGGCTTCAAAAGAACTTCAAGATGCAGAGCTACTTGACTTATTTGAGATGGCAGGTGTTGATCTTACGGAGGAAGAGTTGGATGATTTCGGGGATAAAGAATATATTTTATATCGAATTGAAAATGAACTTAATACTCAGTTTAATACAAGAAAGCAGTTAGTTTTGAAGACAATGTATGCCTATATCGATAGAAGGGGAAGTCTCTACGATACAGAGTGTTTGTCATTATTTGGAACAAATAGCTTCAACCTGGTATGGGAAAAAATTTGTGCAGAAATTATGGATAATCAGTTAGATGTCCCTCTTGGCATTTTAAAATTGCCTGTGCCATTGAAAGAAGATTATAACAGAAGACAGAAGCTGATTGAATTAATCGAGAAACCATTGTGGACGATTACCGGAAAGTGTGCAAAAGATACATTGATACCAGATTTAGTTTCTATTTGTAAGGTTAATGAACAGCATCAATTTATTATATTTGATGCAAAATATTATAATGCCCATTTGGAAAAGGGAATTGTTCCGACAGGACAGCCCGGCATAGAATCTATTACCAAACAGTATCTTTACCAATTGGCATATCAACGGTTTATTGAAGACCATAATTTCTCTTCTGTAAAGAACTGTTTTCTACTTCCAACAGAAAACAATGAGATAGAGGATAAGGGTGAAGTTCGAATGGAGATGCTTTCTAATTTGGTACTTCAAGATATAAAAATTAGGTTGATTCCTGCAACAATGGCATATGATTTGTATCTTTCGGGAAGTAAAATGGATATGGAAAGATTGGATTTATAATAATCCAACTAGGAGACAATTTGGTTGAAGATAATACTTAATTACAAATCGTATTATGAAGTATTTAAACTCGGTGTTAAAGACAATGAATAAATAAGATATTGTGAGGAACTGCAAATGAAAGCTAATAGAATGTGGCTCTTTTCTGATGTTCTAGAGAAGAATAAAAGAGTTTTTAAAGTACCTGTTTACCAAAGAAATTATGATTGGACAAACATACAGTGTGAAAAACTGTTCCAAGATATCATGAAAGCCGGAGAAAACAATCGACAGCATTTTACCGGAACAGTTGTGTATATTGATGATGTCAACGGTGGCAGTGGACTAAATGAAGTTTTAATCATTGATGGTCAGCAGAGAATTACTACAATGTATATTCTTCTTAAGGCTCTTTACGATGCATCTAAAGGGGTGTCGGCAAGAATTGAGGATGAAGTTCAAGAGGTAATGTTTAACCGACATTGTGATGAAAAATACAAAGTAAAATTAAAACCAGTAAAAACGGATAATGAGCAATTGATGCTCCTTATAAAAGATAAAGTCGATAAAATGGACAGAAATTCAAATGTCTATAAAAACTACGTGATCTTCAAAAATCTTATAGAAGCAACCGTTGCCAATGGACATGAGCTTAATGATATCTTAGAGGGAATTAAGAAGCTTGAAATTGTAGAGATTATTTTGGATAAGCTTCAAGGAGACGAGCCCCAGAAAATTTTTGAGTCCATCAACTCCACGGGACTGGAACTTTCGCTTGCGGATCTGATTAGAAATTATTTGCTGATGGATGATGAAAACCAAGATGAACTTTATGAGGAATACTGGCTCGAAATCGAAAAAAATGTTGGATACCGTAATCTTGGGGATTTTGTAATCAATTTCTTGAATTCTCAGATAACTGGATCAGTCAACAGTAAGAATGCATATCGCCTGTTCAAGGAACACTGCCAGAACAATGGACTTAGCCATAAAGATGTGCTTACTGCTCTTAGAGGAACATCAAAATATTATGGTGCGTTTATTGGAGAAATTGAATGCTATAGTGCGAGGGTGACTAAATATCTGAATGCATTTAATATGATAAAACAGACAACTGTTTTGCCATTGTTGTTTAGGGTATTTGATGACTATGAGGCAGGAAATATTGATGAGAATACATTATGTAGCGTGTTGGAATGTCTGCTTACTTATTTTGTAAGAACGAATGCCTGTGAGATTAACAAGAATATGGCAAAATTCATGAAGTCTCTTTATGACAGGGTAATTGATGGTAATTATGAACACTACTATGAGCGCTTTGTGATGTTCCTTAATGATATCCGTGCTAACGATAGAATGCCTACTGATAAGGAATTTAGAGAAGCACTAATCTATAGACCGCTATATAAAAAGAACATCTGTAAATATTTGCTGTCTGTAATTGAGAATTCAACGAAGGAGCATATTGATGTCAGCAATTTAACGATTGAGCATATTCTTCCTCAGAAGGAAAATGCAGCAGTATGGAAAAAAGAGGTTGGAGCGGATTACGGCCATGTATATGAAACATATCTTCATACTCTTGGAAACTTGACAATCACAGGACATAACAGCGAACTTGGAACTAAGGCATTCGAAGAGAAAAAGAAGATAATCAGGCAAAATTCTAAAGCCAATATTCTCAACAGAGAAGTGCTGTCGGCTGATACATGGACGGAAAAATCTATTTTACATAGAGCAGAGATATTGGCGGATATCTTAATAGAAGAATTTAAGTACATTGAAATTCATTCGGATACCAATGAAAGTACAGAATTAACTTTTGATGTGAATAGCAATTTTGATTTCTCTAATACAAAACCAGGAGAAATGATATTTGTTGGAGAGCATACGAAAGTTTCTAGTTGGGCAGATTTATTGGCAAAGACGATGAATACGGCATTTGATCTTGATGCTGAAACCATAACGGATCTTGCAACAAAGGATTATTCTATTCCGTATGCGACTCGAATTTATATTTCCAATGATGAAAGAAAGATTCGTAAACCAAAGCAGATAGATAATAGCGGCATCTATTTTGAAGCAAACTTATCAGCTAATGGAATCATTTCTTTTATAAAAGATTTGTTAGCGAAACTGCAGTTAGATACTGATGATTTTAGCTTTTCTTTATCAGAGGTGCCATTTGATATCGATAATGAAGACACCTGGGCAGAGGGGTTAATTCCAGTAGCAAAACTATTTTATAATTTTGTTGAAAATTTGGTGGAAAAAGGATTGATTGATTCTGCTGAATTAGAAAATTTAAAAACGAAGGAATATACCAAGAACCTTTTCCAAGCTACGGATTATCCGGCAATTGCAAATAGTAGAACAGATAATATGGGTAATTCTCTCCAAAAGAGATATAGAGCAAAGGCCATCAATTTCAATGGAACTGATATCTATGTATCAACACAGTTCTTTGATTCAGACAGGGATGCGGTAATTGATTGGTATAGAAGTCATTTGTAATATTTGTATCGTCTGAGGGAACTATAAGCGTTGTCATGGACGATGAGAGTATACAGAAATTTGTTTATTGTTTATTATAGAGTGATTTATCGAAGAAGGAGGCATCCTATTTGAAAAAGAAAAAAGATGAAATAACCATCCGTTCCAGCGCAGCACAATACCTGACTTATGTTGCATCTGTCGGTGATCAGCAGGACAGTATTGAGATGCGCTATGAGGATGAGAATATATGGCTGACACAGAAAATGATGGCCACATTATATGACGTTGGTTTACCAACGATAAATGAACATATTAAAAAGATTTATGCAGATAGTGAATTAGAAGAGTCTGCAACTATTCGGAATTTCCGAATAGTTCAAACCGAAGGTTCACGCCAGGTCACTCGTGATACAAAACACTATAATCTTCAAATGATTATTGCTGTTGGATTCAAGGTAAATAATGAGCGAGCAGTGCAATTTCGTAAGTGGGCAAATGGTATCATAAAAGACTATACCATCAAAGGATGGGTTATGGATGATGAGCGTCTGAAAAACGGTGGTTCCGTGCTCACAACAGAGTATTTTGACCGTTTGCTTGAGCAGATTCGTGAGATCCGTTTGTCTGAGCGTAGATTCTATCAGAAGATAACGGATATCTATGCCACAGCCCTTGATTATGACCGCACGGCAAAAACGACAAAGCAGTTTTTTGCCAAGGTGCAGAACAAGATGCATTATGCAGTTCACGGACATACGGCAGCAGAGTTAATTTATGAGCGAGCAAATGCAGATAAGCCACACATGGGACTGACCACTTGGGCAGCAGCACCGGAAGGCAAGATTGTAAAAAGCGATGTGAGTATTGCGAAGAATTATCTTTCAGAGAAAGAAATGCGTTCACTGGAGCGTATTGTATCCGCTTATTTGGATTTGGCAGAGGACCGTGCAGAACGTCATATTCCAATGACGATGGAGGATTGGTCAAAGCGACTGGATCTATTCCTGATGGCTGATGACAGAGAGGTTCTTCAGGATGCAGGCAAAATCACTGCTGAGATTGCCAAGGCAAAAGCTGAAACCGAATTTGAAAAATATCGTGTTATTCAGGACAGATTATTTATGTCTGATTTTGATAAGTACATGCTGGAATTGGAAGAGAATGCGAAGAACAGATAATGTGAAGGCGAACATATCGTATCCAACTGTATCGACTTATCATTTCATCAATTCCGGAACAAGATTACTATAATACGCTGTCTTGCCTGACAGCACATCGTCATAGAATCCTTGCTTCCAGTCAATGTAAGCAACTGACTTTTGCAGTTCCGCAATGGATTGGAGCAGGGTTTCTTTTTTCTCTGCAAGAATCACTTTGCGTTTCGGAATCGTGCCTTCGCCCTCCATGCACAATGCAAGATATTCCTTCATCTCCGCAATGCTCATGCCACAGCTTTTCAGACAGTTCAGGCTCTGAATCCACTTGATGTCATGTTCGTCAAAGACACGATAATTTCGGCTGTCTCTCTTGACATTGGGTACTAACCCCTTGTTGCAGTAAAATTTCAGATTTTCATAGGTCATATTGGTGAGAGTACAAGCCTCTTTCATAGAATACATAAAAAAGCCTCCCGATTTTTGAAAAGGTTGAAAAAGTTCTTGACCGGTAGTAACTACCGACTGCTACGATAATAGCACAGAATAAAATTCAACGCAACAGGAGGTTTTTGTTATGGAATATATTACTTTGAGCAACGGTGTGAAAATGCCACAGCTTGGCTATGGCGTATTTCAGGTGACGCAGGAAGAATGTGAACGCTGCGTATTAGATGCACTAAAGGTTGGCTATCGTGCCATTGATACGGCGCAAAGCTATTTCAATGAAGAACAGGTCGGCGCAGCAATCGAAAAATCCGGTGTTGACCGCAAAGACATTTTCCTGACCACTAAGGTCTGGATTGAGCATTATGGATACGAGGAAGCCAAAGCATCTGTTTTGGACTCTATGGAAAAGCTGCGTACAGACTATCTTGATCTCTGCCTGCTGCATCAGCCGTATTCGGATTATTACGGTGCATGGCGGGCACTGGAGGAGCTATACAAGGAAGGCAAAATTCGTGCCATTGGCGTATCTAACTTCTATCCTGACCGCTTGGTGGATATTTGTTCATTTTCACGAATCAAACCAATGGTAAATCAGGTGGAGGTACATCCTTTCCATCAGCAGGAAGATGCAAAGAAGTGGATGGACAAGTACGGTGTACAGATTGAGGCTTGGGCTCCGTTTGGCGAAGGCAGAGGGGAGATGTTTCAGAATCCAGTGCTGAATGAGATCGGCAAAAAGTACGGTAAGAGTGCAGCACAGGTGATTCTCCGCTGGCATTTGCAACGTGGCGTAGTGGTGATCCCAAAGTCCACACATATTGAACGAATGCAGGAAAATCTGAATGTATTCGACTTTACACTCTCTGCGGAGGATATGGCAAGAATTACCGCTTTGGATACGAAAACGAGTGCTTTCTTCTCCCATTATGACCCGGCTATGGTGGAATGGTTTGCCAACATGGTGGAAGAACGAAAAAAGAATCATGACTGTACTAAAGAGAAAAAGAACTGGTAAGGAGGGAAAGCATATGAATACGATTTTTATTGTTGGTTCATCCTCCGGCATTGGAAAGGCAACCGCCAGGCTGTTTGCCGAAAAAGGATGGACAGTCATTGCTACCATGCGAACCCCGGAAAAAGAAACAGAGCTAACCGGCTATCCCAATGTGCATTTGTTTCCGCTGGATGTGACCAAGCCGGAGCAGATTGAGACAACGGTTTCTGCCGTACTGAAAGAACATGATGTAGATGTGCTGTTCAATAATGCAGGCTATGGCATGAAAACCAGGTTTGAAGATATGACCGAGGAAGCCATGCAGAGATCATTAAACACGAATTTGCTCGGAATGATTCGTGTAACACAGAAATTTATTCCATATTTCAAATCAAAGAAAAGCGGAATGATTTTGACAACCACTTCCCTTGCCGGTGAGATGGGGCTGGTTCTGGATGGAATCTATGCAGCGGATAAATGGGCTGTTACTGGTGTGTGTGAAATGCTCTATCATGAGCTTTATCCATTTGGTATTCAGGTTAAAACCATTGTTCCAGGTGTGGTTAAGACAGGATTTAAGATGGAAATGTCCGAAATGCCCGGATATGATGATCTGATTAAAAAACAGACGGATCTTCTCATGCCAGATATGGACAGTATGGAAACACCAGAGGAAGTAGCTCAGGATATTTACACAGCCGTGACAGACGGTGATGCTGATCGGATGTGCTATGTGACGGGCGCTATCACAAAAACGCTGTACGCTAAACGGCAGGAACTGGGCGATGAAGGGTTCCGCAAATATATGCGAGGTTTGCTGAATTAAGTTATCAACAAAAGCACTTAATATAAGCAGACAATTTCAAGTTTGATGGAGAAAGCAAAAATTATTCATGCCCTTTATCATATAGTTTTTGTATATTTTCTGGAAGTTTATCAGGCAACATGGCGTTTATCGAATCTTCGTTACCATCTTTCATTGCTGTTTCATAATACCAGCACTTGAATTTTAAGAGGGAGAGAGTTTTTTGAAGTT
>ERZ869983.531-NODE-531-length-12457-cov-7.316640_pt1 | contig 12457 bp, 13 predicted proteins | sample MGYA00521106_ERZ869983 | MGnify/ENA primary metagenome ERZ869983 (study PRJEB32232, sample SAMN07284972) | human gut metagenome | biome: human-associated habitat; material: feces | host: Homo sapiens | place: Tanzania | collected 2014-04-05 ...
TCCAATGGTCTCCAACCCATTTATTCAATGTTTGATTCCATAATCTTTTATACAATCTTCCATTTATATCTTTGAATTAACAGACTAGTTTCTCTTTGTATGGAAATATCTGTAGTGACTTCAGTTTCATTTGCTAAAACAGGTGTTATTATATTCGTTGATGTGATCAGTACGAACATAATCATTATTTTTTTCATAAATTATTTACTCCTCTATAATTGGAACAGCTTTAAAACAATCATCGTTTGGATTTGATATTTTGAAACGTGTTTTGCCTAATACTAATTCATATGTTCCATCTTTATGTTTAATAATATATCCCTTGTCTATATCTGATTGATCATACAAATCCTCGTTGTTTGGAGGATCAAATGCAGACTCCAAAATAATGCTGTTTGTAAGTAATGGAAGAGCTAATACGACAATCATTAGAATTTTGCTCGTTTTTTTTCGATACATTCCATCCATTAAATAATTTATACGATATTCTAATACATGTGCATTATCTTGAATAATAAAATGTGTAGATTGTCTCTTAAATTCATTTCTACCTTGATTGTTTTTTTGGATTTCTATAAGTGTATGCATATATTTCATTACTTCCTCTTTAGAAAATGGATTCGTTGTTTGATTGTCTACACGCATTTCCAAAAATAAATCAATCTTGTCTCTTAATCTATATACTGGAATAAACCACCAATACATGATAACTAACAGATTAATAATCTGTTTAGTGCACACATCATGATTTTTAATATGCCATGTTTCATGAAGTAATACATTTTTTAAATTTTCTTGTGAAAGATATACGTCCGGTATCAATATAGTTTTATTAAAGCCCATGACCATAGGGGAAGAAACATAGTTTGTTTTTAACACCACATAATTTTCTTCTTGATAGTTATTAATAAAATCGCTTATGTGATAATGTTCTGAATGATTTTCAATACGTTTGTACATGTCTTTGGTAATTTGAATTGCGCGAATCCATTTAATCATGTTCCATATGATACCTAATGCCCAAACTAATAATAAGAATTGATATACTTGCACATTTGCATAGATTTTATATTGTAACAGTTCAATGATTGGATTCATGATCAGTGGCATTACAATGGTTTTAGTAAATTTGAATTCAAGTGGCACAAACATTCTTAATACGACAACAACAATTAACACTGTTATAAAATCTGTCCGAAATAATTTATAACTTTTTTTATACGAAAGTAATATGTCTAACAGAAGAATCAATAAAAAACTGATGCACAAAGTAATGAAAAGAGATGATGCAGAAAATCGCATTATTTTAACTCTTTCTCTTTTTCTTGAATCAATTTCTTTAAATGTTCAATCATCTCTAAATCATCTGTGTGCTCAACAAAATAAGCTGAGATTTTTGCTCGTGTATCTTCGCCAATAAATGAATTCACATATTGTGCTTCAGATACAACTGGCCTATATAATCTTGTAATTGCTTTCTTGTTCTGTCCAATTCCTGCAACTTTGATATATTTGATCTCCAATAATTTTTGTAAGGTTTGCTGAATTGTATTGATACTCAAATCTTTGGAAGCTAATTTAATATCGTTTGCAGACATTGCAACATCATGCTTCCATAAAATATCCATAATCTCATTTTCTTTCTTAGTAAATTGAATGTATTTCATGTAAGTTTCTCCGCCTAAATTCATTATAGCAACTCGTATGTATTTACACAAAGACTTTTATAAATATTATCGTTTATTAATTTTAACACTCTTTATAAAAATAACGATTGTAAATTTCTAAATTCTATATTATATTTGAATTAGAGATAGCGCAATTCTTGAAAAGAACAAAATATATGAAAATAGTAATTAGTTATTTTGCTTACTTGTTACTGTACATGCATGTTATTCCAATATATGCAAAAGAATCCATATTTAAAATGAAATACTAAATCAGATTATAGGAGGATGTTCTAAAGATGAGATGCGAAAATTTATCGAAAAGACTAAATAGATATACAATATTATTTTTAATAATGGATTTGATTATACTTTTAATTGATTTATTAAGTTGTCACGATCACACTAAATTTTTGTTTCTCATATCGACAATATTCATTATTAATTGTTTATTTTTCGATTTTTGTAAAAAGCACGTTGCTTATACCAAAATATCAATATTTTATATTTGGCAATTTACGGATGAAAATGCGATTTTTGGATTTATAAAGTTATTGCTCTTGATTCTGATTAGTATTTGTTATTTTGCTTTTTATGATTATAGTGTTGTACCGATGATAATCTTAGCACTTATTGGTATTATGTTAATTGTGATAAAGAGAAGATTAAAATTTAGGTAGTTATGACTTTAATTAATAATTTATGCAGTCATATTTACAAAATCGTGATTAGTTTGTTTTGACTGATTTTATTACGATAATGAATGGGGGTGTGGTATATGACAGACGAGCAAATAAAGATGATTGAGAAATTGAATGAAGACAATCGAAAGTTAAATGATGTGAATAAAGGGATGAAAGAGTACGCTAAATACAAATTAGTTGTTGGTATTCTCGTAGTTACTATAATAATCGTCTTATTTTTTGTTCAGCACAACATCTGATTTAGAACAAAACAAAAACAGTAGAAATAGGTGGAAAAGCGAATAATTTGGAGGTTGTGGTATAGTGGTGTAATCATTAGAATTCAACTATATTATTTAAAATAAGAAAGAAGGTGTCTTAAATGAAAAAATATGTGGATGCATTCCTTGTGATCATAGGATTATTAATTATTGTTGGGACAGTAATCTGTTATTTATTCTATAATTTAAACTCAACTACAATGTATGCCATCTGTGGAATTGTTTTAGTAATAATGGTTTTATTACTATATATTAGAAACTATAAGAACAATCATTATGGTGGCAAATTCAAAAATGATTTTCCTGATGCACATTAGCTTTAATCCAATAATTATTGATTGTATAAATTTAAATTCTCTCAATAAAAGAGTATTACTTGTTGTGGTGATACTCTTTTTGTAACTTTGCCTTAAGAGGGCGATTGGATTGCTGTTCATATATAAAACTATGATATAGGAATATGCTTTATATAAAAATTAAAAATATCTGTTGTGATAGAACAACGGGAAATATATTTCTTTTCGTTGATTTAATGAGTCATTGTATATATCATTGATATTAGAGGTGACACTATAAAATGACTAAATATATTGAAGATGAACGTACAGAATTAAAACGAGAGTTGATTGATGAAGTCAAAAGCAAATAATTGCTTTTCTTAATAGTGATGGTGGAACCATTTATGTAGGTGTGGACGATGACGGTAGCATTGTTGGGATTAAAGATGATGCTTCTAAAGATAAAGTAGATCTGAAATTAGGAAACTGGATTCAAGAAGCATTCTTTCCCAAACCTTCAAGACTGATTCAATATTATTTCAACAATGATGATGTTTTGGTCATTAATATTTCTAAAGGAATAAACAAACCATACTATTTAAGAGAAAAAGGTCCAAAACCTTCAGGTGTATATATTCGAATTGGTAGAAGTAAGCGCAAGGCCAGTGACGATGAGATATTACGTATGATAATGGAAGCACATAGTTATAGTTATGAAGATGACATTTCTGAGGAACAGGATCTTACATTCAAGGCTTTTGAACGAACACTTGAAGAAAATGATATTAATTTAACGCCTCGATTAATGAATACAATGGGTTTGAAAACTAAATCAGGTAAATATACAAACCTTGCATATTTATTATCTGATCAATCTGAGATTGTTGTCAAAGTTGCAGAATACGATTCTGAAATGAATTTCAAAATCAAAAAGAGTTTTAAAGGTTCGTTAGTGAATGTTTTAAAAAATGTAGAAGAACAGGTAGAAAGATTAAATGATTTACGAGTTGTGATTGATGGAAGTTCGTTTAAGCGAATTGAAACAAAATCTTATCCCGGTGCATCTATTCGTGAAATGGTTTTAAATTCAATATGCCAATTACTTTATACGTTCGAATATTAAAATTGAATTCTTCCCTGATAAGGCAAAAATTACTAGTCCAGGTGGAATATTTAATGCATCTATGGATGATATTATGAATGGTGTGCAAACATATCGTAATCCAAGATTAGTACATGTGTTTGATAAACTAGGTATGATTGAAAACTTTGGTACAGGAATTCCTAGAACTATGGAAAGTTATAAAAATTACGACGTGAAACCTGAGTTTAAGGCAACAGAAAATTTCTTTTTCGTCACATTACCGAATGTTAATTATCTAAAAAATGACTCAATAACTGACCCAATAAATGACCCAATAACTGACCCAATAAGCGATTTGGGATTAGAAATAATGAAAGCTTTAAAACTAAATCCTGGAATAAACACAATAAAACTAACTGAAATAATCCAAACAAATTTACCATCAGTTAGCAGGGATATGATAAAAAATGAGTTAAAAAGAAATTTGACTATTTATGTAGAGCATCATGGCTCGAATAGAAATGGCGGATATTACTTAAAAAGTAAAGATGATAAATAAGATTTAGGTAAGAAGAAAATCTTATGTTGTGAATTCAGTTAGAAGCAATGGATTTAGAGGAAAATAAAAACAATCGAAATCGATGAAAAAAAGCGGATAATTTACTATCCGTTTTTAATATGCTTTGAAAATTTTTTGCGATTTTTTTGCGAATTTTGTTTAGAAAAACACTTGTTTTAGTGGTTTATATAGATAAGGAATATAACCGTTATGTAAGAATATGCTTTAAATAAGGCATAAAAAAAGCACCTGGCAAATGCTAGGTGCAATCTTTGACAAATGGTGGTCTCAGTCGGAATCGAACCAACGACACAAGGATTTTCAGTCCTTTGCTCTACCAACTGAGCTATGAGACCACATGGTTGCGGGAGAAGGATTTGAACCAACGACCTCCGGGTTATGAGCCCGACGAGCTACCAGACTGCTCTATCCCGCGATGTGAATTAATTAAGATGGCGCAGAAGCTGGGATTCGAACCCAGGCGCCGCTCGCACGACCTACCGGTTTTCAAGACCGGACCCTTCAGCCACTTGGGTACTTCTGCATATGTATAATTGGTGGACCCTGTAGGACTCGAACCTACGACCCGCCGGTTATGAGCCGGATGCTCTGACCAACTGAGCTAAGGGTCCAAGTTAAACTCGTTGGTGGCTGGAGTGAGACTCGAACTCACGACCTTCCGGGTATGAACCGGATGCTCTAGCCAACTAAGCTACCCAGCCGAATTAAATAAAATAATGGTCGGGATGACAGGATTTGAACCTGCGACCCCTTGATCCCAAATCAAGTGCACTACCAAGCTGTGCTACATCCCGATATTTTTAGAAAAAAAATAAATGGCGCGCCCAGCAGGAATCGAACCCACAACCTTTTGATCCGTAGTCAAACGCTCTATCCAGTTGAGCTATGGGCGCATTTATTTCAACTGAGCTCATGTGTCTCGCTCAGTGCCCATTAAATATACCATCACTTTTAAATGATTGCAAGCACTTTTTTTAAATTTTTTTAATTTTTTTTTAAAATCGTGTTTTTAGACCTATATACGTAGTATAATTACCTATATATATAAGTAAGAAGAAGGAGATTTAAATCATGAGTAAAATTGAATCAGTAAAAGGACATTTAATCGTATCTTGTCAGGCACTTCCAGATGAACCTTTACATTCATCATTTATTATGGGACGTATGGCTAGAGCTGCTAAATGGGGAGGCGCTAAAGGCATTCGTGCTAATACTGTAGAAGATATTAATGAAATTCAAAAAGAAGTGGATTTACCAGTTATTGGAATTATTAAACGTGTATATGGAGATTGTCCAGTATTCATTACACCTACAATGAAAGAAATTGATGAATTGATCGAAGGGGCACATCCAGAAATCGTTGCCTTAGATGCAACTTGTCGTGTTCGTCCAGATGGAAGAACTTTAGATGAATTATATGCCGATATTCGTGCTAAATATCCAGAACAAAAATTAATGGCAGACTGCTCTACATTAGAAGAGTGTCTACATGCATCTGAATTAGGTTTTGATTTTGTAGGAACAACATTAGTTGGATATACAGAAGAAAGTAAGGGCGACAAAGTTGAAACAAATGATTTTGAGTTAATGCGTAAATATTTAGAACAATCAAACGTACCAATGATTGCCGAAGGAAATATTGACACACCAGAAAAAGCACGCCGTGTATTAGAATTAGGATGCTTCAGTGTAGTAGTTGGATCTATCATTACTCGTCCTCAATTAATCACAAAACGATTTGTAGATTGCATTGAGGGATAATTATGCTTAAAAAGGAACAATTAGAAAAATTATTAGAACGTTGTATGGCTTCTTCTTGTGATTTTGCCGAAATCTTTGAAGAAGAAGGTACAACCGAATCTTTATCCATGTTAAATGGAAAATTAGAAGATACAAATGTATTGATTCGTGCTGGTATTGGAATTCGTCTATATAAAGGTGTGCAATCTGTATATGGATACACAAATGAAACCAATGAAGAATCATTAAATGCCTTAGTGGATGATTTGCGTGGTGGTTTTGGCATAGAGTCTAAATCTGTATCTATCTCTTTGATTGAAGAAACTCATGAAAATCTTCATCCTATCAAGGAAAATCCAGTTGAAGCTTCATTAGAATCGAAAGTTGCCTTAATGCTACGGGCGAATGATGCAGCAAAAGCGTATTCAGATAAGATTCAAAAAGTATCTGTAGGATTGGCAAGCGTATGCCAAAATGTACAAATTTCAAATAGTGAAGGAAGACTTGTGCAGGATACAAGAATTCGTTGTCGAATGTCTGTATCTTCTTTTGCGCAAGATGGTCAAAATTTACAATCTGGCTATGAAGCACCAGGTGCAAGTAAGGGGCTTGAATTTTTTGAAGAAAGAACACCAGAATCGATTGGAAAAGAAGCAAGTCGTATCGCCTTGGTATTATTAGAGGCAAAAGATTGTCCATCTGGAAAGATGCCAGTCATTATTGATAATGGATTTGGCGGTGTTATTTTCCATGAAGCTTGTGGTCATGCCCTAGAAGCAAGTTCAGTCAGTAAAAATCAGAGTGTATTCTGTAATAAATTAGGACAAAAAGTCGCAAGTGATAAAGTAACAGCGATTGATGATGGAACAATTCCAAACGCATGGGGCTCACAAAACGTCGATGATGAGGGTAATCCCCAACAAAAACGTGTATTAATTGAGAATGGTATTTTAAAGAGTTATATGGTCGATCGTTTGAATGGTCGAAGAATGGGGCTTGAATCGACTTCAAGTTCGCGTCGTCAGTCTTATAAATTTGAAACCACTTCGCGTATGACAAATACATATATTGCCGCTGGAAATGATGATTTTGATGAAATGTTTGAAGGCATCAAACGTGGATTGTATGCGAAAAAAATGGGTGGTGGAAGTGTAAATCCACAAACCGGAGAATTCAACTTTGCCGTATTAGAAGGTTATTTAATTGAAAATGGTAAGATTTCTTATCCAGTAAAAGGAGCTTCTTTAATTGGAAATGGAGCGGATATCCTATTTAATATTGATCGCGTGGGTAAAAACTTAGAGCGAGGACAAGGTATGTGTGGATCTAGTTCTGGTTCGATTCCTACAGATGTTGGTCAGCCAGCCATTCGTGTTTCACAAATTACAGTAGGAGGTACGGCCAATGAATAAACAAGTATGGATTGAAAAAGCACTTGGCCTAGGCATCCAGGAATTTGAAATCTATCAATCTACAACGGTAGAAAAAGAGATGACTTGGTTTCAAGGACAAATGGATACTTTAGTATCGAGTAAAGTTACGGGTACAAGTATTCGTGGAATTGTGGATGGAAAAATGGCCAATATGGCATTGGAAGAAGTAGATGATGATCAATGTGAAATTATTTTAAAGTCATTGATTGAACAAGCACATATTATTTCGAATGAAGAAACAGATTCATTAAGAAAGCCAGAAACGATTGAATATGTAAAAAAAGATGTGACTTGGAATATGGCTAGTACAGAATATGTGAAGGATATTCTTCAAAGTTTAGAAACTAAGATTCTAGCCTATGATCCACGTGTCATTCAAGTTGGATATTTAGGATATTCACAAGGAAGTGGAAGCCGCAGTATTGTGAATAGCTTAGGTATGGATGTGCAAGATGCGGATGAAATGCAGTACATTGTTGCCAGTGTTGTTGTGAAAGAAAATGAAGAAATCAAAGATGCGAGTTTAGTTGAAGTTGTATATGACTTCAACCAATATGATTTGGATTCATTTGTATCTCGCGTTTGCGATAAAGCTTTAAATAAATTAGGGGCCGCACCAATTCCTAGTTGCACGTGTCCAGTAATCTTTGAAAAGGATGCGATGACATCTTTATTTGCAGCATTTACAGGTTTATTTAATGGAGAATTGATGTATAAGGGAATTTCACCTTTAAAAGATAAATTCAACGAACAAATTTTCTCTGAACAAATCACAATTATGGATGATCCAAAGAATACGGATTGTTTAAGTATTGCCAATTTTGATGATGAGGGTTGTCCAACTTCTTCAAAAACTTTGGTGGATCACGGAAAATATGTTATGATGCTTCATGACACAAGAAGTGCCAATCGAATGCATACAAAGAGTACAGGAAATGGCTTTAAATCAGGTTACGCATCTAGTGTAAGTGTGCAGCCAATGAATTGTTACATTGTACCTGGAAATGATAGCTTTGAGGATTTATGTACAAAAATCAAAGATGGCTTTGTCGTACAGAATTTAGCGGGACTTCATGCAGGACTTGATTTTGTTTCTACAAACTTCTCACTACAATGCTCAGGCTTCTGGGTAAAAGATGGTAAAAGAGATAAGAATGTTACTCTAGTTACTGTTGCCAATAACTTCTTAGATATGATGAAACATGTAATTAGTGTGGGTAACGATTTAGATTGGAGTTATCACCAAGTTGTAAGTCCAAGTATCGCATTTGAAGAGTGTACAATTTCAGGGGAATAATTATGGTAAATGAATTTAAAAATGAAAAGCTACAAGAAACATTAATTGTATTTAATAAAGAAAAAACAGATTCAGCATTTAGAAACTTGTTGGATGCGTTTGTATCTACAAATTTTCTAATTCCAGCACAATGGGATAAAGAACCTACTCGCAATGAAAAGGGAGTCTTAGTCTTTGAACCCAATACACAATTTCAATTGTCTTTGATTCAAAATGATAAGGGAGATAGTTTCTTTCCTGTTTTCTCAAGTATGGATCAATTAAAAAAATGGGATCAAGATAGTGAAATCCATTCATTGGTCATGACTTACAATCAGTATATGCCTTTTGTGAAGATGGCATTAAACCAGATTCATGGCATTGTGATTGACCCATTTGGAGCGAATGTTTTACTAGATTGTAATTTATTAGTGGAATTAGATAAAAATCGCGGTTCACAAGTGAGTGAAAATCCAATTCATAAAGGAGACAGTTTAAAGCTTCGTGATCCTATCGCAAGCGTAACCGAACTTCAAAGAGCTATCTGTGAATTTGGTGACTCTCACCCAGACATTCTATCTATTTATTTAAAAGAAAGAATTGTTAAAGATCAACCTAGCCACTGGTTCTTAGTTGTGGATATGATCAATGATGATAAACAAACACTACAAGATTTAGGAAACTTCTGTACGCCTGCAAGTTATGGAAAAGGTTTCGAATTTATGTTTGGAAGCATGGAAATCGCAAAGAGAATCATGGCGGATACAATTCCAACATATGTAAAGGTTACAAAGTAATTAAGGTGCAATTCAGCACCTTTTTCTTATATAATAGTAGTATGAAATTACCTAAATATATATTAGAAATCATTCAAAAAATAAATGATGTTGGATATGAAGCGTATGTGGTAGGTGGATGTGTTCGTGACTATTTACTAGATCGACCAATCCATGATTATGATATTTGTACAAGTGCCAAACCGGAAGTGATATTGAATCTGTTTGATCGAAGTATTGGTACAGGACTCAAGCATGGAACGGTAACGGTTTTATCAAATTCACCCGTTGAAATCACAACTTTTCGTTTAGAGAGTGAATATAAGGATCATCGTCATCCAGACAGTGTGAAATATGTATCAACAATTGAAGAAGATTTATCTAGACGTGATTTTACTGTGAATGCGATGGCCTATCATCCTAGTCACGGACTGATTGATCCATACAATGGTCAAGCCGATTTAAAACGTAAAGTGATTCGTTGTGTTGGAAATCCAGATCGAAGATTTAATGAAGATGCCCTAAGAATGCTTCGTGCCTATCGTTTTTGTGCAAAACTAGGCTTTTCTATGGATGAAACAGTTAAAACATCCATTGATACAAATGCATCTTTGATTCAATATGTATCAATAGAAAGAATTTTGCATGAATTAAAAGAAATCATGGAAACAAATCCACAAGTATTGGCGGATATGACACTTCTTTTAAAACCAATATTTAATGAATTGGATTTGGCATTGAGGTGTAGTCAAAACTCAATCTATCACTATACTGATGTTTTGCATCATACTTTAGATGCGATGTGCTATTTAAAACCATATGATGAAACCTTGGCATTTGCGCTATTGTTCCACGATCTAGGCAAAGTACAAGTAAAGACAACCGATTCGAAGGGGAAGAATCATTTTAAACATCATGCGAAGGTAGGAAGTGAATTATCTAAAGAGCTTTGTCGACGTTTTAAACTTACAAATGAACAAAGAAAGTGGATTCCTTTTTATGTTTTGCATCATGATGATAAATTTACTTGTGATTTAGATTGTATTTATAAGTATCGCATTGAGTATAATTTGGATGAAGAACATTTATTGAACTTACTTCAAATTCGCTATTGTGATGCGATGGCCCATTCTGAATTGGGGCAAAAATCAGCTAAAGATGTAGAATTGTTCTATTCTTATTACATCCAAAATAAAAATCGCTGTATGAGTATATCTCAACTTGCGTTGAATGGAAAGGATATCATAGAAGCTACAAGTCTAAGAGGGAAACAGATTCAAGACGCTTTAAATATGTGCTTAAAATATAGTTTCTATCATCCTGAAAAGAATACTAAAGAAGAAATGTTGAATATACTGAAAAGGAGCTGTAACGAGTAAGTAATTTTTATTGCTTATGGAGTTCAGCTCCTTTTGTTTTACTTTATAACTTGTAATCCAAATAAAAAATGAAAATACACATCTAACCTTACTGCCTTTTTGGGCGCACTAAAAACAGATGTCTATTTTCATTGTTTTTTTACTCTTAGAACCTTAGTTTAATTTGTTGTTTTTCTGAAATTCTAGTTTTCGAGTGTGATATCTTCTTAGATTATGACCGATACATACGAGTAGTATCTCCAGTTTTACACCAGATATGCCGCGACGACGTAATTTATCATAATGATTGTCTTCTTTGATCTGCCCAAAGATCCCTTCACTCCAGATACTTCGTTGTGTCATATACCTTTTACCTTGTTCAGTCGAAAGATTTTCTTTGACTTCTTTTTTGTAGGATTCAAGCTCTCGACACCTTTGTATCGTTCGGCCCTTTTTTGATTTTGTGCATTTTGATTTGAACGGACATCCTTCACAATGCTCATTCTGATACATTTCGATTTCTCGTGGATACACGCCTCGTCGTTCTATTCGTGTATCTACCAATGTAAATTCATGGTTCGCTGGACAAATGATCTTATCCTCTTCATTTGGATTCATCTGTGCACGGGTAAACTGATTCTTAGTCGTTTTCTTTTCAGCTTCTTTACGCATTCCACTGTATTTCATATACAATTGAATTCCATGTTCCTTGTCATATTTATAGTTGTCAAAACTTCCGTATCCTGCATCAGCAGGTGTGGCATATGGATAGCTTCCATACGCCATATGATAGCCTTCCATAAATGGAATATATGTTCTAAGATCATTGGCGTCACTTGATACATATACATGTCTTATATATCCGTCACTGCTTCCAACCTGTACATTATATCCAGGCTTGAATACATTGGTATGGTTATAGTAATCGTATTTCATGTGCATGAACGTTGCATCTGGATCCGTCTTCGAAAAACTGTTTCGATCTCCTGCAATATCAGAATATATGGTGTATTTAAACATCTTCAACGCATCTTCTTTAAACCCTTCCTGATATCTTTGCAGTTCAGGCTTCTTTTTACCTTTTCCATGTACAATTTGGATTGAATTCTTCGCCATCAGCTGTTCAATTACAGAAACTACTTCAAACAAATAATCGAAATTGATCTCTCTTACAATTGAAAAGCGTATATTCAAATTATTTTTTGAACTGTATTTATTAAATGCAGAAAGCCTGTCCATAACTTTGATCCAACGCTTTTCTCTGAATTTCTTTGTAGCTTTCATCCATACAAAAGTCATCT
>ERZ869983.532-NODE-532-length-12449-cov-4.721629_pt1 | contig 12449 bp, 8 predicted proteins | sample MGYA00521106_ERZ869983 | MGnify/ENA primary metagenome ERZ869983 (study PRJEB32232, sample SAMN07284972) | human gut metagenome | biome: human-associated habitat; material: feces | host: Homo sapiens | place: Tanzania | collected 2014-04-05 ...
TGTGGATGAATGGGGATTTGACGGATTTGGAGTATCGGACTGGGGCGGAAGCAATGACCATGCGCTGGGTGTAAAGAATGGAAGTCATCTGGAAATGCCAGGAACAGGAAACTCAGGGGTTCATGATATTGTAGAGGCGGTAAAAAACGGTAATCTGACAGAAGAGGTTCTGGATCAGCGTCTGGATGAATTATTAAGTGTGATTATTGATACCCATCAGGCGACAGAAGAGAAAAAAGGTACTGCTTTTAATGTTGAGGCACATCATGAACTGGCAAGAAAAGCAGCCGAGGAGAGTGTTGTTCTTCTGAAAAATGAAGATAATATTTTACCGTTACGGCCGGGAACAAAGGTAACAGTGATTGGAGATTTTGCTCAGAATCCAAGATATCAGGGTGCAGGTTCCTCTTTGGTAAATCCTGCGAAGCAGCCAGAATTCATTCTGGGTGAAATTGGCAGCAGTGGTCTGGAAATGGTTGCATTTGAGCAGGGATATCGAAGAAACAAAAAGAGCGATGAGAAGCTTCTGAATCAAGCGAAAGAGGCGGCAAAGAAGGCAGAAGTTGTTCTGATTTTCGCGGGTCTGGATGAGATTAGTGAATCAGAAGGTCTGGACCGTACCCATATGAATATGCCACAAGCTCAGAACATGCTGATCGATGAGATTACGACAGTGAATCCAAACGTGATCGTAGTGCTTTCTGCCGGTTCTGCAGTAGAAATGCCATGGTATTCTTATGTAAGAGGAATCGTTCATGGATATCTGGGCGGTCAGGCGGGTGCATCTGCCATGCTGAATGTGCTGACAGGAAAGGTTTGTCCATCCGGAAAGCTGAATGAGACATATCCGATGCATTGTGAGGACACACCGGTTCAGCATTATTATCCAAGTAAAGAACGCAGCAGCGAATATCGGGAAGCACTTTATGTGGGGTATCGCTATTATACAACTGTAGACAAGAAAGTACGTTTTCCGTTTGGCTTTGGATTGAGTTATACAACATTTAAGTACAGTGATTTGAAGATGGATGAAAGTGGAGTGACATTCCAGATCAGAAATACAGGAAAAATCAAAGGCACGGAAATTGCGCAGCTTTATGTTGGAAGAAAATCGGATACAGTATTTCGACCTGTTCGTGAGTTAAAAGGATTTGCCAGAGTAACCCTCGAAGCCGGAGAGTCAAAGACCGTACATATTGGATTTGATGATAAAACCTTCCGTTTCTATGATACCAGAACTGATACATGGGAAATCGAAACCGGTGATTATGAGATCATGGTCGGATGTGACGCCCAGACGATGTTGCTGACAGATAAATTATATGTAGCAGGAACGGTAAAAGAAGGCAGATATGAGAAAGAAAAAATGCCGGAGTATTTTAACGGACAGATCTGTGCGATAGATAATGACACCTTCCGTCTTTTATATGGAAGGGAAATTCCGGATGGAAGCTGGAGCGGCGAGATCAGAATGAATGACGCAGTATGTCAGCTCTATTATGGAAAAGGAATCCTGGGAAAACTTTTCTACGGAGTGCTTCGTATCTTATTAAAGATTAGTGAATGGCAGGGAAAGCCGAATCTGAATGTGTTGTTTAATTATAACATGCCAATCCGTGGCTATGCGAAAATGACAGGTGGATTTGTGACGATGGAAATGGCAAGGGCACTTACGGAGATGGCAAATGGGCACCGAATCAAAGGAACAGCACATTTGATTAAAGCGACAGTGAAGAGAGACTAAAAGAGAAATTAAAAACAGGACTTGGCGAGATGAGAAATTCGGGCTGGGTCCTTGTTTGCGTGTTGGCAGAAATATAAAAATATGTGGAATGAATTGCAGTAAATGGTGGAAATTGATAGAATAAAAAACAAAGTATGTGGATAACGTGCAATATGAAGTTCGATATATTGTTTTTGAAACATTGTATTGGAGCGTGTTTGAAAATTCATATTATAAAAGTGAAACGGGGGAAACAAAGCACATGATAAAGATTGCGATTGTAGAAGACGAAGCAATGTATGCAAAGCAGCTGCAGGATTTCCTGCGGCAGTATGAGACGGAGAATGGGGAAGCCTTTGACATTACGATTTATTCCGACGGTGATCAGATCGTTCATAAATATAAATCACAGTTTGATATCATTCTGATGGATGTGGAAATGAAGTTTATGGATGGAATGTCTGCAGCAGAGGAAATCCGAAAGATTGATACGGAAGTAGTTATTATTTTTATCACAAATATGGCACAGTATGCGATTCGTGGCTATGCAGTAGATGCATTGGATTATGTGCTTAAGCCGGTATCTTATTTTGCATTTTCTCAGAGACTGAACAGGGCAATCTCCAGAATGAAGAAAAGGGAAACCAAGATGATCATGGTGAATATCAGGGGTGGAACTGTCCGGATCAATATCGCAAATATTTATTATATTGAAAGTCAGGGACATACACTGATCCTGCATACGATTCTTGGAGATTATGAAACGACCGGAACTATGAAAGAAATGGAAGAGAAAATGCAGGGAATGAATTTCTGCCGGGGAAATAAAGGATATCTGATCAATCTGCAGCATGTGGATGGAATACAGGACGGGTGTGCACTGATAAAAGGAGAACAGCTTGTGTTGAGCAGGGCACGTAAGAAAGAATTTATGGAAGCGCTGACAAATTACTGGGGAGAGGTTGTGAAATAAAATGATGGATTATATTATGCCGGATATACCGAGAATCTATACAGCTATTGCGGAGTGGGTAGCCTGCATGCTGTTTATCCTGCCGGTGAAAAAAAGATTTGACAGATTGAAAACAGGGCTGCTGGCAGCAGGTGCGCTTATCATCCAGAGTCTGTTTCTGATGGTGACTGGGAATGTACGGATTTATTTCTGGATTCCGTGTATGGTTATTGCAGTATTGCTGATGATTGGTTTTATTTATGGATGCTGTGAGATCAGCTTGCGAGATGCCGGATACTTTGGGATGATTGCCTTTGTTGCAGCGGAATTTATGGCTTCTGTAGAATGGCAGGTGGTATGCTTCTTCTGGAATGGCAGTGTACCTGCGCTTGCAATTCAGGCAGTGTTATTGGCTGTGATCTATGGCGGAGTTGCTTTTATTTTATATAAAATGCTGAATATGCATTTGCCAAAGGATGGAAAAATGGGAATCAGCTTTAAGGAATATGCTTCTGGTTTTCTGATTGCGGTTGCTGTGTTTGCGGTAAGTAATATCAGCTTTCTGACAGAAAACACTCCGTTTTCCGGAACATATGCTTTTGAGATTGGAAATATCCGTACACTTGTAGATTTGGGAGGAATTGCGATTCTTTATGCACATCTGATCCAGTGCTGTGAGCTTAGGGTGAGGAAGGAACTGGAGGCGGTGCAGAATGTATTGCAAAACCAGTATGTGCAGTATAAGCAGTCAAGGGAGAGCATTGAGCTGATTAATTATAAGTATCACGATCTGAAACATCAGATTGCGGTTTTGCGCAGCGAGGAAGATCCTAAAAAGAGAGAAGAGTTCCTGAATCGTATGGAAGATGGGATACGGCAGTATGAGGCACAGAATAAGACAGGAAATAAGGTGCTGGATACGGTTCTTACGACGAAGAGTCTTTATTGTACGAAGCATGGGATTACGTTTACCTGCGTGGCAGATGGAACATTGCTGGATTTTATGGATGTGATGGATATCTGCAGTATCTTTGGAAATGCGTTGGATAATGCGATTGAATGCGAACTGAAGATTCCGGATAAGGAGAAAAGGCTGATTCATGTGACAGTGTCAAAGCAGAAGATGTTTTTGATTTTGCGATTTGAGAATTATTGTGAGGAGACGTTGCAGTATCAGGAGGGAGCGTTGGTGACTACGAAGAAAGAGAAGGAATTTCATGGATATGGGCTGAAAAGTATTCAGTATACGGCGGATAAGTATGAAGGGGCGGTTAGTATGAATGTGGAGGATAACTGGTTTGAATTGAAGGTTTTGATTCCGATGGGACAGAAGTAAAAAAGATTTGATATTAATATGGCTGGTATGGGGACGCCGGATTCCTGCAAATGCATCTGAAAACAAAACAGGAATCCGGCTGTTGCTTTATAAAGGTGTATATTAATCGTGGGAAAATTGTAAAATAAAAATTAAAATAGGTGTCCAATTTGAGAGAATGAGAAACAGTAGAACAGATGGGAAAGTGATTTTGAGTAAGAAAAATAGTGTGGTAGGATATAGCTATAAAATTCAAGCGGGAAAAGCAACAGAATTATTCAAATTAGGAATTTGTGAATAATGTATAATATAGTTAAATAAAATTGTACAGAATGTATAAACACTATGCAGTTTATGCAGAAAAAGTGCAGGTTGTGCAAAACAAGAATATCGAAAATTCAATGTGCTAATATATGGTTATAAGGTCTGGCATGGATCAAATTAATCAGGAGGGAGGATGTAATTGATTATGCCAAGGAATCCATTGGCAGCGCTTTAGGGATTGTACAATATCGTTCTGGGTATTTTCCCTAATCTTTAAGGTAATCTTCAAAGAAAAGAGATAGGCAAAAGCAAAAGGAATATCTGTAGTGATATATACAGAAGGGAGAACTACAAAATGATGAAAAAAATGATTCGGAGGAGTATTGTTGGCACTGCGTTATTGGCAGTATTTTATGCAACACCAGTATATGCTGCACAGCTTACGGTACAAAAAAGTGATGTTATTACCGTACTGAAAAACTGCAGTCCGTATTTTATAGCGATTGGTGTGATTTTGATTGCTGCAATTGCATTTATTGTTTATTGCAAAAAATTTGAAAAACCAAAGAAAAAGTTTTTGCGTTTACAGACGCTCCTTGCATTGATTCTTGCACTGACAACAGTATTAAATTTGGTTTGTTTAGGACCTGTAAGTACATTATTGAATGTAATGGTACAAGACAAGGCTGAGGTTTCTGAGGATTCGGTTGAGGAAGCAAAAGACTTAATTACAAATATTGCTGAGGAAGGTACTGTAATGGTAAAAAATAATGGAATACTTCCTCTATCTAAAAATACGAAAAAAATCAATGTATTTGGATGGGCTTCTACAAATCCGTGTTATGGTGGAACAGGATCAGGTGCCGTTGATACAACAAATTGTGTCACATTTTTAGATGGCCTTGAAGCCGGTGGATACGAAGTAAATCAGACACTTGTTAATATGTATACTTCTTATGCAAAAGAAAGACCGGCAGCAGATATGATGACAGTAGATTGGACACTTCCGGAACCAACTACTGACTATTATACAGATGAAATTATGAAAGAAGCAAAAGAGTTCTCTGATGTTGCTATTATTACAATTGCAAGGGTCGGCGGTGAAGGAACAGATCTTCCTACTGATTTTGGCGCTAAGAATGAAGATGGTAGTGATCTGTATACGTACACAAACAACAGTGACGAATATGATGATTTTACAGATGGACAGACATACCTCGAACTCAGTCAGACTGAAAAGAAGATGGTCGAACTCGTTTGTGAAAATTTTGATAAGGTTATTGTAATCTACAACAGTGCAAATGCCATGGAATTAGGCTGGGTTGATGAATATGATGCTATCGGTGCGGTACTTTGTTGTCCAGGAGCAGGAGAGACTGGATTCGCTGCGCTTGGAAGCATTTTAAATGGGGATGTGAATCCTTCAGGAAAACTGGCTGATACATATGTATATGATTTAACAAAGGCTCCTTATTTCAATAACTTTGGAGATTTTACATATGACAATATGGATGAATTTGCATGGGAAGAAATGGGACAGAAGAGAGACGTAAACTTTGTTGAATACAGTGAGAGTATTTACGTTGGATATAAGTTCTATGAAACTGCCTTTGCAGAAGCTGAAGCCGGTAATATGGATTATGACTATAAATCAATGGTACAGTATCCATTTGGATATGGTTTATCATACACAACATTTGAGCAGAAAATCAGCCATTTTGAAGAGAATGATGATGGATTTACGGTTGCTGTAACAGTTACCAATACTGGCGAAGTGGCGGGAAAAGATGTTGTAGAACTTTACTATAATCCTCCTTATACAAATGGCGGAATTGAAAAATCAGCGGTAAATCTGATTGATTTTGGAAAAACGCAAGTTATTGAGCCTGGAGAAAGTGAAACAGTTGAATTTACAGTTTCAGCAGAAGATATGGCCTCATTTGACACGTATGGTGCAGGCTGTTATGTTCTTGAATCAGGTGATTATGAGATCAGTATTCGTTCAGATGCACACACAGTTCTGGATGAATGTACTTACACAGTAGATAACACTATTACATACGATGAATCAAATCCTCGTTTATCTGATGAAAATGTTGCAACAGTACAGTTTTCAGATGCTGAAGGTGATGAAGTGGAATATTTAAGCAGAGCTGATGGATTTGCAAATTATGATACAGCTACAGCAGTTCCAGATAATTACACAATGGATGAGGAGAGAAAAGCAAACTACAAAAATATATCTAATTATGATATTGAATCTATGAATGATGATTCTGATACGATGCCTACAACAGGCGTCTCCAATGGTCTTGTATTGGCTGATTTAAGAGGACTAGATTACGATGATTCAAAGTGGGATGAACTTCTTGACGAAATGTCGGTTAGCGATATGTCTTCACTTATTAGTGGAGGTGGATATCAGACAGCAGCGGTAGATTCTATTGAGAAGGTTTCAACTACCGATAATGATGGTCCGGCAAATATTTATAATAACTATACGGGTGCCGCAGGTAATGCGTATCCTTCTGAAGTAATGCTTGCTAATACATGGAACAAGGAATTAGCAAAAGCAATGGGTGAAAGTATTGGAAAAGAGGCTGATGAATTAGATGTTAGCGGATGGTATGCACCAGGTATGAACATCCATCGTAGTGCATTTGGTGGCAGAAACTTCGAATATTATTCAGAAGATAGTATTTTATCAGGATACATGGCCGCTGCTGAGATTCAGGGGGCTAATAAATATGGTGTATATAGCTACATTAAACATTTTGCTCTTAATGACCAAGAGACGAACCGAATTTATCAGATGTGTACATGGGCAAATGAGCAGTCAATCCGTGAGATTTATCTTAAGCCATTTGAAATTGCAATTAAGGATGGAAATTCCGGAGCAGTAATGATTGGTCATAACTATATTGGTGATAAGTGGACTGGAGCAAGCTATGCACTGTGTACCACAGTCCTTCGTGATGAGTGGGGATTTAATGGGCTGCTTTCTACAGATATGTTCTGTGGATATGGATATTATGATGCAGATATAGCGATTCGCTCGGGGGTTGATAGCATGCTGAATCCGATGGGATTTGAAGATGCAAACGTTACAGATACAAGCAGTGCAACCTCTGTAACTGCAATGAGAAATTCTTGTCATCATATTTTATACACGGTAGTCAATAGTAGAGCATATAATGACGAAAATATGGTATATCACATGGTATTGTGGAAACAGATTATGATTGGAGTGGATGCAGGTATAGCAATTCTACTGATTCTGCTCGAGGTTCTGATTTTACGTTGGCGTAAAAAAGAAAATAAGTGAATTTTAGATAACTAACGAGTGTGAAATGATGCATTTTAGCTATATATCAGATTGCACTTGAGATTGTCAAAAGACAATCTGAAATTGTATCAGAATAATCAGGAGTTTTAGCATGATAGACACAATAAAAAATTCATGGCAGAATTTCGCAGACAAACATCCCGGAGCTTCAAAATGGATCCGGGAGGGTGGTTTGTTTGTGATCGTCAGTAATCTGATCACAGTATTGAAATATCTGCTCCTTTTATTCCTGCCGATGGCATTCGCCGGACTGCCGAAGATTGATTTTGGTTTCCCGGGAATTGATATTACGCTGTTTGGTGAGACGTTTAAATGGAATATCATTGGTTACGATGCGCAGCATGGAGGACTTCCTTATTTCTGTGCATACATGGTAGCCATGGTTCTGGGGGAATGTATTAACTTTCCAATCCAGAGGAATTTCGTTTTCCGAAGTAAGGGAAAGGTAGTGTATCAGGCATTCTGGTATCTGATTGCATTCTGCATTGTGACCTGTATCGTGAATTCCATTAACTGTATCTGGGTAGCTGTAGCGGGAATGTTTGTACCGGATTGGCTGTACAATATCGGAACGACTGTATTGAATGGCGGTGTGTCGATGGTTGTATTCTTCTTTGTGAATAAGATTATCTTCCCGGAAGGGGCAGCTAAGGCATAATGGTATAAAAGAAAATAAAATATTTAGTAAAGAGAGCTTCCTGCGGAAATGAGAATCTGTGGGAAGCTCTTTGCGTTTTATATTCTTAGAAATTCAGGATAATAATAGAGAGAATACTTGTTGATAGTCAAGGCAGTGAATGACTAAGAATGTTTTATAAAAACATTGACAGCTATATTTATCAAGGATAAACTTTAAGAAACGGGGATGAGATAAAACAAAAATAGGGGAGGAATCAATATGGGGCAGGATTTAGACAGATTTTTAAAGGCACAGCAAGTATTCTATAAAGACGCGCTGGAAGAAATTCGGCAGGGGCAGAAGCAGAGTCACTGGATGTGGTTTATTTTTCCGCAGATTACCGGATTAGGACGAAGCGAGACAGCGCAGTATTACTCTATAGCTGACTTGCAGGAGGCAAAGGCGTTTCTGGATGATAAAGTATTAGGAGGCAATTTGCGTGAGATATCGGAAGCCCTGTTGGAGGTTGAATCTGATAATGCAGAGGAAGTCATGGGCTGGCCGGATGATATGAAATTAAAATCCAGCATGACGCTGTTCTTTGAGGCAGATCCGGACTGTGAAGTATTTCAGAAAGTCCTGGATAAATTTTTCAATGGCGAAAATGACCAGAAGACATTGGAGATATTAAAAAGGCAGGTGCAGTAATGGCGAAAATGACAGTGTATCACGGAGGATATAAAACTGTAGAACATCCAGAAATCAGGATTGGACGTAATACAAAAGATTTTGGCTCTGGATTTTATTGCACAATTATAAAGGAACAGGCGCAAAGATGGGCGAAACGGTATGAAACAAAGGTAGTTTCTATCTATGATGTTCGTTTTAAACCGGGACTGAAAATTAAAGACTTTAAGGAAATGACGGATGAGTGGCTTGATTTTATTATATCTTGTCGTGCGGGAAAGCCTCATGATTATGACATTGTAATCGGTGCGATGGCAAATGACCAGATTTATAACTTTGTCTCAGATTATATGGATGGCGCCATTACGAGAGAACAATTTTGGGTTTTGGCTAAGTTTAAGTATCCAACTCATCAGATAAATTTTTGTACAGAAAAAGCTTTGGAATGTCTGGAATATAGAGGATGTGAGGTGATCGGATTATGAATGAGTTACATGGAAGAGAGAATCCGAAAGATAATGATTTGTTTTTTACCTGCAGTCTTATAGATTATATTGCCAGAAGAACGAAAAATAAGAGGGCAGATGTTGTAAATGCTTTGGGTGAGAAACGACTGGAAAAGATTTATGACCTGGCAGATATTTATCATAGCGATAATATCGAACGGGTAAGCGAAGATTTTATAAAAGAAGCGGACATAAAAGATGGAAGCTTCGACAATATGGGAGAATGTCAGTATGCGATTCCTTCGCATTGGGATATTGGAAAGGTATACAAACGCCTGATAAAACAGGTTGCGCAGGAAGAAAATATTTCTGTTATTACAGCGTTGATGGAGGTGTATAATTCATTTATAAGTGAAAAAATAGATGATTATAACAGCAGTATGTACTATGAAAATCCGGCATACTTATTTGAGTGTTTCCGAGAAAATAAAGTTCTTTAAATATAGAAAATCCGCTAGATGATACGGTCAGAACAGTTTTTCAGACTGTGAAGCTTTGATACAGCCTGGGCTTATGCAGGCAGTGAGGATGCAATCCGCCAGGCGCTTCATCAGGAAGGCTGGCTGGTGGGCGGTCATGACAAGAAATCAGCGAACGAATGTGTGAAATGCGGTAAGTGCGAAGAAGTTTGCCCGCAGTATATCAAGATTCGTGACGAACTGGAGAAAGTGGCAGCAGAGCTGCTTGGAAAATAATAAAAAGATGAGCCTCCCGGATGATTTCGGGGGCTTTTAAAATCATGTTTGACATTTTGGGACGAGGTGTTAAAAGAACAAGAATATGGAAAGAAAGACAGGAAATCTAACTATGAAAAAACAACTAAATTATGCAGATATCATAAAGGAAGCGCTGATCCTGACAGGTGCGGTAGCGATCATTGCGGCAGCAGTTTATTTCTTTCTGGTGCCGAGCCATACCTCTGTAAGCAGTATCTCCGGTCTTGGTATCGTGTTATCAAACTTTGTACCTTTACCATTGTCTGCAATCACCATGATTTTGAATGTGGTACTTCTGATTATTGGCTTCATCACCTGCGGACGCGAATTTGGCGTAAAAACGGTTTACACCAGCATCGTTTTGCCTTTATTTCTCGGATTATTTGAGAAAGTATTTCCGGATTTTGGCTCTATGACCAACAGTCAGGAGCTGGATGTGCTGTGCTATATCCTGGTGGTCAGCGTAGGACTGAGCATTCTTTTTAACAGAAATGCATCCTCCGGCGGACTGGATATTGTGGCAAAGATCATGAACAAATATCTCCACATGGAACTGGGAAAAGCAATGTCTCTTTCCGGTATGTGTGTGGCTCTTTCCGCAGCACTTGTATACGATAAGAAAACAGTGGTGCTGAGTATTCTCGGAACATACTTTAATGGAATGGTTCTGGATCACTTTATCTTTGACCATAATATTAAACGTCGTGTCTGCGTCATCACTCAGAAAGAGGAAGAACTGCGTAAATTCATTATCGAAGATCTGCACAGCGGAGCGACGATCTATGAGGCGACAGGTGCCTATAATATGAAGAAACGCAATGAGATCATCACGATCGTAGACAAAACAGAATATCAGAAGCTGATGGCTTACATCAATCATGAAGATCCAAAAGCCTTTGTGACGGTTTACAATGTATCGGATATGCGCTATCAGCCAAAGCTGTGAGAAATATTATGGCAGGAAAGCTGTGTGTATGCTAAAATAGCAGGGTGATTATATAACCATAAAGAGATTATGGTAGAAAGAGGATGAAAGATGAAAAAAGGAAAAGGAATTGCCCTGCTTCCCATTGGTGTATTTCTTGTATTATACCTTGGACTGGGCATTTTGTTTGAGTATGTGATGGAAATTCCCATGGGATTTTATAATGTGCCTATTGTAGTAGCATTTCTTGCTGCAATCCTGGTTGCCTGTCTGCAGAACAGAGCACTGGATTTTGATAAGAAACTGGAGATCATGGCACAGGGAGTTGGGGACAAGAATATCATCACCATGCTTCTGATCTTCCTTGCAGCCGGATCTTTTGTAGGAGTTGTGGGAAGAAGCAGTGCTGAGAGTGTTGCATATTGTATGCTGAGTCTGATACCTGCCAGATTTTCAGTGTCTGTGCTGTTTATAGTTGCCTGTTTTGTGTCTGTGGCTATGGGAACTTCTGTGGGAACTATTACCCTTCTGACACCGATCGCAGCAGCAGTTTCAACAGCATCAGGGTTTGATCTGGCATTTTGTGTGGCTTCTGTTATGGGAGGAGCCATGTTTGGGGACAATCTTTCTTTTATTTCAGATACGACGATTGCTGCATGTAATGGTCAGGGATGTGAGATGAAAGACAAATTCAGGGAAAATTTCTGGATCGCTCTTCCGGCAGCCATCGCCACACTGATTTTAATCCTGATCCTGTCATTTCAGACAGAAATTCAGGGGCGTGTGATCCAGCCCTATCATCTGACGCAGGTAATACCGTATGTGCTGGTATTGATCGGAGGAATTGTTGGGATCAATGTGTTTGTGGTATTGCTGACAGGAATCGTATCCGGAGCATTTATTATGCTGATCGGAGGACATACCACACCTGTAGAGATCCTGAAAAACATGGGATCCGGTGTATCCGGAATGTTTGAGACCTGTATGGTGGCGATTCTGGTAGCTGCCATGTGTGCGCTGATCCGTGAGTATGGCGGATTCGATGCGCTTCTTGGCTGGATCCATAAAATTTTCCGCGGAAAGAAAGGCGGACAGCTTGGAATGGGACTTCTGGTAGGAACTATGGATATTGCCACTGCCAATAATACAGTGGCGATCGTAATGGCAAACCCTATCGCAAAGGAAATGGCAGAGGAGTATGGGATTACACCGAGAAAGACAGCTTCCATACTGGATACTTTTTCCTGTGTTTTCCAGGGAGTGATTCCATATGGTGCACAGATGCTGGTTGCAATCTCAGCAGTGAACGAACTGGGCGGTGAGATTTCTGCATTTCAGATTATGCCGAAATTGTTTTATCCCATGTTATTGCTGTTCAGTTCTCTGATTACAATCA
>ERZ869983.535-NODE-535-length-12404-cov-13.914740_pt1 | contig 12404 bp, 9 predicted proteins | sample MGYA00521106_ERZ869983 | MGnify/ENA primary metagenome ERZ869983 (study PRJEB32232, sample SAMN07284972) | human gut metagenome | biome: human-associated habitat; material: feces | host: Homo sapiens | place: Tanzania | collected 2014-04-05 ...
GCGCCGATGCTGACGCTTGTGATGGCATTAAGTGTAGCAGAGGGAATCATGGATTGCGGAGATTCCTGTGGAAACCCGGATGTAAAGATCAAGTGGCCAAATGATATTATCATTAATGGAAAGAAGCTCGTCGGAATCCTGACAGAGATGAGCACTCAGATCGATTACATTAATCATGTAACGATTGGTGTAGGGATCAATGTGAACCTGACAGAGTTCCCTGAGGAGATCCGTGAGACAGCGACATCACTCAGACTTGAATGTGGACATGTGGTAAAGAGAGCACCGTTGATCGCAGCAGTGATGAAACGCTTTGAACAGAATTACACGGTTTTCCTTGAACATGGAGATCTGTCCGGTCTAAAAGAACGTTACAGCGAATTACTGGTTAATAAAGACCGTGAGGTCCGGATTCTTGGCGCGAAAGAACAGTACAATGCTTACGCACTTGGAATCAATCAGACAGGGGAATTGATCGTTCGGAAAGAAGATGGAACCGAAGAGGCGGTGTATGCCGGAGAAGTTTCGGTGCGCGGCGTATATGGATATGTATAACCAGGTGGATAAGACCTACGGAATGTGAATAAGTCATCGGGATTATGCAGTGAATGTGGAAAATATGGAAAGGTAAGTACTGTTTACAGAAACTGTGGGCAGTGATATAAGGTGTAAAAATTATGGATGAAGAAATGGTATTGTGTGCGGCCAGCTCCTATGAGCAGAAATATTATCTGAACCCGGAATTTGAATCTCTTCCGGAAGCAGTGAAACAGGAACTGCAGATCATGTGTGTGTTGTATACAGCGGATGTTGGAGGAGTTCTCCTGCTGGTGTTTGATGAGAATGGAAACCTTGAGCTGAAAGTAGAGCACAACGAGGGTGATTACTCATTCGATGAGATCGGAAGTGTACTGAAGATCAAAGAACTGCAGAACACAAAGGAAGAGCTTTTCAAGTCTCTTGAAATGTTTTACAAAGTATTCTATCTCGGAGAAGAGATGGAAGAAGAGACAGAGGAATAAACAGTCAGGTAAATAGATTATGGTTTAACTGTCGGATTATTAAACTATAAAAAAGCCCATGGCGGAATCTGAATGATAAGTTTGTTGAACTTATCAGAATTCCTGCTATGGGCTTTTGCTTTTATTTAATTTCCGCTTGACGATATGTCACTTTTTATCCGAGCAATAACTTCAGAACTTCGTTGACCTTTTTCACCGGAGTGATTTTCAGCTTATCTTTTACTTCAGAAGCGACATCCTCAAGATCATCTGCGTTGTCAAAAGGAATCAGTACTTTTGTAATACCGGCTCTCTGGGCAGCCATCAGTTTCTCAGGAAGCCCACCGATCGGAAGTACACCTCCGCGGAGGGAAACTTCACCGGTCATGGCATAATCCGGGCTGACAGCCTTTCCGGTAACAAGGGAAGCAAGTGCTGTGGTTAATGTAATGCCGGCAGATGGGCCATCCTTTGGAACAGCACCTTCCGGTACATGAATGTGCAGATCATGATCCTGGAAAACCTTGCTTTCTTTAGGATAAAGAGATTTCACAAGTGTCAGTGCAATCTGTACAGATTCTTTCATGACATCTCCAAGCTGTCCGGTGATGATCACCTTTCCTTCCCCTTCTGTCAGTTTTGTCTCTATAAACAGAATCTCACCGCCTGCCTGTGTCCATGCAAGTCCGGTGACAACACCAGGCTGTGTGGAAGTTAATTTCTGGTCATGATGCAGTTTCTTACGGCCGAGATAGTCTTTCAGATTCGATTTATTTACTGTCAGAGTCTGCCCTTCTTCTTTTACAAGACGCACAGCAGCAGAACGACAAAGCATATCGATCTGTTTTTTAAGTCCACGGACTCCGGATTCCATCGTATAATCCTCAATGATCTTGCGCAATGCACCATCCGTTATCTTCAACATTTTCTTCTGGATTCCCATAGCGTCCATTGCCTTTGGAAGTAAGTGCTTTCTGGCAATGTGGAATTTTTCCACCGCCGTATATCCAGGAAAATCGATCACTTCCATACGGTTCAGAAGTGGCTCCGGGATCGTATCAGTAGAGTTTGCTGTGCAGACGAACAGGACATTGGATAAGTCATATGGAACATTCATATAATGGTCTGTAAATGTACTGTTCTGCTCCGGGTCAAGCACCTCAAGCAATGCACTTGCCGGATCTCCGCCATAATCTTTCGCAAGCTTATCTACTTCATCAAGAACTACAACAGGATTGGAAACGCCGCTGCGTTTTATCCCTTCCATGATCCGTCCCGGCATAGCACCGATATAAGTTCTTCTGTGACCGCGGATCTCAGCTTCATCGCGGATACCACCGAGACTGATGCGGACATATTCGCGGTTTAACGCACGGGCAATACTCTGTCCGATACTTGTCTTACCGGTACCAGGCGCACCGACAAAAAGGAGAATGGAACCATACTGCTTCCGGTTCAGTGCCATAACAGCAATCTGCTGGATGATACGCTCTTTGACTTTCTTAAGTCCATAATGATCTTCATCAAGAATCTCTTCTGCCCGGTTTAGATCAATCGGTGCAAATTCCGGATGCTTCCAGGAAAGGCTGGTGACAAAATCAAGATAGTCATAGAGAAGCCCATATTCATGGCTGTCTTTTCCTTCCTGCTTCATACGATTCAGGACTTTGTCCGCTTCTTTGCGGGCATCTTCGTTCATGCCGGATTCCTGGAGCTTTTTCTCAAAAGCACGGACATCGGAAATGTTTTCCGGGTGCATCTCATCTAATTCTTTCTGAAGGTAATCAATCTGCTTCTTAATTGCAGCCTCTCTGTAAAGCTGCTCCTGGTCGCCTTTCTGTGCCTCCTGTGCTTCAGAAGAAACTTTGGCAACTTCCATGAATTCTTTGATCGCATTTTCAATCAGTTCACAGCGTTCGCGGCGGGAATCTGTCTCAACAATTGCATATTTTTCTTCGGAAGTAATGTTCAGATAATCTGAAAGAGCAGAACCGAGGTCATAGATATTCTTTCTCTGGATAATGTAGCTTCTTGCCCAGATGCCCCACTGATAATTTTGAACAAATTTCAGAAGTGCGTTCCGCAGGTTTGTGAAAGTCTGTTTCTCTTCTTCTAAAGGAAGATCATCTACCTCCGGACGGATGGAAGCTGTAGCTGTAATCTGTCCGTTCTCATCCAGTTCAATATCATCAAGACTGACACGTTCTAATGTACGAATCTGGATGCTGTCATCCTCACCGATGGATTCGACTCTCGCAGACATACCGACCAGGTAAATATCATCTATAGTAACAGTAGTCTCATCCACTTCATTTTTCAAAAATGGAAACAGAATATCTGTACCGACTTCAATCTGGTCTGCAGCAGCTCCCGGAAAGAAATCACGTTTAAAAAAATAAGTGATATCAGGGAGAAATAATATATTAAAAACAGGACGAATAATCATAAAAACACTCCTTTCGTCTCATGATTTATCATATCACCGTCAGCAATTCAAAATAGTGGGATATGTTGTGTAATGCAGGTGCTGCGAACAGGAAACTGTTTACAGCTGTGCCATCAGAAAATTTAACGATCCCGCAGGATTCTCAGTTCCTTTTTCCAAAAGAGAGACAAGAGCAGAGATTGTCTGTTCAATCTCATCTGCAGTTGAAGGTACTAAGGTGTTATCCATTTTAACAGTCAGTACAATCAGTACGATCTCAGCAAGAGAAACCGGGTCAGCACAGCGGATTAAATCCTGTGCAACCCCTTGTTCAATAATGGAAGCAAGAACCGGCTTGAGTGAAACGATGAGATGATTCATATATTTTTGATGAAGAAAAGCCCGCTCTGGTGCAGCCTTCACAGTTGATGGCTGTGTCTTTAAAAAAGCCGCAGAGGAATTTCGGCAGGCCTGAAAGATCAGAGCCATGCGTGTGAAAGGTGAAATCTCTCTTTGCTCTGCAAGATGTCTTGCGGTCGTTATTGGAGCTTCATAATTGCGTTCTACCAGTGCTTCAAGAATTGCATCTTTGGAAGAAAAATAATAATAAATACTTCCTTTTCCAATTTCAGCAGTCTGAGCAATCTCACTGACAGAGATATTAGAAAGTTCTTTGGTTTCCAGAAGCTTTTGAAGAGCATCCAGAATCTTATCGTATTTTAATTGTTTTGGCATAGAAGTCCGCCTCATGTATTCATAAGTATATTTGGCCAGTTCCAGATTATGGGAATTGACCGATATCCTTTTAAGTATAACACAATAAAGTCGGAAGAACCAATAAAACAGAAATAGAAAAGCGGACAAAAAAATGACACTTTGAAACAAAAGATTGTCTGAAATAGATAATTGACCGTGGGTCGAAAAAGTGATAGATTAAAAACATAGCAAGTCGACCACTGGTCGAAAAATGAAAAGCTGAAAAGGAGAGGGAGAGAAAAATGACATACGCAGACATGTTTTCAAAAGTAAAAGGAATGATGATGGAAGCAGACGTAAGTACTGTGAATGAACATCTTGCATATCAGTTCAATGTAACAGGAGAAGCAGAGGGAATCTTTTATGCAGAGGTAAAAGAAGGAAAGCTGTATGTGGAACCATACGAGTATTATGACAGAGATGCGATTTTTACTTGTTCGGCAGAGACATTATTTAAGATCAACGAGGGAAAGCTGGATCCGGTTCTCGCAGTAACACTGGGAAAATTGAAAGTAGAAGGCAACATTGACAAAGCTCTGTATCTGAAAAACCTGATTGATAGCAGAAAAGCAGAACAGAATACAATAAAGAAAACACAGAAATAACTGTAAAAAGGAAGTAAAGGTGAAAAAGATGATGCATTACGGAAAACTTCTTGCGCTTGCAGGTCTGGTGGGAATCGTATCAGCAGAGGCAGGTGGAAGTGCATACTTTTACAGAAGAACAATGATGCGTTATAACGCAAAGACGGAACGCACGATGAAGATGTCCGGGGTAGACTGGGATCAGTATTTCTCAAAGATGAAGGAATGTCGGGAATGGATGATGGAGCAGCCGCATGAAGATGTCTGGATCCGGTCGGAAGACGGTTTGAAACTTCATGGAACGTATTTCCAGGGAACAGGAAATGGCGAAGAAAAGAAATGCAAAAAAGCAGTGATCTGTTTTCACGGCTACACGAGCCAGGGACTTGCGGATTATGGAAGTATTTCAAATTATTATTTGAAACGCGGTTATAATGTTCTTCTTGTCGATCAAAGATCGCACGGGCAAAGCGAAGGGAAATACATTGGCTTCGGATGTAAGGACCGTTATGATGCATATCGATGGATTGAATGGGTGATTGGACAGGAAGGAGAAAACGTTCAGATTCTCCTGCATGGGAATTCTATGGGAGGCGCCACAGTATTGATGACAAGCGGGCTTGATCTGCCGCAGCAGGTAAAAGGAATTATTGCAGATTGTCCGTTTACTTCGCCTAAGGCAGTGTTTACACATGTACTTCACAGTATGTATCATCTTCCGGCATTTCCAATGATACAGATTGCGGATGCGGTAAATAAAAAACAGGCAGGATACGGACTGGATGAGTGCAATTCTGCCCGTGAAGTCAGAAAAGCGAAGGTTCCTGTCCTTTTGATCCATGGAGATGCAGATACATTTGTTCCATGCAGTATGTCGGAAGAAATCTATAAAAATTGTAAATCTCCAAAACAGAAGCTGATCATCCACGGGGCAGGACACTGCGAAAGTTATTATAAAGATAGAGAAGCTTATGAAGGAGCAATGGATTCATTTATAGGAGGAATCATAGAATGATGAAAACAAGAAAAGGATATCCTGTATACCCACTGACAGTAGCACAAAAATTTCATTTGTATTATCTGCCATTCTGTCCGAATGCAGCAGTACTGAATATTGGTACAAGCCTGACAATTGGCACAGATCTGGATTGGGATGTACTCCGAGAATCCATTTACAAAGCATATGAGAGAAATGAAGGGATGCGGATACGCTTTGCAAAGGACAAAGAGGGGAATGTATATCAATATGTTGTAAGTGCAGAGCAGGACAGAGAAGAACGGGAGATAGAGTTCGTTGATTTCTCCAATGTGACTATGGAAGAGGCAGCTGATACGATGCAGAAATGGACAACAGTTCCATTCCCACTCGAGGATTCACCGATGACGAAGATTAAAATGATCCGCACTTCAGATGGATTCAACGGAGTGTATTTCCTCGGACATCATATGGTGGTAGATGCTCAGTCGCTGATCACATTTCTGAAGGATATTATTGAGCTGTACTGTAATGCAAAATATGAAGGTGTCCCATATCCAAAGGATATGTGTTCTTACATAGATCAGGTGAAGAAAGATCTTGCATATGAAGCCGGAAGTAAAGCACAACAGCGAGACAGAGAATTTTTCAGGGAACTGATTGAATCATCAGAGCCGGTTTATAACGGTGTTAATGGAACAGATAAGCTGGATGCAGCGAGGGAAATGTTTAAAAATCCAAAGCTTCGTTCTGCATTTAATGCGACAGATGATGTAAGTTCTGCATTGGATATCTTTCATTTGGAAGCAGAACCGACCAAACGTCTGATGGATTTCTGCGAAAAGTACCGGGTATCCCTGGCATGTCTTTTATTGATGGGATTACGTACTTACTTCCAGAAAATGAATGGACAGGAGGATGTATCGATCAATAATGCGATTGCCAGAAGAGCTACATTAAAAGAAAAGAAATCCGGTGGAACAAGAATTCATTCGTTCCCGTTTCGTACCGTATTTTCAGAAGATGTGAAGTTTATCGATGCAGTATATGAAATCCGTGACAAGCAGAATGAATTATTCCGTCATGCAAATTACGACCCGACAGAATATTTCTCATATCGCTCCAAGACATATCCACAGCCACAGAAAGGACTGACGTATGAGCCGATGTCCCTGACTTACCAGCCGATGACATTGCAGGAGAAAGGACTGGAAGATCTTGGAGGAATTCAATATAAGACAAAATGGTATCCGAATGGAATGACAACACAGGCAATGTATCTGACAGTCATGCACCGGCCGGAGGATAATGGATTGGATTTCAACTTTGAACATCAGAAAAAAGCAATCTCAAGAGACGAGTTGGAATATCTGTATTACTATTTATGTAAAATCATGTTCAAGGGAGCAGAGAATCCCGAACTTACAATTGGAGAAATCATAAAGCTTGTATAAAAGAAAGATGATCCGGATCATGTTGAGAATCACGATCAGGACAGAATGGAAAGGAAAAAATCATGTTTGAGCAGTTAGTAGATATTATTTGTAATTATGTAGAAATTGAACAGGAAAACATCAAGCCGGAATCACGTTTTATGGAAGATCTCGGATTCACATCCTTTGATTTTATGAGCATGCTTGGTGAAATAGAAGACGAGATGGATGTGGAGATTGAACAGGACAAGGCAGCAGATATCCGAACAGTCGGAGAAGCTGTAGCATATCTTGAGTCTTTGAAGTAGAGGGGAAAGAAAATGGAATATAGAACAATTCGCGATATTCTTACAAATGCAGAGAAATGTTTTGGAAATGAAGACGCAATCCGTTATAAAACAGGAAAAAATGAAATTGCGGCAAAGACATACACACAGTTGAAAGAAGACAGTGAGAGAATAGCAGCATTATTGAAAAAACTGGGAGATCCAAAAAGTCATATCGCATTGATCGGTGCGACTTCTTATCTATGGATTGCTTCCTATTTTGGAATTGTGGACGGCGGAAATGTTGCAGTACCGTTGGATGTGTCACTTCCGGCAGAAGAACTGTGTGAACTTATCGACCGTGCAGATGTGACAATCCTGATCCTGGATGAGATCCGTAAAGATGTGATCGAAGCAGCGAAAGAAAAGTGTCCAAAACTGAAGTACATCCTTTCTATGCAGAAAGAAGCGAATGCGGGAAATATACTTTCTCTTACAAAATCAATGATGGAACAAACGATAGATAAGGACACAGGAGTAGAAAAAACAGAGATTACTCCGGATCAACTCTGTACGATCATGTTCACATCAGGGACAACAGGAAAGAGCAAAGGTGTTATGCTGACACATAGAAATCTTGTTGAGAACGCGACATGTCTGGATATGAAGCTCCCCGAGAGAAATGTGATCCTGTCAGTTTTACCGATTCACCACGCATACTGCCTGAGTATGGATATCCTGAAAGGAATTTCTCTCGGTGCAATTATTTGTATCAATGACTCTTTGATGCGTGTGGCGAAAAATATCAAATTATTTAAGCCGAATATGATCCTGATGGTACCGCTTATGATTGAAACTTTTGCAAAAAAGTTAGAAGACGTAAAAGACCTTCCGGAAAAAGTGGTAAAAGAAGCAGTATTTGGATCTCAGTTCCATACGATCTGCAGTGGAGGGGCATACCTGAATCCGGAGTATATTGAGCTGTTCGAACGTTTTGGAATCCAGATTCTCCAGGGATATGGAATGACAGAATGTTCACCGGTCATCAGTACAACCGTTGCATGGAATGTAAAAAAGAATTCAGTAGGACAACTTCTTCCAAACTGCGAGGCAAAGACCGTAGATGGAGAACTGTGGGTTCGTGGAAGCAGTGTAATGCAAGGATATTACAAGATGCCGGAAGAAACAAAAACCGCACTGAAAGATGGATGGCTTTGCACAGGAGATCTTGGATATGTAGATGAAGAACGGTTTATCTATCTGACAGGACGAAAGAAGAACCTGATCATTACAAAGAATGGAGAAAATGTCTCACCGGAAGAACTGGAGAATAAATTAAGTTCTTCAAGACTGGTACAGGAAGTATTAGTAAGAGAAGCAAAAGGAGTGATCGAGGCAGAAATATATCCAGATGAGGAGTACGCAAAAAAACAGGGACTTGAAAGAGAAGAGGAAGTCCGTGTAGAACTCCAAAAACTGATTGATGAATACAATCAGGGTGCACCGGCATATAAAAAGATTTATAGTCTGATCATTCGCGAGAAAGAATTTGAGAAGACAGCCTCAAGAAAAATCAAGAGATATTAAAAGACAGATAAAAAGAGTCTGAATAAACGGAGGATTGCAAAAGCTTTGCGATTGCCGGATTTATTCGGACTTTTTTGTGTGAATGCGAAAGAACAGATCGTGTACGTTGACTTTTCGGCAGTTATTTACTATGATACTAAAGTCAAATAAGAAGAATAGTTATAGATTAGAAAGAATAGAATATGATGAAACAGTTGAAAATAGGAAATGTGACGCTGCCAAACCGTTACATCTTAGGACCGATGGCCGGAGTGACAGATCTTCCATTCCGTGTGTTGTGTAAAGAACAGGGAGCAGGTCTTTTGTGTATGGAGATGGTCAGCGCAAAAGCGATTTTATATAATAATAAAAATACAGAGTCACTTTTGGAGATCCATCCGGATGAACAGCCAGTGTCACTTCAGTTTTTTGGATCAGATCCGAAGATTATGAGTGAGATGGCAAAACGTGTGGAAGAGCGTCCGTTTGATATCATGGATATCAATATGGGATGTCCGGTGCCGAAGGTTGTGCGTAACGGAGAAGGCTCTGCACTTATGAAGAATCCGAAGCTCGTTTATGAGATCGTCAGTGCAATGGTGAAGGCGATCGATAAGCCGGTCACTGTGAAGATAAGAAAAGGATTTGATGACAGTTGCATTAATGCGGTTGAGATTGCAAAGATCATCGAGGAGGCCGGGGCAGCAGCTGTAGCCGTGCACGGAAGGACAAGAGAACAGTATTACAGCGGACAGGCAGATTGGGATATCATCCGTCAGGTAAAAGAAGCTGTCTCTATTCCGGTAATTGGAAACGGAGATGTGACAAGTCCGCAGAAAGCAGAAGAGCTGGTGAAACAGACCGGGTGTGACGGAATCATGATCGCAAGAGGAGCACAGGGAAATCCATGGATCTTCTCCGAGATGATCACATATGAAGAGACAGGCACATTGCCAGAACGTCCGGGAAAAGAAGAAGTTCGTGATATGATGCTTCGTCATGCCAGATTACAGCTGAAATACAAAGGTGAATTCATTGGTATCCGCGAGATGAGAAAGCATGTGGCATGGTATACAAAGGGACTGAAAGGCTCTGCAAAATTGCGTGAAGAAATCAACCGGGTAGAGTCCTATCAGGAACTGGAAGAACTGCTCTTTCAGAGACTGTAGGAAAAGAAACGCCAGGACTTCTGAAAACGGTTGGAAAACAGAATGGAAAAAGCTCGGGAAAAGGCGGTTTTAAAGGCTTTTCGTACACTGCGCGGAAGTGACCTGTGAGAGCGAAATTGCTTGACAGAAAGCGTGAGTTTGAGTATAATATTGAAATTGCGGACGGACGCTGAGACAACGATTGGCGTTCAGGAGAAAAAGACAGCAGACATGCATTTTAAAACCGATAATATGATGTAAGTGTCAAAAGTATAAATTGCATAGCAATGGAGCAATCCGGTTACATCATAATATCTGTAGACAAAGAAACTTTGAATGCATGAAAAGTATAGACAGAAAATGATTTGCAGAGAATCTATAAATGTTGTAGGAAACGAAACGTTGTTGCAACAGGCAGTGACGGTAAGGAAGTAGAAAGGAAGCAGGAACAATGGCAGAGGCAAAAAAAAGATTACTTACTTATGCCGGATTAAAGGCAATTGAGGATGAACTTGAGAATCTGAAAGTAGTAAAGAGAAAAGAAGTTGCAGGTAAGATCAAAGAAGCAAGAGAGCAGGGAGACCTTTCCGAGAACGCTGAGTATGATGCAGCGAAAGACGAGCAGAGAGATATCGAAGCCCGTATCGAGGAGCTTGAGGCAATCCTGAAGAATGCAGAAGTTGTAGTAGAGGATGAAGTTGATCTTGATAAGATCAATGTCGGATGTGCAGTAAAGGTTTACGACATCACATTTGAGGAAGAGATGGAGTTCAAGATTGTTGGTTCTACAGAGGCGAACAGTCTGGAAGGAAAGATCTCCAATGAGTCTCCGGTAGGTCAGGCACTGATCGGAAAGAAAATCAATGATGTAGTTGACGTTGAGACACAGGCAGGAGTTATCCAGTACAAAGTACTTGATATCAAACGTTCATAATCAGCTTAGGACAGACCTCTTACTATTAAGAGGTCTGAATTCGCTTAAAAAGACAATATAAAAAGTGACTATTTCTGTAGTGATTTATATAAAAATCAATGCGGAAGCAGATAGAAATGGAAGGAGAACAGACAGTGGGACAGAATCAGAAGAACACACAGGAACCAGATATGAATCAGCTGAGAAAGGTTCGCCGTGAGAAACTTGCAGAACTGCAGCAGAACGGAAGAGACCCTTTCCAGATTACAAAGTTTAACCAGACACATCATTCACTCGAAGTGAAAGATCTCTATGAGGCACATGAGGCTGAACTCTTAAAAGATCACCAGCAGCCGAACGTAGAAGGTATGGATGAAGAGCAGGCAAAAGAGGCTCTTAAGAATGATTACGAAGAGAGAAGAAGCATCATGGATGCAAGCCCGATCCACGTAGCAATCGCAGGACGTATGATGTTCAAGAGAGTTATGGGTAAAGCTTCTTTCTGTAACATCCAGGATTTACAGGGAAATATCCAGGTATACGTAGCAAGAGATGCGATCGGAACAGACGCTTACGCTGATTTCAAGAAATCTGATATCGGTGATATCTTCGGACTTGAAGGATTCGCTTTCAGAACAAGAACAGGAGAAATCTCTATCCATGCTGAGAAGATGATACTTCTTTCCAAGAGCTTACAGATGCTTCCGGAGAAGTTCCACGGCCTGACAGATACAGACACACGTTATCGTCAGAGATACGTAGACCTGATCATGAATGCAGACTCTAAAGATACATTTATCAAACGTTCCAAGATCCTTGCAGCAATCCGTAAGTACTTAAGCGGAGAAGGATTCATGGAAGTTGAGACTCCGATGCTTGTAGCAAATGCCGGTGGAGCAGCTGCAAGACCGTTCGAGACACATTTCAACGCACTGAACGAGGATCTGAAGCTTCGTATTTCACTTGAGCTGTACCTGAAGAGACTAATCGTTGGTGGACTTGAGAAAGTATACGAGATCGGACGTGTATTCCGTAACGAAGGTCTAGATACAAGACATAACCCAGAGTTCACTCTGATGGAGCTTTACCAGGCATACACAGATTACCACGGCATGATGGATCTGACAGAGAACATGTACCGCTTTGTTGCTCAGGAAGTTCTTGGAACAACACAGATCGTTTACAAAGGAATCCCGATGGATCTCGGTAAACCGTTCGAGCGTATCACAATGGTTGACGCAGTTAAGAAATACGCAGGCGTTGACTGGAATGAAGTTGAGACTCTGGAGCAGGCAAGAGAACTTGCAAAAGAGCATAATGTAGAATTTGAAGAGAG
>ERZ869983.537-NODE-537-length-12397-cov-3.435877_pt1 | contig 12397 bp, 10 predicted proteins | sample MGYA00521106_ERZ869983 | MGnify/ENA primary metagenome ERZ869983 (study PRJEB32232, sample SAMN07284972) | human gut metagenome | biome: human-associated habitat; material: feces | host: Homo sapiens | place: Tanzania | collected 2014-04-05 ...
AAACGTTTTTTACAGGCTTCATATTGTTGAGATTCTTGGAACAGGAATTCCGAGAATCAACGAGGCGTACAGGAATTCAGCAAAAAAACCACGGTTTGAAATCTTTGAAAATTCTATAAAAGTTACGCTCCCTGTAACTGATGTTATGGATTTAACGAAAGATGAGAAAACTGTGCTTGCCGTTCTAAGCAAAAATATTCCTCGGCAGATTAGCGGCATTTCAGCTTCAGTTCCATTCGGAAAATCAAAACTGACAGAACTGCTAAAATCTCTTGAATCAAAAATATTATAATAAAAGAAAATATCCAACAACCAAAAACATAATTTATGTTGTCAACAACGTTTTTTCTCCCCTTTCAGCATTTTTATTTTCAAAAACAGGGAGGGAATGTAGATTTTTTACTAACTTTGGGACATCAAAAGAACATAGAATGGAGGGAGAAGCATAAAATGTTTCATTTGCAACGAATATTACTATTCCAGTTCATGAAGGATGTAGTGAAAGTTCGGAAACAAGCATACTTAGTTCGGAAAAAAGTTCGGAGAGAAAAGAAATTAGTTCGGAGACAGCTTCAAAAAGTTCGGAGAGAAAAATGAAAAGTTCGGAGAGAATACTTGCTTTAATAAAGAAAAAGCCTACAATATCAGCTGCAGAAATCGCAATGGAAATAGATATGTCATCACGAGGAGTAGAAAAGCAAATTAAAAAACTCCGAGAAGCTGGAATTATCAAACGCAACGGGGCTGACTTTGGGGGTTATTGGGAAATCATAATATCAGATAACTATAACGCTACAAAAGATTGAATTGGTTAGAGATATTAATTGCGGCATTCGACTAACCTAGGTTAGTAGGTCATCGAAGCCTGCTTCGATGGGCAACGAAGCTATATTACTTTACCTACTAACCTTGGTTAGTCGAAGGACGCAGCTTATTGCGTTGGAATCTATAGTTAATAGCAACAGGCAATAAAAAAGGCATTAGAATATTGTTTTGCCAATATCCTAATGCCATAATATTAAGAGAGTGGGGGAAAATTACTTGTTCTGATACTTAACGGTAACAGTATTACCAAGCATTGCTTGACTTGCAGAGATAAACATACCTGTGGTCTTCAATGTCAAGGTGTTATTCTCAAATCCTGTTTCGATTGGTGCTTCATTCTGAATCATCTCGTAATTCTCATTGTAGTCACCTGCAAGCAACTTGTTAGGAACATATGTAGAAGTTGTTACGTTGCGGTTGAGGAGGAAGCCAAGGAACAAGTCTTCACGTGTCTGCATGAGTGCGAAGATGTTTACCAAGTATGCTGGCTCTGTTGTGTTAGGGCATACGCGGATGCTCTTATTGGTTGTGAAATTGTTGGTGAAAATCAAATTATATTCAGAAAGATCACCATTCTCATATTTCGCAGTTAGGTTCTCTTGAGATTCTGCATTTGCTTTGTCCAAGATACCTACAAGGTGGCCCTCAGCATCGTAGTTCCAAGCATAAACAACCTCATCTCCTGTTGTCATGCTAAAACCTGTGCTGCTGGTTATACGACCATTCTCGTCAAGAGTATAAGTTAATTTCTCCAATGGCAAAGTTACAGGTATTACAGTTACTGTATTTCCGCTGTATGCAAATTCCCACACATATTGATCATTTGTGGTAATCTTCTCCAATGCACCATCATTGTTGTAGTGGAATGTAGCAGTAAGAGGTTCGCTGAGCATCGGATGATCTGAAATAGTGATGCTTTCGATTCTGCGATCTACGTATACTGCTGTTGTGCCCAAAGCCCAAGTGTAATTGCCACGAACGAGAGATACTGTATATTCGCCCTCTGTCAAATCAGCAGGAACAGTAAACTTAATGCCGTCTGCTGTAACTGTAGCATCAATGGCTGTACCCTGTGGAGTCTTATCGATCATATACGCTTTAGCAGCAGCGTTGGCAACAGGAATCAATACAATCTTGTCGCCCTCTGCGAAACCGATACCTGCGATAGTTACTTCCTTACCCAATGCGAGACCGCTTGGTACAGAAATCGCTGTGATAGGGTTTTCAGCTGCAAGAAGAGTCATAGAACCCAATGTCCACTTGTTGTTCTCAACCTGCAAAACAACTTCTACCTTGCCCTCGTTGAGAGTGTAAGGAACGGTGAACTTAGCACCACTTGCAGCCATCTTTGCATTTACGTTGACAGCCTCACCCTGCTCAGGAACGAGCCAAAGAGTCTGACCTGCAGCAAAACCTGTACCCTGGATAGTAACCTCAGCACCAATCTTAGCTGACTGAGGGATAGTTGGGTTTGAAACTGGGTTGCTTGGTCCATCATCGTCAGATGAACATGCTGAGAATGTGATAACTGCACAAAGCATCAGCATCATAGAAATCAATTTCTTCATAATGTTTTGGTTTTAATTGGTTAATTAATAAAGATATGTATATAAACTCTCTTTTCCTTTATTGTCTTTAGCGATTGTGATAATCGTTTATAGCCCAGGCTGGCTATTCAGAATCTTCTCCGTATCCTCGCTCGATGGGCGTGTCATGTCAGGGTTAACGATTCTGCCGTTAGGGTCGAGGAGAATGAAGCGAGGAATACCGCTTATGCGATAGTCGCTCTGGAACTTAGAACCCTTGCCAATATAGAGCTGTGTGCCCGAGAGAGCTCCGCTCTTTACTCGTGCTTCCCACTTAGCCTTATCCTGGTCTATCGACAAGCCTACGAAGACGATGTTGCGTCCCTTAAACTTCTCTTCGAGCTTCTTAAGGAATGGCAACTCCTTCTGGCATGGTCCACACCATGTAGCCCACATATCGATGTATACGTATTTGCCACGGAAGTCGCGCAATGTCATCTCCTTGCCATTTACGTCTACACCCTTAAACATAGGCGAAGGACGACCAACGGCAGCCTTGTCCCACTTAGCGCAAGCCTTCTTGAAGATATCGTTGAGGCGTGGTGAAGTGACGTAGGTGTAGTAGAGATTCTGCAAGTCGGTGATATTCTCTACACCATTGCCCTCAACATAGGTGAAAGCCAAGAAATGAATCAATGCCTCGCGAACCTTCTCGCTCTGCATATTCTCGCCGATATAGCTCATCTCTGCCAACACTTTAGGATAGAACTGGCGGATGTTCTTGCCTTCTTCGTCGAATACGTGAGAAGTCTCAATCATATAGTTGCGATACTCATCTACGTCAGCCAAATCGTCGTCCTCTTTAACATACTGGCGAAGAGTGTTGTAGTAGTCGTCGCCAAGCACCATAGTAGAGTCTTGAGTGAGATAAAGGTGGCTAACTGGATACATCAAGAATGCGTTGGCATAGAAGTATGTTATTCTGCCTTCTTCCATCTTCTGGAACTTATCGTCGGCAGCAAACTTGCGAGCCTTCAGCAGTCGCTTCATCGAAGCTATCTTCTTGTCGACAGTAGTCTTGAATTCATTCCAAGGCAATTTGTAAGCATCGTCAGCCAATCCTCTGAGCTGAATCTTGTTCAGATAGTCTACAGCCTTCTCGTTGCCACCCTTCACAGCGAAGGTGTTGTCGAAGTCGTTGGCATCAAAAGAGATTGTCATATCGTCGCCCTTCTGCAGATATACAATCTTGAACTTCTCGCCATAATACACGTTGGCATAGAGAGCATCCATACCATCGAGCTGAACAGTAGCCTTACCGTCGGTAAGAGCATACTCGTTGACGCTCATGTGGTAAACCAATACCACATTTGTAAGAACAGGGTTCTTGACATCAAACTTAACTGTGATGCCGTCGGCAGCCTGCATATTCATAGCAGCAAGCAGCAACATCAGCAGAGAAAATATTTGCTTCTTCATATTATTTCTTTCTTTTTTAGTTTATTATTAATGCCAAATATATAATAAGGTATTAGTTGGTACGCTCACGATAGGTAGCATCCACAATTTTGGCAAAGCCTGTATAGGTTGTTGGAGCTACAGACGAGAAGTCGCCCTCGGTCTTCATACCGTCGTAGATACGAAGTGTTCCTGCGCCATTGCTCTCAGAACCCACGATGAGGTCGTAGTCGTGTGTAGAGGTTTCATTCTGATAAAGGTTAAACTTCATCATGGTGATGGTCTCGCCATTGAGAGAGAACTGCTTGGTAGCCTTGAGAGGCAACTCAGAGAGGTCTACGCGGTATACTGTGCTACCTACAGCATAATACATATATTTCTTAAGCGAACTGAAAGCATAGCATGAAGCCTTGCTGATGTCGGTACAATTGCTCAAGTCGCCATAGTAAGCCTTGCCTATGCCGAAGGTACATTCTTCTGGCGAATAGAGGAGCATATCTCCCAACTGTATGCCATAGAGATAATACTTGTTGCCATCGCGAAGCAAGGTGTATGTTGTGCCCATCTTGCCTGCACCAGGGTCGTACTTGGTATTCTCCATATATACGAAGTCTAAGCCTGTAGGATATTCTGTGAAAGCAGTTCCTGTAACCATATCCGAACCTTTATAGCCCTTAGCAATTTCTTCCATCTCGGTCATGCTATGATAAGCAACGTCTGAAAGGCCAAGAGCTGGCAATAAAGGACAGCATGACATGAAGCACTTGTTCACAGTATCATACAAGAGATAAATAGAAGCATAAGACATTACTCCAATAGGTGCTCCTACGTAAGGTGCCAATACTGGTTGCTTGTTGGCAGCAGCAAAGAGTCCCTGTATACCCATGTTTTGTGCATAGTATGCCTGTCCGCCACTTACAAATATTCTCATCATGCCACTATAGTCGCAAACTATGCTTTGTGGATGAAGGTCGGCCTGTGTAGCCACCTCGTATTTGAAGCTATAGTTCTTCTGCCATCCGAAACCATTCTTCGACAAGCGTGTTGCTCCATCGGCTGTTAAGAGATAGAATGGAGAATCGCTATATCCGCTCTTAGGCATATACTGTATGCGATAAGGGTGGTTGAGCTCAGGCATCTCGGTATTGTTCTTCAAGATATCGAGATAAGTCTTGTCGGTTACCTTAGATACCATGTCGAGACGTGTCTTACCGTTTACATCGCACAACACGAGCCATCCTTCAGATGATGTGTCACTAACGGTAAGCGAATAGCTCTTCTGCCAGAATAGTCCTGTCTTCTTCTCAGTAGCTGTGAAGTAGAGAGTATATTCGCCTGCAGGAATCGTTACCTCTTGCTGCAAGTGCTTCTCTGTGCCAAGGATTGTTACCTCGTTGTCGCCCGACTTGTTTATAGCCTTCCACTCATAGGTGTAGGCATCAAGGTCGGTGATATTGTCGCCCATAGAAGGGTCGAGGTCGATGGTAGAAAGGGTGAGCACCGAAATGTTTTCAGGCACACCTGTTATAGTAGGTTCGTTGAGGCTATGGTAGTCGTAGTTGCCCTCATCTTGTGAGCATCCCGACATCAGCATTGCCATCACGAACATAGCTGCCATTATTATCTTATTTCTCATGAGTTTTAATTTTTATGATTCAACCTTATAATAATGTTCACCTTACTTATACCTCGTAATATTGTAGTGCGTTGCCATTAGCATCGAAAGCATTAGCATCGTAAGCCTCGCCGTTATTGCGAAGTTTCTGTTGCTCTTTCACGTAGCTTTGCATCTCGGCACTAATATACGACTGCATGGCAAGAGTCATCTTAGAGTCGTCGTTGAAGTCGGCAGGATTGAGGTCAAGCACCTTGCAAGCCAATTCAAACTTCTGCTGGGTGAATACGCCAAGCAAACCTTTTTCCCAAGCCTTAGGAGCTGTAGTGAACTGATCGGAGAATACAATCTTGTAAGAGAGTGTTGTCACCGTGTCGCCATTGGCAGTAGTCTCTTGGGTTACAGGCAAGGTGAAGTTGGCATTAGGCTGCAAAGCTATCTGCAGATGCTTCTGCGATGTCTTCAAAACAGCTGTGCGCTTCAGAGTAATCATGTAGTTGAGCACAGTCTCGCCTGCTGCCAACTCTGCCTTTTCTGGCAGTATGTAGTCTACACCTTCAGTAGCATCGTTGGATGTTACTGTCAAGGCAATTTCGCGAGCCTTGTCAGATGGACGACCCAACAACTGTATCTTTACAGGCACCTGCATATCGTCGCCCTTCTGATAAACGAAGGTTACGTTGGTAGAATCCTGCAAGATGTTGGTGTTGGAGCGATTATTGAGATATATGCCGTCGATATTGTCGAAGACTTCAGGAGTCTGCTCGCTACATGAGCATACTCCGACGATAGCCATCGCACCAATCAGCATGGTTTTTATCTTATTATTCATCTTGTTCATAGTCTTATATGGTTAGGATGTTTATCTGTTTTCAGTCTCCGTGTCAGGCAATGGAACCACGAATATCAAATCGCTCGCCTTAGGGTTCTTGCTGCTTGTAGCAGAAGTGATGATGTCGCTATTCAAACGCTTGTAGAGAAAGAACAGCTGACCCTCGCCATATAGTTCGCGGATATACTCATACTTCAGCAAGTCGGGAGTTAATGTGGTGAGACTTGCTACGCCACGGTTTCTGCGCAAAGCATTTACATACTGTACGCCAGCTTTCAAATCGCCACTCTGGCTCTCGGCAGCTATCAGGAACATCTCGCCCAATCTTACCATAGGAATCATCGTGTTTTGGATGCTTCCGTTAGCCACCATATCGCTATACTTATAGAAATAGCGGTTGCTACCTGTTGCCATCCAGCAAGCACGATAGCGATAGTCGTCTTGATAACCACCTGTGGTAGCAGCACCACCATACACGAGATTGCTCATCATGCTGTCGTCCATACGGAACACATAGTTTGGCAAACGTGAAGGGTCGAAGAAGTTCTTATGGATAGTTCCGCGACTGGTGTTGGTCAAAGCAAACAATACCTCAGAAGAGAATATGCGGTCAGGGTCGGCAGGCGAACCAATAACCAGATTCTTATCCACGAATGGGAATATATTCTGGTCGGCAGTCTTGATAACGTCGGTAGCATACTTGAAAGCCTCGGTCTTGTTGCCCATATAGAGATAAGCACGAGCCATGAGAGCCTCTACGGCATAATAGTTGAGGCGCAAAGCACGATAGCGCAAGAAGTTGCTTGAGCCATCCTCGGTGCTGCTCATCATGGTACCTTCTGTTTTCACAGGGTCGTTGGCAAGATAGTTGAGAGCATCCTCATAGTCGGCAGTTATTTTCTCCATCACCTCCTGGGCTGTGAGTATAGGCTCTGGAGAGTTGGTCTGCTTGGTATAATAAGGTATTGCTTTCTTATCGCTATCCTTAGAATATACAGGACCAAAGAGGCGCAACATATCGAAATGCAACATAGCACGAAGTGCCAAAGCTTCACCCTTAATGATATAGTAGCTGCCATCAGTAAACAGATTCTTGTTGCCATCGATGGTTTCCAGAATCTTGTTGCAGTTCAATATCAGCGCATAAGCCTTATTCCATGTTTGGTCAAGGCGGTTGCGCCAATATTCGGTATTATATTGGTATGATGACAAATCCTTGTAGTTGCCCCATACGCTATTGTCGGTACCTATGGTATAAGCGCCACCCATCACCTCTATCATCTCTACAGATAGAGTCTGACCATATAGCGCATCGCTATTAAGGTCGATGTAGATGCCGTTGAGCATTTTCTGGTAGCCTTCTTCCGACTTTTGAAGTTCGCCCTCAGCAATCTGATCGTAAGGCTTCACCTCCAGCCAGCTGTCGCATGATGCAAACAGAGTGGTGCAGGCTATTATCATTGTATATATTATTTTTTTCATCGTCTGACGGTTTTAGAATGTTGCACCTATTGAGAACGAAACGGTACGGGCAAAAGGATAGTCGATGCCTCGTTCCGCCTTGACAGTAGAACAACGGAAGATGTCGTTCATGTTGGCTTGGATAGAAAGAGCCTGCATGCCGAATTTCTTGGCAATGTTGAGTGGGAACTCATAACCGATGTTGATAGACTCGCAAGTGAGAGTGTTCTCGTCCATCACGAAACGTGACGACTTGTCGGTCTTCTGCACCATAGAGATACCCTTATAGAGAGCATTGCGGTTGTTTACGCTCCAACGGTCGTAGAGAGCACGACGGTCTTGGTTGTTGTAAACGTCGGCAGTACCTATGTTCTCAACCTTATCGAAGAGAGAGCTGTTGAATAGCTGACCACCATACTGATAGCGGAAATAGCAGCTGAATGAGAAGCCCTTGTAATAGAATGTTGTTCCCAACAAACCTTCTACATCAGGCTCTGTGTCGCCACAAACAACCTCGTCGCTTGCATCGTAGGTAAACGAGTATGTGCCATCGCGCTTGATAAACAATTCCTTACCTGTAGCAGGGTCGATACCTGCAGAGCGTACTGCCCATATTGCTGTAGGGCTACCACCATCGTAGTAGCGAGTAGTGTTGTGGAGCGATGTCTTTCCGCTCTCGTTGAGTGCGCTAAAGGCATTACCAATGTTGGCATACTTCGACTTAGCGTGAGTAGCGCTCAAAGAGATATTCCAGTTGATGCGCTGCTGTGGCATATAGATAGGCGAGAACTTGATGGTTGCTTCCCATCCATTAGTCTTCTGCTTACCAGCATTAAGAGCTTCGCTTGTCACACCCATAGAACCAGGAGTGGTGATGATAGCGAGCAATGGGTCGGTGTTCTTGATGAAGTAATCAAGAGTTAAGTTCAGACGGTTGCCCAAAGTGGTGACATCGGCACCAAAGTTGTAGTTGATGGTCTCCTGCCAAGCCAAATCGTTGTTGCCAAGGCTATTGATGATAACACCAGTACCGAATATGTTAGACATCAAGCTGTTGAAGATGTAGGTGGTGTAAGCTTGGTATGCAGAGAAGTTCTGGTTACCAGGGTTACCCACAGAGGCACGAAGCTTCAACAACTGGAAGAGGTCGCTCTCTTCAAGCCATTTCTCGTGGTGGATATTCCAACCCAAGCCGACAGACCATGTGGTACGGAAACGGTTGCCGGTACCAAACATAGAGGCTCCGTCGTTACGAAGGTTGAAGTCGAGCAAATAGCGGTTGTCGTAAGCATATCCACCATTCAGATAGAAGCTCGACGCATGCTTAATATTCTCAGAATATCTTGGCTTGCCACCTGTAGGATAGTTGTTGGCAAACGAAGGTGCTGCAAACTGGTCGTCGGTAAAGCCTGTTGCCGAATAGCCATTGGTCTTGCTTGTGGTATTGTTGAAGTTGAAACCCAATACCGCATTGAGCTGATGCTTCTTTGCGATGAGTTTACCAAATGTTGCCGAGATGTCGCCCTCGTAGTAGAGGTATTTCTGCAAGCTATGCTTAAACAATCCCTTCTGTGTGGCTTCCTTATCATCAAAGTCGGTATGCTCTGGCGACAGACGCTCGTCTTGTGTGTCGTCGTATTTGGTTATACCAAACTTGGCACGCACGCGCAAGTCGTCGGTAGCAAACCATTCTGCTATGAAGTTGTTGGTGAAGCCAAAGCGCTGACCCTTATCATAGTTGTTGAGGTGAGCATTCCAAAGAGGGTTTGAAACAGGGTTGTCGTTCAAACCATCTTCAGGATAATAAAGATATTTGTTTATCTTGCCATTAGCACCATACTTCTTGTAGTATGGGTTTGCCTGTGCATATTCTGCAAAGCTTACGGCAGGATTGTTGGTCTCGAGATAGTCGATAGAGAGCTTATTGCTAAACTGGAACTTACCAGTACGGTAAATCAAATCGAGGTTACCGCCCAAAGTCTCACGGTCGGAACCCTTCATCACACCATTCACCATACCATAGTTCAAGCCCAAGCCATATCTCACATTGCCTTCACCACCTTCGGCATATACATTATGCTTGTGAGTGAAACCTGTGCGCAAAGGCACGCTGAGCCAATAGGTATCAACGCCCTGCTCGATGTCGCGGAGACGAGAGTTGTAGAGATTATCCAACTTTATCTGGTTGAATGGGTCGCTGGTGTTGTCTTTATATACACCTGCCAACTTCTCAAACTCCAACTTTTCGCGAGAGTTCATCAAGTTATAATCAGAAAGGTCGGCAAAGTCGAGACTATAGTCGCCCTTGTATGAAATCTGCAACTTACCCTTTACTGGTGCCTTGGTTTCGATAACCACAACACCATTGGCAGCCTTAGAACCATAGATAGCTGTAGACGCAGCATCCTTGAGCAAAGTTACTGACGCAACTCTGTTCATATTGAGGTTCATGACAGTTTCCAAAGTTGTTTCGAAACCATCAAGGATAAAGAGAGGCTGGTTAGGGTCGGAGCCATATTCCTCTTTGAGTCCAGCCACACTCGATTTACCACGGATTTCAATATCCGGCATCTTGTTAGGGTTGGAACCAGAAAGACTGTTCTCCATAATCTTGAACGAAGGGTCCAAGGTTTTCAAACTCTGAAGCACATTCTGTGCACCTACACTCTTGAGCTCGTCGCCCTTGAAGGTGCTGGAAGAACCAGTAAAGCTCTCTTTCTTACGGCGATAGACTCCCGTCACCACCACGTCCTTGATGTTGAGAGCTTCGGTCTTCATCAAGATACGAGCAAAGTCAGCTTGGTTGTTTCCTGTGTATCGGACTACTAACTTCTTGTATCCGATAAATGAGAATACGATGTTGCACTCTCCCTTTATAGGTAGAGAGAAGTTACCATCGATGTCGGTAGTTACGGCGTTGGTGGTACCTTCTATAGCCACCGTTACGCCAATCATAGGCTCATGGTCTCCATTGTCTAAGACCTTTCCTTCTACAAACCCTTTCTTTACCGATACTTCTGTCTGAGTTGTTGCAAACTCTCCTGAATTCTGTGCACATACAGAACTAAAGAAAGGAGGGGTGAAGCAACAGCCTAACAGAATCAAGCGGTAGGCACTTGGGGATAAATAGTTTATATGCATATAAAAACAAACTTAGTTTAACATTCATATATATCTCACATATATATAATATTGTATATCTCTGTCATGTAAAGATAATGCTTTTTTAATAATCTACTAACATTATTCAAATAAAATCTCAAAATCATCATGTTTTAGTTATCTATATCAATGCGTTTTGGTGCTTTTTTAACATAATGTCGTCATTCTTTCCTTTTAAAGAGGGAAGATTAGAAATAAATGTTTTATCTTTGCAGAAGATAAGCTGCACTCGGCAATTTGTAAGCAAGCTTACATTGCGCTCGTTTGCATTATCTTTGCGCACAAGAACGTATTTGCATATGATATTCGAAAAGGAAATAGTAGAATATGAAGCTTTGCGACAGAAATATCAGAAACTTTTTGTCGACAAAATGGATAGAGAAGAGTATATCAAGTATAACGAGATACTTTTCTCCACACATTCATGTGCCATAGAAGGAAACTCTTTTTCTATTGACGACACTCGTGATTTAAAAGAAAAAGGATTAGGAATGATACCTTCGGGCAAGTCTTTGCTTGAAGCTTTCGAGATGCTGGATCATTTCGATGCTTATGAATATATGGTGCAAAATGTAGGCCATCAGCTTGATGAAACTTTTCTGAAAGAAATCAATAAGCGTGTTACGCTTCATACCATCACCTATCGTGCTCCTGATGCCATTCCTGGTGAATATACCACTACAGATATGGTGGCAGGTGATACCGTTTTTGGTGATCATGAAGAACTAATTGCTAAGGTACCGAGATTGTTGGAATCTACAGAAAAGGCTATTGCTGCAGGCAATGTGCATCCTGTAGTTTTGTCAGCTCGCTTCCATGGCTTTTATGAATATCTGCATCCTTTCCGTGATGGTAATGGTAGGACAGGGTGCCTTGTCAGCAACTATATCCTACTTCGTATGGGGCATCCGCAGATAGTTATACCATCTGATTGCCGTCAAGAATATATTTCGTCACTCCGATATATTCGTACGGAGGCAACAGATGAGCACCTAATTAAGTTCTTCTTTAAAATGGCTGATAAGAGAATGAAGGAAGAACTTCAGCAGAAGGACGCCAATACAAAGAGATTTCCAACGTTCTTGTTTTAGACAACTCTAATAAGAAAATAATATATATATAAATAGCGGAGGTCACCAACCTCCGCTATTTATGTTTTCTTGAATTCTTTAGAATCTCTCCAGCTTTCGCTTTCTCGCTGTCGAATGTCAATACGTTGTAGATAGCTATGGCATTCTGAGGGTCAACAATGTGAGAAGCCATCATGCTGAGCACTTTCAACTGCTTATCGCCAAATGTGAATATGCTCATCATGCGAGCAACTTGATTGCATGAGTAGAAGCATCCGAGACTGGCAACCTCAAGTAGGTCGAACTTGTTGTCGTCGAAGCTCGCGTTCTTCACTTTGTTATACAGCTTGGCAAAGGAAGTTTCGTCGAGACAACAATTGTAATACATCGACGCATTAGGATATGTTGCATATGGAGGGGTATGGCGCTGATGGCTTGCGTCTACTGT
>ERZ869983.539-NODE-539-length-12327-cov-3.374939_pt1 | contig 12327 bp, 9 predicted proteins | sample MGYA00521106_ERZ869983 | MGnify/ENA primary metagenome ERZ869983 (study PRJEB32232, sample SAMN07284972) | human gut metagenome | biome: human-associated habitat; material: feces | host: Homo sapiens | place: Tanzania | collected 2014-04-05 ...
GGTGTCAACTCTGCCGAGCTTACTCCTGCAGCCATGCTCATGCGTTCAATCTGTATCTTATTGGCAAGTTCGCGCACCTGCTTCTTTATGTTGTCCATACCAACAAAAGCATCGAGCTCTGCCAATATCTGGTCTACGCTCTTTTCTTCATCTTCGTCGCAGATGTCTATCTTTGTTATAATGCAGTTCTGTTGCATTGCTGCTTGTGGGTCAACTTTCTGTAGCTCGAGCAGTCTATGCGCCTGGCGCTTCTTTGCTTTATCCAAAACATTTCTCACGTCGCGAGCATTACCAAACTTTGCACCACGCATCAAGTACATCTTCTTGAAATAGTTGCGAGTCCAAACTTCGTCGTCAGGGTTTAGCGTAAGCTTATTACCCTTCATCATCATTTGGAAGATGTCATATAGTTGCTCGCCTGTATAATCATCGAAATGAATAGTCTCGTTGAATCGCGATGCCAATCCTGAGTTGGTACCGAGGAATTCGTTCATCTCGTGGTCGTAGCCTGCAGCAATACATATAAATTCGCCACGTCGGTCTTCCATCAGCTTTAGCAATGTGTCGATAGCTTCTTTACCAAATGTGTCGTTCTCACTTTGGCTCAGCGTATAAGCCTCGTCAACAAACAGTATACCGCCAATAGCCTTGTTTACAGCAGCCTCTACCATTGGCGCTGTTTGACCAACGAATGAGGCCACAAGGTCTTTTCGTGTCACCTCAATGAGCTGACCAACCTTCAACACTCCCATTGCTGCCATCACGTCGGCAAACACACGAGCAATGGTAGTCTTGCCCGTACCTGGATTGCCCAAGAATAGGAAGTGGTCTTTACATTTTATCTCAGAGCCGTCGCGCTGTGATTGCATCTGCATCATAGTGGTAAGATTGCGGATATTATCCTTTATCTTATCCACACCGATGTATTTATCCATCTGCTTAATAGCCTCTTCGAATGTCTTCTCCACATATTCCTTTCCATCAATTTCGTCTGGACTGATGAATGATGAAGTCTGGTGTGTGGCATTCGAATTGTGCTTCAAAGCTATAGTGTCGGCAAGGTTCTTTGCATAATATCCATTGGCGTCAGTCAATCTGTCGCGCTTAGCTTGCCTTACCACTCTCAATAGCTTCTGTCTTGCATCTTCGCTTAGTCCTAATCCGTGTGTCAATAACAGTCTGCGTGAGCATATCTCTGTAAGCTCTTCGTAGGTATATCCCGGTAGGTTTATCACCAAGTCGAAGCGGTCGCGGATGTTTGGATTGTTCTTCAAATATCCGTCCAACACTACCGACCATCCGCACAATATCACGAATGGGTCTCCCTTCCATGTCTGCACACCGCTGAATATGCGGTCTAAGGTTGTAGTATTGGTGTCTTGACCATTAGGCAATAGTTTATGCACTGCATCTATACATAGTATTCCGCCCTTGGCTTTAGCCAGATTTGCATCAAAGTCTTTTGCATTGCGGAAAGCATCAAACTCTTCGCTATTCAGTATATATGTAGCAGGATGCTTAGTCATACCTTTCTGACTGAACAGTTTTTCTATCACCTCCACGAGCATAGTCTTACCTGTTCCCATCTCGCCACTGATAATGATATTAGCGGTGAAAGGTTGGCTCACTCCCGTAGTCTTCATTCTGCGCTGATGTTCCTCGTAGCGTGCTACGAGGGTCATCAGTTGCTTCTTAACATTGTCCATTCCCACCAAGTCGGCAAGAGGACCAGTATTGTCGTTAGATAGAGCAGAGCCACACCATTTGCAATAGTGTGCCTGCTCTCTATTTTGTTTCTGACATTGTGGACAGATCATAATAATTCGTTTTTCTTAAACAACTATTAGTTAACTTCTTCAAGCTTGAAACCACCACCGCTATTGCTTGATGAGTTCACATTGATGTTATATCCTCCGCTATTGCTATTCTCGTGCTTTGGAGTAGATTGATGTCTACTTCCACTATTGGCATTGATAGAATGCGACGACGATGAACCCTGGATGTTGATGTTATGTCCTGCAGGTTTTGAAGTTTCTTTAGCCTGAGTGTTCGAACTTGCATCTGAGCTACTGCTGCTTGTCTCGCTCTTCTGACTATTCTCGTTCTTATTGCTGTTCTTCTTGTTGCTGTTCTTCTTGCTTGTAGTCTCAACAACATCAGCCTCGTCAGCTACATTCTCTGCACTTCCATCTTTTGTGAGTGTGAAGCCAACCTCCTTGCCAGTCTTAGAATTGCGATATTGACATTCCATGGTGCCAGCACTCTTGTCTACATATATAGTATATATACCATCGAGTACACCATTCTGCACATTATCCTTGAGCTCAAGAGTTATCTTGTCGCCATCCTTAGCAGTTCCCGAAACACTCTCTTGCGCAAGATTCTTGAACTTTACAAACATAGTACCATTCACCTCGCCAGTCTTCTCGTCTACATTGTCTATAACCAATGTTGCAGCTTTGCCTTGGAATTCTCCATTCCATGAGCCTTCAAGGTATGTAGCGATTTCAGCATTTGATGAAGAGAAGCTTAGTCCCTTTGCTGCTCCCATAAATATCAGTAGCGAAGAGATGAGTATCGAGGTAACCACCGACCAGAGGGTCTTCTTCTTAATCTTTTGAATTACATTCTCAAGATAAGCCTCTTCGTTCTCTGTTCTTAGCTCTACGGTTGGTGTAAACTGCGAGATGCTCTCGTTAGATCTGAAAGCAAAATGCAATGGAGCCACCACAAGCTCGTCGTTGCCAAGCAAGTCGGTAGTATTGCTAATACTTACCGAACCGATACATGCGCTATATATCTTCCATGCGTATAGCAGTAGCAATCCTGCCACGATATATCCTGCAAATGGCATCAGCAGCTTTAGTATAAAGTACAGTCCCCAATATATCGCCAGCGCTATAAGTCCACCCCATATCAGTTCGCCTATACATCCGCCTTCTCCTTCTGATAGTGCAAAGAAGCCTATGGTGCATATTATGAACAATATACCAAATACCGTAGAGTTGAATGATTCCAACGGGTTTCCATCAAAAGGCAGACCCATGATAAGTGAGTATAGTGCCAAACCTACCAATGGCACCAAGCCCAACAGTATCACTACCCATCTTAGTGTTAGCACACGCTTTCTCAAGCTGAATATCTTGTCTACGCATGCCTCTGTCTTGTCTACAGCCTGACGGAATCTGCTTACATAATGGTCGCTACTGTTGAAGCCTTCTATATACTTCAAGTATTTCTCCGTCTCCAGCTCGTAGGTATAAGCCTGATTCAGATTCAGTTTTGGATTCTCTTGGAAGAAGATAGTTAGCCAGTTGCCAAGCTGTCTGCCTGTATATTCGTTCTTCTTCTCTGTATTTGTGAGTTTGTTTACGTCGGCAAGCGAAGTGAGCTTCTTACTGCCACATATATAATAAGGTGTAGCTCCCATTCCGGCTATACACTTATATGCAGCAATAATCTTGTTGTATGGACCTGGCTTGCCAGTATTGGTCGGGTCATTTAGTTCGAAACAATATTTTATGTAGTTTATCTGGTTTCTAAAACCGCGCACCGTGAGATACTGCTCCAGTCTTGACCCATCGATATTCATAAACTCCTGGAAGAAGGTATACTTATCCGAATTCTGTCCGTAGTCCGAAACCAACTTGTTGAGTCTTGCTGCCAACTGTGCAGGAGTAAACTGCGCATTAGGATCCTTGGCATCAGCAACAATCTTATAGTCGTAACCGCATTGCTTGTTCAGCAGATACAACACTCCAGGATAGCATTCTGTAGCCCAATTCTTCTGTTGCAGATATTTCTCCACCTCGGCAGCAATCATACCGTTGCGTGAGTTTACCCACTTAGTAAATCCTCCGCATGTTATCTCCCACTTAGAGTCATCGCCAAGGTTTTCGCCATATTGCAACACATCGTTGATATTGTCAACATAGTGTATCTGATTGTCGGTAGTAACGATGCGGAAAGGCAACTTAGCATTATACTCGTAGATAAATCTCAGCAGGTTGTCTTGAGCATTCTTCTCCAACTGCTGGTATATGTTGTCAGCCCATGCCTGCTCACCGTTCACACGCAGATATACATAGAATGTATGGTCCTTGTCTTTCAGGTCTTCGCAATATTGGTCGAAGTTATACAACAGCGACTCCGCAATCTCAGCAAATGTGCTCATCTGTTTGCCCTTGACGTCGGTCCATGGATATTCCTCATCCAAGGTGAATATGGCAGCAGCAAGACCAGCAAACTTATTGCTTGGATACCACTCTTCTGTTATCTGGTCTATGTTAAGAGCCATCTCTGGGTTAGTCTGGTCGATAAGTTTCGACAGCTTTCCACTATACAGATATTTCTTTGCCAACTCTTGGTCTTCGAGCATGAAATGTGCAAGCTCGTTCATAGAGTGTGCCACCTGATTCTTCGCACCATTGTAAACGATGCTCATCTGTGGTACATTCTGGTTTGCTGCAGCCTCGTCTTCCACGAGGTTCTCGCCCTTAATCCATCTCTGTATGTCGGCAAAACCTGCACGCTCACTATTGTTGAACAACAACAGTGCCTTTATCAGCGACAACGAATGTGCGCTGAGTCCTGTAGGCATCGGTATCTGCTCATACTGCTTCATCTTTATGAGCTGACGTTCGTTCTTGCCTTCGAATATCTTGTCAAACTCTTCTTGTCCCATCCATAGTCTCATCAGCGAGATACCGAGAGAGTAGAAGTCGCTCTTGTCGTCAACATCGATAAGCTGACCTTCGATATGCGAATATATCTCTGGTGCTGCATATTTCTTTGTTCTTGCCTGCGAACATTGTCCTTTACCATTAGCATCTATCGCAACAGCAAGTCCGAAGTCGCCCAACACCAGGTTTGTGCGTTGCTTGTCTACGAAGAGGAAGTTGTCTGGCTTAACATCGAGATGCAAGAAACCTCTCTTGTGGCATAGGTCGATACTTATCGCCATTTGCATGGCAAGCTTCTTCCATCTTTCTTCGTCGCCCTTTAGGTCGAGGTCGCTCAGTGTGCCACCCTCGCAGAGCTCCATAATCTCATAGTCGCGCACATCCTTGTCGTCACTCGGACTTGTCCATGTTCCGTGCTTATATAGTCGCATCAGTCCAGGCATACCCTGAGGTATAGTCTTCACCTTCTCCAGCATGTCGTGGTTAGGATGTATTCCCGAGAGATATAGCTTCAGCATATATTGCTTACCCTTGCTCTCTACCTTTATCAGCTGTGCCTCTCCCGACACCTGCTTCAGGTATTCCACCACGTGCAACTTCTTGCCATCAATAAAAATATCAGGCAAACCAAAAATAGCACCCTTTTGGTTCTTATAGTCTGCATTAGCGCTGTTGGCAGCCTGTGCTTGTGTAGCCTGCTGTGGTCTTCCGCCCATATTGGTATTGGCAACGATGGTTCCTCCGTTGTCGTTATTGGCACGAATGGTGCTTCCAATTCCCATGTCGCCGTTTCCTGCAGCTTGTCTAACTGTAGCGTTGCTGTCGCCACCAGCTCCTGTGTTTGGTCTCACCGTGCTACCGTTATCATTCATTCCCGGTCTCACCGTGCTACCGTTATCATTCATTCCTGGTCTCACGGTACTACCGTTATCATTCATTCCCGGTCTCACGGTGCTACCATTGTCATTCATATCTGCCGATGGTCTTACAGTAGAGTCATTGTTTCCGCCATTGTTTGCACCAGGGCGAATAGTGCCATCGTTAGGGATTATAGTTGAATCGTTCATGTCGCTTATCTTGTTTCTATAGTTCGTACAGTTTCTGTATAAGAATTATATTTCCACACACCTCCCAATTCAGGCCTGGTGCATTCACTTGGCTGGTTGTGCTCGCAACCGCAGAAGTTGCAAATCCATGTCGTTGGTCGTCTAACCAATCTCTGTGTTGTCACCACCACCTTGTGTGCACAACAGAAGTTGCGTTGCATCTGTGGCGTAGTATTGGCATCTGGTTGCATGGCGTTCAATAGCGACTGCATCTCCTGCATCTGTCGCTGATATTCAGCCTTCATAGCAGCCAAGTCTGCACCACCCACACGTGCTTTCTTGTCCACCTTCTTCTTTTGTTGCACCTGCTGTTGAGGCTTTGGAGTAGGCTTAGGTGTATTGTTTATAGGAGTAGGGGTTGTTCCCAACAGCTGATGATATTGCTCCATCAACTTCTTGTCCTCCTCGCTAAGCTCCATCACGGTCTCAAAGTCCAGCTCTTCAACTTCCTCCTCTTCTTCAACATCAAAGTCGCCACCATCATCAGGCATTCTGGCTTCTCTTTCTGCAGCCATAATCTGCTCTTCCAGTTCTGCCATCTGTTCTGCCAGCGACACCGCCTTCTGGTATACAGGGTCGCGCTGTGCCTTCTCTACCTCAGTTCTTGCAAGGTCGTCGAGAGGCGTATTGCAATGACTGCAGAAACTACGGAAGTTCAATGTGCCACATATAGGACAGGTGATACCCTTACGTGGACCGCCACATTCACAGCAAAACTGATCTTCTGGCTCCATCTCTGCACCGCAGTATGTGCATACATCAGGATGTAGCGGATGATGACAATGCGGACAAAGTTCCATGTGGAAGTCTACTGCCGCTCCACAATGCGGACATGTATAGTTCGGGGTGTTATTATCATAGCTTTGCATAGCAGCAGTCTGTTGGCGTTGCTGTTGCTGCTGCTCTTGTTGCTGTTGAAATTGATCCATTGTATTATATTCGTTTAGGTTAATTTCTATTCAATTATTTCTACAACCATCACGCTGACGTTGTCTTTGCCTCCTGCTTCTTTTGCTGCAGCCACCAACTCTGGTGCGCTACCGCCATTCTCCATCACACTCTCTATAGTCTCGTCGTCTGCCATATCCGACAAACCGTCTGAGCATATGATGAACTTATCGCCCGGAATCACTTTCTGTGTTATATCCTCTACATCGGCAAAGACACTTTCTCCCACTCCCAATGCGTTGTATATTATGTTCGACGGTATAGTTGGGTCTTTCTCCTTCTCGCGCATCGAGTGGTCGGTACTCAACTGTCGCAATATGCCGTCGCGAAATCTGTATATTCTGCTATCGCCGATGTTTATCCAGTTCACACTACCGTTATAGAAGAGCAATCCTACGAATGTTGTTCCCATATTATAGAATTGTGGCATCTCTTCGCCCTTGTGCTTTATCATATAGTGAGCATCTGTAGCCCACGACTTTATCAAATTCTGTAGTGTTGCTATGTCAACCATCGCAGGTAGTGTTTCCACAAAAGTTTGGAAACTCTGCACAGCCAATTCGCTGGCAAATTCTCCACCTGCATGTCCGCCCATACCATCAGCCACTATGGCTGCCATACGTGCGTTGTCGTTGAGTGTGAATGTAGACTGATAGGCGTTATCTCTATAGAAATCGCCATTCAGCAACACTATGTCTTCATTGTTGGTACGCTTCAGTCCAACATCTGATATTAAATTGCAAGATATTATCATAGCTTCATCAGGTTTTAAATCAGTACCGCAAACTCCAAATTAGCAAACTTCACTATGTCGCCTACGTTCACCACTCTTGGCATGTTTGGTGCCAACTGCTGTCCGTTCACGAAAGTGCCGTTTGTACTACCAAGGTCTACTATCTCAAATTGTCCGCTGGCATTATACTGCAAACGGGCATGGTTGCCCGACACATATCCTTGTCCGGCAAACGTCTGGGCATAGCTTCCGCGTCTACCTATTATAGCACCATCGCCAATACCCAACCTTATCGATGGGTTTTGGCAAACCAGATGTCCAGGCTTTGCCTGTGGCTGACGAGGAGGTGGTGGTGGCGTAGCTCCCGGACGCATCGTGCGGTCTGTATTCATATCTGCTATCGGCTGCCCAGGGGTCACAACTTGTTGCCCAGTATTTGGCATAGGCTGCCCAGTATTAGGCGTATGTTGCCCAGTATTTGGCATAGGCTGTCCAGTATTAGGCGTATGTTGCCCAGTGTTTGGCATAGGTTGCCCTGTATTCGGCATAGGCTGCCCCACAAAGCCTGTCGGTGGCTGAGGAATAGGATTAGAATTTACGTTTGGAGTTGGCGTAGGACCGACATTCTGTGTGTTGCCCACTGGTGGAGTAGTAGGATCTTTCACGCTACCTCCATTTTGGGCAAAAGCCTTTGCGGTCACAAGTTTTGTACCACATTGGTTGCATGTCATACCTCTTTTTATAGTACGACACGAAGGACAAACCATCAGTTCTGTACCACATTGGTCACAAAACCAGCTGTCGTCTTCAATGAGCTGTTTACATTTTGGACATGTCTGCATAGGTTGGTCAGTTATGTTATTTAGTTTATGTAATCGTTATTATTATGTATTAGTTATATAATGTGCAAATATAATGTTTTTTATTCATTTATCCGCACATAATGCAGAAAAAGTGTACCTTTGCAACATGATTTGCTCAACTTTCGCATGGTTGTGGTTTCTCATCTTGGCTCTGCGCTTCAGCTTTAGCCCTAGCGCTTTGGCTTTAGCCCTCCCTCCTGCGTTTTGGCTTTGGCTCTGCGTTTTGGCCTTAGCCTTCCGTCCTTGTTCGAAGTCGTTTTTACGACTTCGCTTCCAATCCCGCCTCCGCCCTCGTTGAGCTTAGTATGCATCATAATCCCTATAAATATATGACAAAATACAAATTGATAGCCTTTGATGCCGACGACACCCTTTGGGACTGTCAGTCGCATTTCGTAAATATCGAAGAGAAATATGCTTCTCTTCTATCTGACTATGGCATCGCTCCCGACGAGGTCAAGAAAAATCTCTTTGCCACAGAGTGTGCCAATATGCCGCTCCTCGGCTTTGGCGTAAAAGCCTTCATGCTCTCTCTGATAGAAAATGCCAACCGAATGACAGAAGGCAGAATCGGAGGCAAGGGTATAGACCGAATAATGGAACTCGGCAGACAGCTCCTCACCTTCGACCCTAATCCGCTTGATGGTGTAGAGGAGGTGCTCACAGAGCTATCCGACAATTCCGACATCAAGCTCGCTGTCTTCACCAAGGGCGAACTCCTCGACCAGAATAGCAAACTCGACCGTTCTGGGCTCCGCCATTATTTCGACCTCGTTGAAGTTGTCAACGACAAGACTCCCGATGCCGTACGTGCCTTATGCCGTCTTGCTGGTGTCAAGCCCGACGACCTCCTTATGGTTGGCAACTCCTTCAAGAGCGATGTCGAGCCTACCATAGCCACCGGCGCTTCCGCCGTCTACATTCCTACCCACCATACCTGGGAATACGAAAAGACTGAAGAATATGCTCACACACGAGTCACCAAAATCTCCAACATCCGTGAGCTCCTACAAATAGTGTTATAATAATATTTAAATAAAAAACTCACTCTCTCAGCCCTCAAGTCTAATTACTCCTCTCTCTTTTGGAGAGTGGTGGGTGGTGAGGCCTTCTATTATGGAAAATCCCTATATCAAGCAATACCCCGACCTCATGGCGGGTAAAAAAATAATGTATATCCATGGCTTCGGCTCTTCAGCCCAGTCTGGAACAGTTACTCGCATCCGCGAAACATTCCCTAATGCCGAGGTTATAGCCTACGACATGCCACTTCATCCCGCTGAGGCTATAAGCCTGCTCCACGATATCTGCGAGCGCGAAAAGCCCGACCTCATCATTGGCACTTCCATGGGTGGTATGTATGCCGAACAGCTCTATGGCATCGACCGTATTTGTGTCAACCCTGCTTTCGGCATGCACGACACCATGAAGGAGCATGGCATGACTGGCAAACAGCAATGGCAGAATCCTCGTGCTGATGGCGAAACAGAATTTCTCGTAACCAAAGCCCTGGAAAAGGAATACCGCGAGATATGCGAACTCAACTTCCAACATGCTGCCGACGACAACGACCATGTCTATGGACTCTTTGGCGACAACGACCCTGTTGTCCACACCTTCGACCTCTTCTGCCAACACTACACTCATGCAGCCCACTTCCATGGCGAACATCGCATGGACGACAGTTCTTTTTTCCATGGCGTAGTGCCAGTGATACGCTGGATAAGCGACAAGCAAGAGGGTAGGGAACGCCCTGCCTTGTATATCGATGCTGATGCCTTGATGGATAGCTATCGTAAGCCAAAGTCGAGTCTCGTCAAAGCCTACGAATTCCTGATAGAGCATTTCGATGTATATATCGTGGCGCCATGCCCTACCAACTCCCATACCTACGTCACTGATATGATGTCGTGGTGCGAACAGTATCTCTCTACTCCTGCCCACAACCATGTCATCTTCACCAACCAGCCTAAGGCTCTCATCGGCGACTATTACATCTCATGCAATCCTCCTCGCGACTTCATGGGCACCACCATCGCCTTTGCCTCCGACACCTTCAAAACATGGGAGGAAATCCTAACCTTCTTCCAGCGCATCTGCTAAGTGAAGAGTGAAGAATTTAAGTGAAGAGTGAAGAACGAAGAGTGAAGAATTAAATAGCCACAAAGACTAATGGATTCTTCACTCTTCACTCTTCACTCTTCACTTTTTTCTCCATATTTTCTTATTTCTTGCAAAAACCGCCAATGTATCTTTAGTTTTTGGTATAAAAGTGTTATCTTTGCTGCATACTAAAATATAGCGAATGAAACATTTTATACACATCCTTTTGTTCTCGGCTCTGATGGTGCTATCTCTCACATCCTGCGACTCCGTCTTCGATATTCATCCCTACGACACTCGCGTAAAAGGCACCACCGACCTCAATGCCAAGAACATCAGACTTATCGAACAGCTGTGTCTCGATAAAGACACCATGCATATAGCCGTTATCAGCGACTCCCACCAATGGTACAAAGACCTTGAAGCAGAGATTGCTGATATCAACCGCCGAGATAGCATCGACTTTGTGATACACCTCGGCGACCTCACCGACTTTGGCTCTACACTTGAATACTCCCTTGCTCGTGAGCGACTACAACGCTTGCGCAAACCTTTCGTCGTCATGCAGGGCAACCACGACTGCCTTGGCACAGGCAACGAGGTCTATGCTAAGATGTTTGGCAACAACGACTTCTCGTTCATTGCCGGAAGAGTAAAATTCATAATGATAAATACCAATGCCATAGAGTACGACTACTCTGAGCCTGTGCCCGACTTCGACTTCCTCGAAGCTGAGGCTACTCGCGACTCTGCGCTCTTCGACCGTAGTGTGGCTTGTATGCATGCTGCGCCATATAGCGAGCAGTTTAATAATAATGTGCTCAAACCTTTCAACTATTATGTTATGAACTTCCCCAACCTCATGTTCTGCCTCTATGGTCATGGTCATCAGATAGATGAACACGACTTCTTCAACAATGGCATTATCTACTATGAGGTGGCAGCAGCCAAGAAACGCAAATATCGTATTTTTACAATAACTCCTAATGGATATGCAAATGAAGTCATCAGTCTTTAAATTCCTCATGGCTGCATTTGCTCTCTTTGCAGCCTTCGATGCCGATGCCGTCACCCTTAGCGATAGCATCCTCTGCGACACCTCCACTCACTATGGCCACTACGACCATCGTGTCCACCGCTATCGTCAGCGTTGGTCTAATCTCATCCCTACACAGCATGTCCTCCAGTTTGCTGGCAACATGGGACTCGCTTCCATCGGTGTAGGTTGGGACTATGGCAAACGTCGCCAATGGGAAACGCATCTGCTCTTTGGTTATATCCCGAAATATGATTCCAAACGAGCTAAGCTCACCATGACTCTCAAAGAAAACTATATTCCTTGGTCTATATACCTCGACGATGGTTGGGAACTGGAACCCCTGGAATGTGGCTTATATTTCAACACAGTCTTTGGTCATGAGTTTTGGGCTAAGCAGCCTGCCAAATATAGCAGTGGCTATTATCCCTTCTCCACCAAGTTCCGTCCTAACGTCTTCGTTGGTCAGCGTATCACCAAGACTGTCCCCAACAATCGTCGCCGTTATATCAAGAGCATCACCGCATTCTATGAACTCAGCACCTGCGACATCTATTTCATGACCTTCTTCCGCAACGGCAAAGCCGACTTCTGGGATGTCTTCGGCCTCTCCTTAGGTCTTAAAGTCCAATTGCTGTAAATCTCCGAATGAATCTTTGCTTATTCGGTAGAGAGTGATTCGTGTTCGTTTTTTCAAGGTTGTATTGGTTGTACATGTTGTATTTGTTGTCTTAAAACCACATCTGCGCTATCCCAACAACTTGCTAATATGCATACGTAGTTGCACGATGTTGATAGGCTTAGTCATATACTCTGTCATACCACAGTCATAACCCTCCTGCTCGTCGTCAGAAAA
>ERZ869983.542-NODE-542-length-12292-cov-10.186165_pt1 | contig 12292 bp, 12 predicted proteins | sample MGYA00521106_ERZ869983 | MGnify/ENA primary metagenome ERZ869983 (study PRJEB32232, sample SAMN07284972) | human gut metagenome | biome: human-associated habitat; material: feces | host: Homo sapiens | place: Tanzania | collected 2014-04-05 ...
GGCAGCCTTTATATCGTGGGCGGCTCTACCTTGCTCGGTCTGCTTATCTCGCTGCCCGTGGTGTTCTATATGAATGTATATCTCAAACCCAACTCAAAATTCGGATACATCGCCCGTCTGGCTTACGATACACTCTTCGGAATTCCGAGCATCGTATTTGGTTCCTTTGCCTTTACGGTGATGGTTTGGCTGGGTATCAGGGCATCCTTGGGCGGAGGAATTCTCGTCACCACCCTGCTCATCGTTCCGATACTCATCCGTTCGATGGACGAAGTGGCGAAGACCATTCCTCAGGAGATTCTCGATTCCTCCTACAGTCTGGGAGCCACGAGGATAGAAACCATCGGTGTGGTACTGAGACAGATAGCCCCAGCCATCGCCACCGCTACCTTATTAAGTATCGGTAGAGCCATCGGCGATTGTGCCGGAGTGATGTTTACGGCAGGATTCTCCGATCATATTCCCCATGGACTGAACCAGCAGGCAGCTACCCTCCCATTGAGCGTGTTCTTCCAGCTAAGCGCCCCGCAGGAGGATGTTCAGAACAGAGCCTACGCCGCTGCTGTGGTACTCACCATCATCGTATTGGTGTTGAGTTTCGGAGGCAGGTTCATCATGAGTCATTTCTCAAAGAATAAAATCTAATATTTACGCACGCTGATAATAAAGAGCACGCTGATAATAAAGGTCACGCAGATTTCGCAGATGACGCAGATTTTTGGCCTTACGGCCATGGGCTAACGCCGTAAAAGAAGAGGGAACGGAAAAAATCTGCGTCATCTGCGAAATCTGCGTGACTAAAAAACAATAAAATTCTGCGTGACTAAAACTATAAAATTCTGCGTGACATAAAAGAAGGTGTGCCAGAAGCAGGAATTCCGCTTCAGACACACCTTGTTTCATTTTCCATTGAATCGAACCTTATACCTTATTTCCCTCTTTAGGGAAAACCACGGTTGGCTGGAAGGTCTTAGCCTCCTCAAAGTCCATCAGGGCATAAGCGATGATGATGACGGTATCGCCCACCTGCACCTTACGGGCAGCTGCACCGTTCAGGCAGATACAACCGCTGCCACGTTCACCCTTGATAATATAGGTCTCCAAGCGCTCACCATTGTTGTTGTCTACAATCTGAACCTTCTCGCCTGCTATCAGATTAGCAGCGTCCATCAAGTCCTCATCGATGGTGATGCTACCCATATAATTCAGGTTAGCCTCAGTTACGGTCACACAATGGAGCTTACTCTTCAATACTTCTATCTGCATTGTTCTGTTATTACTTGATCTGTTACGGATTAAACTTTATAAAGAATATCTATCGAGGAATTATCCCTTATACTTGATATGGTCGATGAGACGGATAGGAGTCTTACCGCAATAAACGGTGATGCAACCTACCACGTATGCACTATCCGCCCATGAAGAAACATCCTGCAGGCTGTCGCCATCCACAATCTGGAAATACTCTACCTCCAGACCATCCACGGCATTAATGTCGCTCACCACCTTATCATGAGTTTCCTGTACGTTATGAGTCTTGGCATACTCCACACTCTCCTTCAGAGCCTTATAGATGTTTGGCGCAATGGCACGCTCATCAGGAGCCAGCAAAGTATTACGGCTGCTCTTAGCCAAACCATCCTCATCACGGACAATAGGACACTCCACAATCTGCACATCGCTGTTGATGTACTTCACGAGCTGCTTGATGACAGCAATCTGCTGCCAATCCTTCTCACCGAAATAAGCACGAGTTGGTCGAACGATATAGAAAAGACGGCTCACCACCTGACATACACCATTGAAATGACCCGGACGCTTGGCACCCTCCATCACGGTAGAAACAGGTGGAAACTCAAAGTGGCGTGTATCTGGTGTAGGATACATCTCCTTCACCGATGGTGCAAACACATAGTCAGCACCACAAGCCTCCAAGAGCTTGCAGTCAGCATCGAGGGTACGAGGATAGCGATCCAAGTCACCCTGATCATTAAACTGTGTAGGATTCAGGAACACAGAAACCACAGTCACGCCATTTTCCTTCACACTGCGCTTAACAAGAGAGGCGTGACCCTCATGCAGCGCACCCATAGTTGGCACAAGGCCGATTTCCTTTCCCTCCTTACGACACATGAAGAGTTCGTTCTGGAGGTCAACAATCTTATTGAATACTTTCATCGTCATAATCTGTTTTCGGGTGCAAAATAACAACTTTTTTCTCAAATGAGAAAGAAAAAACCTAAAAATATGCGAATTATTGCCGAAAATAATGAATTTCGGAGAAAAAATGCCCCTATTTGAAGTTTTTTTTGTACCTTTGCACGTAATTCGTAAGAATAAAATTTAAATTTTATGGCAAAAAAAGTATTATTTATCAATCAGGAGATCGACCCATACGTAGCCGAGTCTCACATGTCAATCATGGGACGCGAACTGCCTCAGAAGATGCAGGAAGCAGGTTTTGAGATCCGCACCTTCATGCCTAAGTGGGGCACCATCAACGAGCGTCGCGGACAATTGCACGAGGTCATTCGCCTGTCTGGTATGAACCTTATCATAGATGATACAGATCATCCGCTGATCATCAAGGTTGCATCTATACCAACAACACGACAGCAGATTTATTTCATCGATAATGACGACTATTTCAAGAGCCGCCAGATGGGCACCGATGAAAACGGAAAGGAATATGCCGACAACGGAGAAAGAGCTATCTTCTTCGCACGTGGTGTATTGGAGACCGTGAAGAAGCTCCGCTGGCAGCCTGACGTAATCGTCTGCCAGGGTTGGGCTAGCGCAGTAGTGCCATTCTATGTAAAGACAGCCTACAGCGAAGAGCCTTCATTTGCTGAATCAAAGGTAATTACCGCTCTCTATACCAACGAACTCAAGGGTGAACTGGGTACCAACTTCAAACGTTGCGTTGCCTTCCGCGATGCCAAGCCTGAACTGCTTGACAGTTATCAGGACGACTTCGACTTCATTGAGCTCGGCAAACTCGCCATCGACTATAGCGACGGTGTGGTAGAAGGTGAAGAAGAAGCTACCCAGATTCTCTTTGATTATGCGAAGGAGAAGAACAAGCCTGTACTGACTTATCCGGGAGAAGATATCCAGGAGCCATACGCAGACTTCATCAACAAGGTTTGTCCTGACGCAGAATAAAATTCCGACAACAGAGACACATACATACAAGGATAATGAAAATTTTAAGACTCTTAACAGTATTAGTAATAGCAGCGCTTACTTTCGCTGCATGTGATGATACCACCGAGGGAATCGGTGGTAGCATCACTAATAAGATAGACAACATTAACATTTCTGACTCAGCGTTCAATGTTACCACAAAGTCTATAGTAGCAGGTGCCGTATTGAGCCGCAACAACACGGGGCTCATCGGAAAGATGAAAGACCCGGAAACCGGCAACTATGTAAAGGGCGACTACATGACCCAGTTGAGCGTATTGCCTACTTTCTCTGTAGATACACTCGACTACATCAAGCAGGCAAATAATGGTTCTATCGAAGCTGACTCATGCTACCTCCTGGTTTCATACAATGCCAGCTATGGTGATACCATCGCCCCTATGAAGGTGACAGCCTATGAGATGACAAAGCCGATGGCAGAGGATCAGGAGTATTACTCTGATTATGATGCATTCAAGAACGGCTGGGTAAGCGAGAACAACCCACACTGGAGCAGTAATTATAACTTGAGCAATACATCAGATGTAAAGAACTTCAAGATTTACCTGAATAAGGAATACAAGAAAGATGGTAGAACTTACAAGAACTATGGTTCTTACATCCTGCAGACTTACGCAGAGCATCCAGAGTACTTCAAGACCAACTACAAGTTCCTGCACAATGTTTGCCCAGGCTTCTTCATCAAGAATGTAGGTGGTACGGGTAATATGGCTAAGATCTGGAATACAGAGCTTATCTTCTACTGGACTCGCCACAAGACCATCAAGGCTAAGGACGGCGTTACTGACAGTACTGCTGTAGGAATCGGATACAACCGTTTCGATGGTACAGAAGAGGTATTGCAGCTCAACAAGATTGAGAACGATACCGAGAACTTGGAGAAGTTGGCAAGTCAGGATCAGAAGAAATGTACATATCTCAAGTCACCGGCAGGTATCTTCACCGAGGTTACCCTCCCTATCGAAGATATCATGAAGGGACATGAGAAGGATACGCTCAATACTGCATCCATCTCCTTCCCACGACTCAACAATGACAACGAAGACGCCCCATACAACTTTGCTACACCAAGCACCATCCTGATGGTTCAGAAAGACAGTTTGCAGTCGTTCTTCGAAAAGAGCAAGTTGGCTGACAACCGTACTTCTTATACGGCAATCTACAGCAGTACAGGCACCTACAAGAATGCCTATACCTTCCAGAATATCGCTAACCTGGTTTCTGCCATGTATAAGAACAAGGCTGAGGGCGAGAAGAAGAATGCCAGCTGGGTGAATGAGCATTCTGACTGGAATAAAGTAGTGCTGGTTCCTGTAAACGTCATTACAACCACACAGGGCTATACTACCGTCATCTCCAAGATTAATCACGATATGTCACTCGCTTCTACCCGACTCATCGTAGGTACGGATGATCCTAACAAGGATTATACCAAAGACGCGAAGACTGGTAAGAAGGTGGCATCTGGTCCGATCCGAATCAAGGTGATTTACAGTAAGTTTAAAGAAGAATAAGCATTCATAACGCAAAGTAAAAAAGGAAACGAAACATGGCAGATAATTTTTTGGAGCGTCATCGCGAAGAATACGAAATACGCAAGGCTGCATGGCTCAAGAAGAAGAAACTATTCATGAAGTCAGGCAAGAAACAGAAGCCCCAGACACAGATGCCACGTCCTGAAGACGAAGCGTTATAAGCGAGATAATATTTCGAATCCTGAGAAAGAGGGTGTATCATTAAACATTTGATTGTTTATGATACACCCTCTTACTTTTACCGAATAATACCCAAAAGCCGCCGTATAAGTATAATAAAAGCCACTTAATACAAAATAAAGCAAAATTAATTTGGAACTTACACATTTTTTTTATATCTTTGCAATGTGAACTTAAAAGTATTAAAGAGACAAAAACAATAAAGTAAAAATAATCAAGATATTGGTAGAAATACCGGACTATGGGTTTAGCTTTTCTGAGAACTTACATTTAGAATACAAGATATAAACAGGATATAGATATTTGCAGGATATGAGATATTAGCAGGATACAAGATACTTGCAATATATGAGATACTTGGTTTATGTTTATAGATAAAAGAGAATTTACTCTCACTCTCTTAAAAAATTGTTTTTAAGTTTAAACAAAAATGCTAAAGTTAGATGTTAGTAATATAAGTCCCCGTAGTGACCGTGAGGCTACTGCGGGGACGCTTTTTCAATTTATAGTATATAGAACAAAAAGGGCAAGACCAGAGATGGCCTTGCCCAATCTATTTTTATAAGTCTCTATCTTTATTATAAGATTCTACCTGTGAATGAAAGCTTCAAAACAGGATAAACCTTCAAGTCTTTTACGAACTTAGAGAGATCATCCTCACCAGCATCTTCCAATGCCTTATTGATATCTATCTCATTACCATTCTGGTAAACCTTGAGCTTGCCCATGAACTGGCAACCCAACTCAAAGCGCATACCGATACGGTTCTTAGGAACCAGACGACCGAAACCTAAACCGAGGTATGGACGAACATTCTTGCAACGAATATCGCCCTGAAGGTTATAGTTCTCATCGAGTTCCAAGTTGTAACCACCCAAGTTGGCTGTCACAGCCTTACGGAACTGATCCTTCAAAGTCTGAGAAGGCAAGTCCTTTGAGAAGTCACGCAATTCATCGCAAGAACCGGTAACCTCGGCAATCTTCTCACCACCAATAGACAAACCAGCAGCGATAAAGAACTTGCTGCCACCACCGAATGGATACAGATTAGCCTTTACATTAAAGGTGGTACGGTCGAATGAACCTTCTGCATGAATGGTTGCCGCAGGTGGATAAGAAACACCAGGCACTTGTGGCAAAGACCTAGTATCAACATCTACATCCAAATCACCAGACAGTTTGAAAGAAGGCATGATGTTCACACCTGCTTCAACCTCAAGGAAGTTAGTAACAGGAGCAGCCACACCAACACTAATACCCTCGGTACCTGCACCCACGTTAAGACCTACATGGTTAAAGATACCACGCTTGTAATCGCTCTGTGCCATTACGCTTCCAACACCAGCAAGCAGAAGAACTGCCATCATCATTAATTTCTTCATAATCGTTCTGTTTATAAGTTAAATATTAATTTCTTTTTGCATACCGTTCTCAAATATGCTACAAATATAAACAAAAGTTACAAGAAGAACAAATAATTATACAAAAAATTAAGACTCTTTAGTACTTCAACATACTAAAGAGCCCTAAATCTTGTAGAAAATCTAAAAAACAGCGCTGAACTTAATCAACCACCGTAAACTTGGCATATTTCAGCAGAAGCTGTTTGGTACCTGAATGAACGAACACTACAGTAGCCTTCGTATTCTCGCCAGTTCCCTCTATCTTCAATACCGTTCCCCGTCCGAAACGCTGATGCTCTATCTTCATTCCCTCTTGCAAACCACAAGAAGAACTGCCAGCAGATGATGCAGCAGCGGAAGAAGAAGAAACTGATGCAGCCGAAGAACCAATACCCCGAGAAGCAGGATGAGAAGAATGCGTCTCCATGAAACGTTTAGCTGCATTCAATGCTCTTACCGACTTGAAATTGCCTTCAGAGAGAGATGGCTTAGGATCTGCCACAAACTGCGATGCTACCGGTTTCGAATTCTGATACCTGCTACTGTATCTAGGCTGCTCTGCATCCTCCCATGGTCTGCGAGGACGTTGTGCTCTCGCCCACTCAGGCTGGTCAGACATAGAATCAGCTCTGGAGCCAAACATAGAACCTGACCCTGAACCAAACCTTGATTCAGACATAGAGCCAAACAAGCTTCCACCAGCCTCATCCTGGCTATCAATCAACTTGCCGTCAATCTCATCGATAAAACGACTCGGATTATCAAACTCCATCTTGCCATATCGCCAGCGGTTCTTGGCGTTCGTCAGGATACAATGTTTCTCAGCTCGCGTAATGGCTACGTAAAGCAATCTCCGTTCCTCCTCCAGTTCTCTGAGCGAAGCAGCTGAAAGCGGACTTGGGAAGATATTCTCTTCCAATCCTACCACGAAGACCGTAGGAAACTCCAGACCCTTGGCAGCATGAACCGTCATCAGAGAAACACGAGGTTCATCCTTATCACCATCGCTGTCAGCATCGGTAAGCAGCGCCACATCCTGCAGATAATCCTGCAGGAAGAGTTCATCAAACCTACCCTCTTCACGGCGTTCCTCCACAAAAGCCGACATACCGCTCAAGAATTCCTCCAGGTTCTCCTGACGTGCCAGATCATCGGCATCCTTGCCCGACATGATATCCTGACTGATACCACTCTCCTTGATAATGGCATCACCCAATTCATAGACATCCGTAGTTTGAGCCCGTTCGATAAACGAAGAAATGAGCAATCTGAAGGTTTCCAGCTTGTTCATCGTACCCTTGTTTACAGCCAGTCCATACTGCTCAGGGGCACCGATTACCTCCCAGAAACTCACCTGGTTCTGATGGGCACAGTCAGCAATCTTCAGCACCGTAGTAGCCCCTATTCCTCGTGCGGGATAGTTGATGATACGCTTGATAGCCTCTTCATCATCCGGATTCGCCACCAGACGGAAATAAGCAATAATATCCTTAATTTCCTTACGCTGGTAGAAACTCAGTCCGCCATAAATGCGATAAGGAATACCCTGCTTTCTGAACTCCTCCTCAAAGCTGCGGCTCTGGGCATTGGTGCGGTAGAGAATGGCAAAGTCATTATACTGGCAGCCATCCTCGCGCCTGATACGCTTCACATCCTTCGCCACAATCGCCGCCTCTTCCTTGTCGCTGTAAGCAGGCTTATACTGAATCTTCTCACCCTTCGCATTCTCGCTGAACACATCCTTAGGAATCTGGTTGCGGTTGTGTTTAATCAGACTGTTAGCCGCCTCAACGATGGTCTGGGTAGAACGGTAGTTCTGTTCCAGTTTGAAGAGACGCGTGCCCTGAAACTGGCGCTGATAGTTGAGAATATTATCGATATTGGCACCACGGAAACTGTAGATACTCTGCGAATCATCACCCACGGCACAAACACGCAGCTTCTCCTGACAGAGTTGCATGACAATAGACATCTGAACGTGGTTGGTATCCTGATACTCATCCACCAGGACATAATCGAATCGGGCGGCATATTTGTGGCGAATATCCTCATGTTCCCTAAAGAGCTGATAGGTAAGCGTCAGCAGATCATCGAAATCCATGGCATTGGCCTGCTTGCAGCGCTGCACATAAGCCACGAAAATCTTACCCACCTCAGGCATCTGCGCCCGCTTGTTCTGCTCGAAGATAGCCGCATCACTCTCATAAGCCGCAGCACTCATCAGGTTATTCTTCGCCATCGAAATCTTGGCATGGACGGCAGCAGGCTTATACTTCTTATCATCCAGTCCCATCTCCTTCACAATCGCCTTGATCAGCGAGCGCGAGTCACTTTCGTCATAAATGGTAAAGTTGTTGTTGAAGCCGATATGCTCAGCCTCCGCTCTCAGGATTCGGGAGAAGATGCTGTGGAAGGTACCCATATAGAGATGCTGGGCGAGATCATTTCCCACCAGTTTTCCGATACGTTCCTTCATCTCCCTTGCCGCCTTATTGGTAAAGGTGAGCGCCATGATGCTCCAGGGTTTCATGCCCTGGCTCAGGAGATAAGCTATCTTATAAGTAAGCACACGCGTCTTACCCGAACCTGCACCGGCTATCACCAGCGAAGGTCCGTCAATATATTCTACCGCAGCACGCTGCGCTTCGTTCAAGTCGTTCAGTAAATCCATGAATCAATATTTGAGGCAAAAAACTATTTTAAGGTCACCCCTATCAACTATAAACTATCAACTAAGTATTACTTCCCCCTATATCCTCCCACAGCCGTGCCTGGGTCGAAGTCTTCGCCCTCACGAGGGAAGGAAGGGATAAATCTCATCTGATGTTCTATCTGTCGCTGGCGCTTCTTCATATAAGCGCTAGGATGCAGCGAACTGAATTTGCGCGGATTAGGAAGTGTAGCTGCTATCAGCGCACACTCGCCACGGAACAGATCTTTCGCTTTCTTGTCGAAATGATATTCTGCAACGGCATCCACACCATAGATACCCGGTCCCATCTCAATACTGTTGAGATAAACCTCCATGATGCGCTGCTTGCTCCACATCATTTCGATGAGGAAGGTAAAGTAGACCTCAAATCCCTTGCGGGTCCATGAACGGCCAGGCCACAGGAAGACATTCTTAGCAGTCTGCTGACTGATGGTACTGGCTCCATGCACCTTTCCGCCACGTGCATTATTCTTCGCCGCACTCTCGATGGCATTGAAGTCGAAACCGTGATGCTTCAGGAATCTCGCATCTTCGCTCGCCATTACCGCCACTGGCATGTGAGGCGAAATCTTATCCATCGAAACCCAATGATGATGCAGGGTAATACTCTCGCCATCAGCTACTTGCTGAAAGCATCGGATAAACATCAGAGGAGTGACATATACAGGAATGAACCTATATGCCACTACAGCAAGAATGGTGGTACTGAAAAACAGCACCACCACCCATTTTACTATATTCTTGATTTTATTCAAAATCATCTATTTGCTTTTTCCCTTCCGGGATCATGAAAGTTATTACTTCAATGTACCGTTGTTGGCTGCGTTAACCATAGCCTGGCTAGCATACATGTAAACCTCTACACGACGGTTCTGGGCACAAGCAGCAGTAGTATTCACTACAGGGTTAGCAGAACCAAAACCCTGAACATTCTTTACCTGACGGCTGGTAACACCGCAAGAAGCGAGATAATTGTAAACTGCCTCAGCACGCTTCTGGCTCAAAGGCAAGTTGATACCGTCATTACCTGTAGCATCGGTATAACCCTGGATAGAAACCTCGCAGTCGGTATTGTTCTTCAATACACCGGCAAACTGAGCCAAATCAGTCTTAGCGCTGCTGCTGAGAGTAGAACCGTTAGTTGGGAAGAGGATACCAGAAGCAAATGTTACCTTAACGGCAGACAAGCCATTGGCATCTGTTACGGTCTCAACCTGTGCATTCTTCACCTGTTCAGCCTCAGCCTTTACCTTATCCATGTGCTTTCCGATGAGGTTACCAGCACCGCCACCAACAGCTGCACCAATAGCTGCACCAACGAGAGCACCTGTACCACGATGGCTATTATTGAGCAAACCACCAACGATAGCACCCAGAGCAGCACCAGAACCGGCACCTACTGCTGTACCTGTCTTCTGATTGGTTCCACAACTTCCCAAAACGAGCAGCGCTGAAAGTGCTACTACTGTAAAATTCATCTTTTTCATTACTTATTCTCCTATATTTATGTTATTTAATTGCAAAGATACGTATTTTTTCTCCATAATGGAGAGTTTTCTAATATTTTTTTGTATTTTTGCATGCAAATTTAAGGGTATTTGTCGAAATAGAGCTAGGAAATCACCTATTTTGGGGTGGAAAATCCCTAAAAGTAGGTTTTCTGACACCTGCTGACCGATAAACTGCCGGCAGCAGATGATGAAGGTTCGGGCTTATACCTTAATATATATAACAGAAGAAATAAAAAACAAAATAAATAGAAAAAAGCAATATGGCTAAAGAACTCAAGAATTTAACCAAGCGCGCTGACAACTACAGTCAGTGGTACAATGATTTGGTAGTAAAGGCTGATCTCGCTGAGTTGTCACCAGTTCGTGGTTGTATGATTATCAAACCATACGGTTACGCTATCTGGGAGAAGATGCAGCAGCAGCTCGACAAGATGTTTAAGCAGACTGGTGTACAGAACGCATACTTCCCTCTCCTCATCCCGAAGAGTTTCTTCTCTCGTGAGGCTGAGCACGTGGCAGGTTTCGCCAAGGAGTGTGCCGTAGTTACCCACTACCGCCTCCGTTCTACAGAGGATGGCAAAGAGGTTGAGGTTGATCCTAACGCAAAGCTCGATGAGGAGCTTATCATCCGTCCTACTTCTGAGACTATCATCTGGAACACCTATAAGAACTGGATTCATTCATGGCGTGATCTCCCTATCCTCTGCAACCAGTGGTGTAACGTAATGCGTTGGGAGATGCGTACCCGTCCGTTCCTCCGTACTTCTGAGTTCCTCTGGCAGGAGGGTCATACCGCTCATGCCACTAAGGAAGAGGCTGAGGCAAAGGCTCAGGAGATGCTGAAGGTTTACGCTGATTTTGCAGAGAACTACATGGGCGTTCCTGTATTGCAGGGTGTGAAGAGTGAGACTGAGCGCTTCGCCGGTGCCTTGAACACTTATACCATCGAGGCAATGATGCAGGATGGAAAGGCTCTCCAGAGCGGTACATCTCACTTCCTGGGTCAGAACTTCGCAAAGAGTTTCGATGTAACCTACTTGAATAAGGAGAACAAGCCTGAGTATGTATGGGCTACTTCATGGGGTGTTTCTACCCGACTGATGGGTGCCCTCATCATGGTTCACAGCGATGATAACGGTCTGGTATTGCCTCCAAAGCTGGCTCCTATCCAGGTGGTTATCGTTCCTATCAACAAGGGCGACGAGCAGTTGGCTCAGATTACTGCTAAGTTGCAGCCTGTCATCGACCAGCTCCGCGAGTTGGGCATCACCGTGAAGTATGATGACAACCCTGCCAAGCGTCCTGGCTTCAAGTTCGCTGACTATGAGTTGAAGGGTGTTCCTGTACGTCTGGCTATGGGTGGCCGTGACTTGGAGAACAACACCATCGAGATTATGCGTCGTGATACCTTGGAGAAGGAGAACGTAAGCTTCGACGGTATCGTTGAGCGCGTAAAGAATATGTTGGAAGACATCCAGAAGAATATCTTCGAGAAGGCTCGTGCTTACCGTGATGCTCACGTTTACGAGTGCGACAACTACGAGGAGTTCAAGGAGCGTGTGAAGGACGGTGGTTTCTTCCTCTGCCATTGGGACGGTACAGCCGAGACCGAGGCTAAGATCAAGGAGGAGACTCAGGCTACCATCCGTTGCGTGCCATTCGCATACGAGCAGACTCCAGGTGTAGATATGGTAAGCGGCAAGCCAGCCGTAGCCCGTGTCATCATCGCAAGAAGTTATTAAT
>ERZ869983.546-NODE-546-length-12257-cov-16.512479_pt1 | contig 12257 bp, 7 predicted proteins | sample MGYA00521106_ERZ869983 | MGnify/ENA primary metagenome ERZ869983 (study PRJEB32232, sample SAMN07284972) | human gut metagenome | biome: human-associated habitat; material: feces | host: Homo sapiens | place: Tanzania | collected 2014-04-05 ...
CTTACTTCGTTTACCTTAATTGAATACTTCATATGCTATTCCTCGCTTTCTTTTTGTTCTTTGTTTTGCTCCGGTATGATAAGCTCACACCAAAGCTGTTCTATCTGTTCACAAGACAATCTGCCATTTAACCAGTTGCCAAGTGTAACAACCATTCCGTCCTGCTCGTAGTATAATGAGTCAGCAGGAAAGGATGCTTGCATACTTTCACCTGACTCATTAACGACAGAAGCATCGCTTCTGGAGTAGCCCGTTTCAATGTTCCCCTCATACACGATGGTCACATCAAAATCAGGCATAAATAATCCTTCCTCCTCATCCCATGCACAGGCTATTCCCTGTCTGAGTGTCAGATTCAGGCTTTCGACATACACAGACCAGCCGCTTACGGCTATCTGAAAGTCATCATCTATCTCTGCAATATCATCCTCTATGTCGATTAGCTCTTCCATTTCCGATATTGCCTCTTCTATATCACCAAGTCGGTATCTCTTATTCATCCATCACCGCCTCCTTATAGACGCACCTGACCACAAAACGCATGGTTCCTTTCTGGGAACAGGTAAAAAGAGTTAGTTCTTTTTCATCTCCCTGTGTCTTGATGCTGTTATCATACGGATTTACTACCTCTGTCTCTGTTACCTCATAGATATGCTTCAGCCCATTTTTGTCGGTTATCATCACTTCATCGCCTATGGATATCTGATTTAGTGGTGTAAAAAATGTGCCATATCTGCTGCCATTGTGACCGCATAACACACAGTTACCACTCTCACCGATTCCTGCTGTTTCTTCTATATGACCAATCCCGGCATTAAGCACTTTACTTGTGGTTCCTTCCATTACCGGATACCTGATATCTAACCCCGGTATCTCAATGATGCCGATAACACCGCCTTCTTTAAGAATGGCTTCATCCTCTTCACTAATGGAGGTTTGCTCTTCCTCCACATCTGTTTCTTCATCGTAATCATCCTCCAATGTCTGCTCAAATTCGCTTATGAGCTGTTCTGTCTGTTTTTCTCCGGTTGCCCGCCAGAAAAAAGGGACTGCCATAATGGCAATCCCTGCTGTAATCAGTAGTCCTGCGACCACTTTTCTTATGCTCATATTATTCACTCTCCTATCGTGTTCTGCCCTCTCTGTCGGCTGGATAAGCACCTTTATCCTCTGCTACAATTGCTGCAGCTTCCATTCTGTCATCAGCTTCTCTTTCTTCCTCCGGTCCGCTCAGGTCTGCATCCACAGCCTTTGCATTTTCAAGGTCAAGCTGGGCATTCAGTTCACACTGCCTTGCCAGTTTTTCATTCAGTTCCTCACTGTACGCAAATGGCTTGTCATACTCTGCCTTTGATGCTTCAAGGTCATTCTGGTACTGCTCAATCTTCTTTTCTAAGAAATCAATGTTCTCATGGAGTCCATTGAACAGGTTTTCCAGCTTTACCATGCTGCCGACAGGACTTGTGGAAAGCTCTGCCTTGTACTCAGTCTTTCCACGAAGTACCATATAATTGATGCCAAGGAAGTTCTTTTCCACAAGCAGTTCAAATCCATGAAACTTACCGATAGCTGTCGTCTCTCCGGTCTTACATTTGCTGATAGCTTCAAGCATCATCGTTCCGCCATCCACTCGCTCTGTGTAAGTTGCCCTGCCTATGGTAATGGAAAATTCCGGATTATCAATCAGCTCTTTATCCCTTGCTTTTACATCCTCTCTTACATTGGCAAGCTTTTCTGTTGCTGTCTTAATGAGCTTCGGGTACTTAATCATAAAGTTATCCTGCAAGCCATATCTCTGATTGTCATAGGATGCCTTCAAAAGCTTTAATCTTTGGACATCATTGTCAATCTCCATCTTCTCACGAATAAGAGGATTGCCTGTGGCAACCGCCTTAATCTCTGCATAGGAAAGTGTAGCCTCGTCGATATCCTCACAACTTCGGCTCACAGCCTTACTTGTCATGACCTGACTGATGAATCGCTGCTTATTTTCGACGAGCGACCAGTTGTATGCATCAAAAGTTCCTTTGGTGACATATCTGTAGATTGCAACCTCTTCATTTTCGTTGCCCTGCCTGATGCCTCGTCCTTCTCTCTGTTCTATTGAGCTTGGCTTCCAAGGGCAGTCTACATGATGCATTGCAACAAGGTGTGTCTGCACATTGACACCTGTTCCACACTTGTCTGTTGAACCGATAAGAACTTTCTTTTTACCTGTCCTCATCTCCTTAAAAAGTGCGTCCCTCTGTGCATCTGTCTTAGCATCATGGATAAAAGCTATCTCATCTGCTGGAATACCATACTGTATCAGTGTTTCCTTCAGATAATCATAGATGGTAAAGTCCTTATCTGGTCCCGGTGTACCGATGTCCGAAAAAATAAGCTGGCAGCCTATATGACCGTTGGCATTTCCTTTCTCATATTCTTTCCATACATTCTCTGCAACCTTATTGAGCTTTCCATCAGGATTGTTTGGTGCATCCTTATCAATCAGCCTTGCATCTGTTCCGAGTAGTCTTGCCTCATGGGTAATCTTTAGGAAGTTATCCACGCTTGGATTAACTCCACCACCTCTGATACGCTCTGCCCTCACAACAAAGTCTTCCATAACCTGCTTTACATACCAGTCAGGCTCTGACTCCACTATGATAGGCTTCCCACCACGAAGTGCCGGCACATCAAGGTCAAGCATGTCTGCGGTCTGCACATCTGCTACCTCACGGAAGATATTCATAAGCTCCGGCAGATTCGTAAACTTATTAAATCTGCTCTTAAAACGGAATCCGCTTCCCTCTACAGTAAGCTCAAGTGCTGTTGTCACTTCACCAAAGTTTGCTGCCCATGAATCAAAGTGATAAATCCCCATCTCTTCAAGTGCCGCTTTCTGTAAGTAAAGCTGCATGACATACATCTCACACATGGTATTGGATATTGGTGTACCTGTTGCAAATACAATGCCTCTGCCATCATTTATCTCTGATAGGTATTGGCATTTAAGCTGCATATCCGTTGACTTCTTAGCTCCGCTACTGCTGATACCTGACACATTATTCATCTTGGAAAAAATCGCAAGGTTCTTAAAATTGTGCGCTTCGTCTACCATAATAGAATCTACACCCAGTTCCTCAAAGGTAATAAGGTCATCCTTCCTGCTCTCATCTGACAAGGATTTCAGCTGTTCCTCCAGCTTTTTCTTCTGGCTTTCCATCTGCTTTACAGTCCATCGCTCTCCGTTACGCTCCTTCATCTCATCAATCGCATAGCTGATTTCATCAATCTGCTCATTGAGCATTCTTTCCTTTCTCTCTGCTGAGATCGGAATTTTTTCAAACTGCGAGTGCGACATGATGATACAGTCATAGTCACCTGTTGCAATCCTTGATACAAACTGCTTTCTACGGCTCTTTTCAAAATCACGCTCTGTGGCAACTAAGATATTTGCTGACGGATAAAGCCTTAAAAACTCTGATGCAGTCTGCCCGATAAGTGGCTTTGGAACAACCATGATTGTCTTATTGGCAAGTCCAAGTCTCTTCTGCTCCATGCAGGCAGCCATCATCTCAAAGGACTTTCCGGCACCGACACAGTGTGCAAGCAGTGTGTTTCCTCCGAGAAGGATTCTTGCCACCGCATTCTTCTGATGAGGCTTTAGCTCAATCGCCGGATTCATTCCCGGAAACTGTAAGTGGCTTCCGTCATACTCACGCAGGCGGATATTATTGAATGTCTCGTTATAATACTCCACATATTTCTGTCTGCGTTCCGGCTCTGAAAACAGCCATTCCTTGAACTTTTCCTTGATCATATTCTGCTTTTCCCTTGCAAGCATTGTCTCATTCTTATTGACTTCATAATGATACTTGCCATCGCCATCATCAATCCTGTCCCTTACTGTTACAGTTTTAAGATTCAGCGTATCCTCAAAAATAGAATAAGCATCCATGCGGCTTGTACCATAAGTCTTAGTAGCTGCCACTGAATGCTTATCCATGCTCTTATTCTCGATGAACCATTCCATACTCATCTTATTTAAGTGTACCTGAATGCCTGTATTGTAAAACTGGCTTCTGACTGCCCTTGCTCTTCTTGGTGTATTGAGAAGCTCATAGATAAACTGCTCATAATCAAGCGGCTCAATCCATGTCGTACCAATCTTTACATCAATATCCGAGGCTTCAATCCACTCCGGCTGCACCTTTTCCAGTGCTGCCGCATTGCCTGCAAATCTTTCTGCCTGCGGATTGTCTGTATCAGCTGCCATAGCCTTTGCTACACGGAGCTTGTCTCTCACATTGCCGGAAAGATACTCGTCTGCTGTCTCCCAGCCGATATCAGGATTGTTCTCGTTGTAACGGTCGGGATTAAGGAAAATCAGTCCATCCAGTTCTTCCACAAGAACTGCCCTTCTAAGCTCTGCCAAAGCATCATCACTAAATGTTATCTCATCCACTGTCTGCCCGGACTTTTCTGCAAGCTCTTCCTTTGCATTAGTAATATCCGGCTCATAGATAGAGAGCATATAGGCAAGATTCACATATCCAAATTCATTGACGGATACATTTAATGCTTCCACAGCGGTCTCCACTCTGTCTATGACCGTCTTTGCCTTAATCGTCTGCTTATAAAACATATCCGCTTTTTTCACCTCCCCGTCTTCATTTACTTCCTCAAGACTGCAAAGAAGTGGGTAATCGCTGTCATCTCGAAATGCTATTCTGTTTGCTTTTGAAGTAATGGCTCCATACTGCTTTACGAAGGCATCATATTTCACATTAAGAAGTCTCTGCTTATCAGAAAGCTCCTCCTCGCTGCAGCCATCCATCTGGATATCAATCAGCTCTCTTGTTATCTGTCTGATTTCATCAAGGCTTCTGATTCGTTCCTCGGCAGTCTGTGATACTTCTTTTCTTACCATCTCAGAATTTTCCCTGTAATAGAGCTTTCCTTCAAAAAATGTGTAAGTGTAGTTTCTCACATCCGGATCAGCCGGGATAACTTCCTCCGTCTGCTCCGCCTCATCTGCCACTCTCTCAAAATCTGTCATCTGTGCTTTGATATTACCGATAGCTTTGTTTAATGCTTCATACATATTGAAGTTCTCATCATCATTCACACAGACTGTATATCTGCTGTCCTGTCCGTAAATCCTTGTGTCATACTCCATAACCCCAAGCATCATTTCCGGATGCTCTGCAAAATAAGAGTTGACTGCAATGCCATTCCCAGTTACACCAAGGTGTACCCAGTCAGGCTCAATATCAATTTTTCGCTCTCTCTTCTGCAAAAACAGGATATCTGCTGTCACTTCGGTTCCTGCATTATCTTTAAATGCAGTATTCGGAAGTCTTACTGCTCCCACAAGCTCTGCCCTTTCAGCCAGATACTTTCGGATAGTAGGATTTGCCTTATCAAGTGTTCCCTTTGTGGTGATTACTGCAACCATGCCTCCCGGTCTTACCTGGTCAAGTGCTTTTGCCAGAAAATAATCGTGGATACGGAAGTTATACTTGTTGTACTTCGGATCAAATATCTTATAATCCCCAAATGGCACATTTCCGACAACCACATCAAAAAAGTTATCCGGATATGTGGTATTCTCAAATCCTGTGATACTGATATTGGCATTCTGATAAAGCTGCTTTGCAATTCTTCCTGAAATGCTGTCAAGCTCCACTCCATACAGCTTTGCTTCATGCATTGTTTCCGGCATACTTCCAAAGAAGTTACCGATACCCATGGATGGCTCTAATACATTGCCGCCTCTGAAACCAAACTGGACAAGTGCCGAATTCATGCACATGGCTATCTCCGGTGAAGTGTAAAAGGCGTTATTTACTGTTGCCCTTGCCGCACTGTATTCCTCATCAGATAAAAGTTCTTTAAGCTCTGCATACTCTTTGCTCCAGCCTGCGTTTTCCTCATCAAATGCCTGTGACAGTCCGCCCCATCCGACAAACTTCGACAGAACTTTCTGCTCCTCCGGTGTGGCAAGGCGGTTCTCTGACTCAATCTGCTTTAAAGTCCGAATTGCATCCATATTCCACTGGTATCTGGTCTTGGCACCGCCTTTTTCCATTTCCCAGAGGTTGTAATGAAAGTTGTGTTTTTTCTGTACTGCATCATCTGAAACCACATGTCCATTCTCATCAATCTTGGTTTCCCAGCCATTCGCTATTGCTCTTTCCCTGGTTTCAAGACGATTGTCTTTTACACTATCCTCGATATCAAAGAATCTCTTATAGACCGGATTCATCTTATCCCTGTCAGCCTTCTGCTTTGTCTCCTGATAATACTTCTTCTGGTCTTCTCCGCAGTAAAATGGCTGTTTTACCATATAGGATAAAATCTCGTATAACTCACGCCAGTCAAGTGCACCTTCCTTACGCTCACCATTCCTGTTCTTATAGCTGATCTTCACATAGCCGCTTCTGATTGAATACTCCACAAGACCATACTTATTGTTGGCATATGCCTTTCTTTCCGCATTGTCTGTACCTAATGCTATATCCCTGATAAGGTCAAGCTTATTAGGCATGAAAGCAAAATCAGACTGCACAACATCCATAAGAAATGCTTTAAACGGAGTGTAGCAGCTGCAATCTGTTACAAGAATCTCCGCCGCATCACGCAGGTCTTCATCAAGCTCTGCAATACGCTTGGCATAATCAATCGGTGTAATATACTGAAGCTCTGATGGATCTTTTTCAGTTGTTTCAGCTTCTATCTCTACACCATATTCTGCCTGTGTTACCATGCGGTCTTCATCGGCAGTTTCCTGTTGTGTCATGCCTTTTGCACTTACATAATCTCTGTTAGAAGCATAGCTCTCCGGCTCATCCGGTATTGCATAATCATCAATCTCTGATTCTGCCTCCTCCGGTTCCACTTCCCGGTATTCGGCATCAATGAGCTCATCATCCTCACGGAGTCCGTCCATCGCAAGCTCATCAATACGAGGTGTCTCAGGCTGGTATTCCCCTGTAAGAATAAGTACACCAAGCTCTTTTTCGATATCTTTCCACGAAACATATCCTTCAACCTCTCCATCCTCATCTTTCCACTGAAAACGCAGTCCATTCCCATGAAATGTGTCATATCCGTGCAGTCCTAGTCCGTCAACCGGCCAGCCTGCACCTCCCTGACCATATTCTGCTTTGATACGCTTTGCTCTGGTTCCTGCATCAATCTCTGTTTCAAAAATCTTGCATACCCTTCCCTTACCACCGACAAAACCTGTACCTCTCATAAGCACCTGTTTGATATACTCACTTGGTACTGTTGCAGACTTTTGGGGATTCAGGTAATTGTATTTACCTGCTAATGCAGCTTTTCTGTCCTGCTCGAACTGACGCATAAACTGATTATTGTTTTCGTCCTCAGTATGAATGGTGCCAATGCTTGCCTGCCCGTTCTGGTCGAAAAAAAAGGAAGCCTGTGTATATTCGGCTTCCTTACTAACACCCAATGAATTGATTTCATCAAGTTCCCTATTCAGTTCTGTATCATCAGATTCTAGTGGAATCGCATCACTATCTGATTCAGTACCACTTCCTCTGCCTGCATCTTCGCCTGCTCTCTTATCTTCCACATCTCCATTGTCGATGACGGATCCTGTGGCTTGTGCTTCTCCAGATACTGCATCTCCAGTCTGTCGTAGAGCTGATTCGCTTCCGCCTCTACCGCTGACATCTTCTCGTACATCTTCCCGAATCTCATCAGCGTCTTGTATCTTGCCGGCTCGTTCTCCTTTAGATAGTTCATCGCCATCCTTCCGTATTTGCCCAGCTTCGTGAGATCCTCCGTCTCGTCCGGCATCTCTATCTGCGGATAAAGCAGTCCGTCCACTTCCTTGTAAGTCATTTCTTCTAACATATCCAATTCTCCTTTCGCTCTCGATTGCCTTTAAGTTACGACTAAATTCTCTAAGAACACTACAGGAGACATCGCATACAATGGAACCAAGACGGTAAATGATCTCTTCGTCTTTGATATTTACGATCTGACTAAAATCCTGTTCTTGCACAGATAAGTCAAATCCGCATCTCGCCCCTACAGCATACATGACACTTGCATATACAAGCTGCTCCATGTCTATTTCCTGCTGTAAGCCATTGCGTTTCTTACTTTCTTCCTTTATCACACTACCTGATAGCTGCATAAGCTCGGTCATTCGGTCTCCGAACTCTTCTTTTATTATAAGCCAAACATCTGTTCCTGTAAACTGTTTTAATATATTTTTTAGAGACTCCCTGTCACTGTTATCGTACTGCTCAATCTGACCTTCTGACACAAGAAAATCCACATAATCCTTAAGATTTTCTCCCTCAAGGTCCCATGTCAGCTTAACATTCTTTCCTCCGGTATCACTGATATCAAAGATATACCTCATGCGTGGATTCAGTGCCCTTGATGGGAAGATAGCGCAGCCTTTCGCACCACGCTTTACATATCTTCCCACCTTTTTCCAGGTATCATAATCTGCCATGAGTGTGCTTTTTTCCGGAGGTCTCTGAGCTGTTACCATAACGATATTGTCAAATTCATAGCGGTATAACTGACCTGCGACCTTTAACACATCCTTCCAGTTCTTTTCTGATCTGGTGATGTTACCAATTTCAGAATCGTATATCGCTTTGACCTTCATATCAACGCCCATACCTTTGTCCTCCTCTACTTAAACATCTCTGCAAACAATCCCTTAAATAGCTTTAACTCATCCTTATCCAGCTCGATTGCAAATTCATTGTCGATTGCCTGTTTTTCGCATTTATCCTTTTTCTTTGCAATCTTACGCACCACACGAAGAATCACATAGCACTCCTTGGACTTTGCAATGCTCTGTTTAAAGGTCAGCTCATCCTCATCGACTGACTTCTGTGTCTGATAGATAATCTCTTTTAACTTATCATTGATACCATCTACTTCCTCAAGGGAAATAATAACGGATGCCTTAGAAGCACCCGATCTGTCCCACTCCTTATGAAGTTCCTTTACTAAAAACTCCATATTTTTAATTACTGTTGTTGAATCACTTTTCATCTTGCTCTTCCTCCGTTTTCTTTTAATGAAGAAGGGAGCTGACTTTCGCTGATAGGTGCAAAATCAACTCCCTTCATGTCCTCTGCTCCAAGGACTATCTGCTCTGCATAATACATATCCATTGCCTTATTGATGGCATCGTCAAGCGACTCTGCCTTTACTTTCTGTACTCGTGAAAGCACTTCTTTTATCTCAACATCAAATTCCTGTTCCATATGATATCGCCTCCTGTAAAAATCTCATCACCGACTCTTTTCTTCCTTTACCTGTTTTTCCTTAAAGCCTCCATCGTACTTTCCATCTTCCAGCCTGTCGTAAAAACAGTCCTCTTCAATCGTTCCAAAATCCTCATACATCTGGTGAAGGAAGTCGTTCTGCAGCTTCTTTGGTACATCATCATCCTTTGACATATCCTGATAAAAATAGAACTTCTGCTTTAGCTTTGCCCTGTAATCATAGATATCCTCTATCTTTTCCGGTGTGCCATACTCTCTTTTGTATGCCTTGAAATTCGTGGTTGAGAGTGTGGAACCAAGATAAATGCCATGCTCCCACGATACCCCGATTGTGGTATTATCCTTTGAAGGCTTCTCTTCCTTCGGATAACGCTTATACTCTGTCGCACCAAGGGCGATTGTAAGAGAACCTGACTTCATATCCATCACCACGAGATTCCTTGGTGATAATGCTTCAAGCACCATGTAATCATGGTCATTGAAGTTATGAAATGTCTGTCCCCTTTCAAATGATCTGTCCACACTTTCATAATGCAGGTTAAAATCATCCACCCAGCCCTTATCGGTCATTCCAATCTCCTTAAGCTTTGCAACACATTCAGAAGAACTGGCTTCTTTATCAAACCGAAATTCTTTGGAATCGTTATAAAGTCCCTGAAGAAAGTGCCCCAGCTGAATATCATCCAGACAGAATCTCGCAGATACAGTTACATTTGCTGCCCTGTAATACTCTGCGAAGTTATCTGCTTCACCAAGTGTTCTTCCAAGCTGCAACAAATTGTCTGCAAGCTCTGACATGTCATCAACTGCTATAAAACTCTTATAATCATCCAGAGTCATCAGCATATTTGTCTCTGTTCCCCTGTCGTTTTCTGTTACCAGTATCATATCTTTTAAATCCATTCTTACCTCCAGTCTCAGAGAGAGACTATGCCCTCTCTGCAAATTTCCTGTTATGGTCTTCCTATCACAACAATCTTTCCTGTGCTTGCCACATCCCGGTATACAACACCAAGACTTTCATTAAGCGCCTCTACCACTTTGCCATTTCCGACATATACTGCCACATGGCTGATGTTCTTATATCTTCCGTTGCTTGTAAAACTATAAAAGATTAGGTCTCCCGGCTGTAAGTCATCAAAGGAGACAGTCTTTCCGGCTTCATCCAGTCCCTGTGCCTCCGCTGCCGCTGTGGTTGCACCGCCGTAACTAATATCCACACCTGCATCTTTCCATGAATAATAGGCTAAGGAGCTGCAGTCATAATAGTTACCGCTATCTCTTAAATCTTGACTATAAGGAAAGCCAACTCTGTGAAGTGCATAGGAGCAGACTGTTTTCTGCCTGCTGTCTGTAATTCCACTAAGGATGGCATTGATTTCATCCTCAGTCATGGAGCTTACTCCCGGACTTCCGCCTCCGCCGCCACTTCCGCTTCCGGCATATCCAAGCTGTCCCATAAACTCCGGACTCATGATCTGCTCAAGCATTTCCACCTGATCAGAATTAAATCCATAGACCGAAATCATATCTCTGTACGATTTCAGTGTGACATTCACATACAGAACCGACTTCGTGACAGTAGTTACATTACCGTCTGCATCTGTTTCTTCCACATCCTTTGTTCCGGTACTTGTGGTGTATGAACACATATCATTTACAACTGCCTGCAGCCAGCCTTTAGAAGTATCATTCATGACTGTTGCAGTATCTCCGACACCATGCTTGACCATATAGACTGCCATGATGTCATAGTAATTGCTTGGATTTTCTTCCATACCTTCATAATCCACATAGACAAGCTCTCCAAGGTCATATCCGGTATGCTCATTCACTTTCGTATTCACATCCCGGTTAAACTCCTGCACATAGGCACTCGTTACAGTCTGTACTGTATCTCCTGATTCAAGTGGTGGCAGGAATAAAGCAAATGGAGAATTGTAAAGGATTGCTATCACCGCTATAACCGGAACCGCAATCATGGCAACTACAAGAACAAGTAATAACAGCACCAGTCCGACAATCGGTGCAGCTGCCTTTACCCAGGTAATCGCTTTTCGCACAATCAGATCCTTTACCAGTTTTGCCACGCTGTCTGTCTGATTCTCCTGTGCTTTCATCTTATCCAGAAAGAATTTTATCTTCCTGCTCCGGTTGGTCATCTTTTCATCCTTGACCTCTATGGACACACCTGCAGCATATCCGGCTGCCATGCCGATTGCCGTGCCAACTCCCGGTGCAACTGCTGTTCCTGCCGCTGTAGCAGCTGCCTTTGTAGCAGTTTTTGTTGCAACCTTGGCAGTAGTCTTGGCTGTTTCTTTTGCTGTCTCTTTAGCTACAGTCTTTGCAGTATCTTTGGCAGCTTTCTTTGCTGTCTTTTTTGCCAGCTTCTTTCCTGCATCTACCTTCTTGATACGCTTCCTTGCCTCGGCTGCCGCCTTTTTCCTGAAAAGTGCTGCACCCTTAGAAGTAGTTCCGGTAACAGGTCGGCTTGCTTCATATGCAAGATATGCTGCCTGCGATACCTCCTGCCCGCCTTCCACCTGCTCTGTTACTGCTCCGGCTGCAAGTGCACCTGTTCTTCCTGCTATGTGAAGATTGGTGTTCTTGGTCTTGATGGAAGTGTTTGATTCTCTATTGTTTCGCTTAAATCTTGATAGTCCCCTATTCTTCGGCTCTGACTGATGAATGGTACTCTTGCGATAGGACTTCTTTTTATCATCAGATACCTTTGCACTGATAGTCTTAGGATCTCTTTCTACTGTATAGATGTTGCTGCCTTTAATCTTGGCTCCCTTTGGCTCGTGGGCATGAATCTTGGCTTTCTCCTTGGTGTGAATGATCATCGGCTTGTCATCAACCTTTCTAATTTTCAATTTTCTCACCTCCTACTTTGAAAAATAAAATAAGCCGCTAGGGAGCAAAAATTACTCCTTAACGGCTATGTAAAATCATTCAATATTCAATTATTAAAAGCAACAT
>ERZ869983.550-NODE-550-length-12188-cov-4.930146_pt1 | contig 12188 bp, 8 predicted proteins | sample MGYA00521106_ERZ869983 | MGnify/ENA primary metagenome ERZ869983 (study PRJEB32232, sample SAMN07284972) | human gut metagenome | biome: human-associated habitat; material: feces | host: Homo sapiens | place: Tanzania | collected 2014-04-05 ...
TGGCATTCCTATTGCCTACACATTCTTCGTTTAATAGTATGCGCCCCGTATCACAGTTCCAATGACATGATAAAGACATGAACATGCGCGACCACCGCAAGGTCTTTGACAGTCGCGAAAGGATGTTCCATCCGTCCATATCCGTTTTCATAGAGGTTGCCATACTATGGTAACCTGCTTCGTCGATGCTATGATGATAGAGGCGCTGACGGTTCTTATGATTCCATTGCACATGGACAGAAGCAAAATATCCTTTCATCACATCTTTATACTTGATGTCAAACGATATATTGCGAGTCACTGGAACCACTATATTATTTGGTCCTTGATGGCGCAAATAATAGGTGGTGTAGTAAGACATGCCCGTAGTATTCCATCCATCAATAGGCGAAACTGTCTGCCGATAGGTTGACGAAAACTGCCAACGCGATGTAGGCTGCCAGATTGCCTGCAAGTTAATATCCAAATTGGATCGATTCAACCGAACACTATCGAGGCGCTGACCAAGCCACACCACTCCCACATTCGCATTCAACTTCCATGATTTGCGGTTGTAACTGACTGTATTGACAACTTTCACTTGATGCGTTTCAAAGCAGAAGTCGGATGTCAACGCTTGGAAGGTTGATGTTCCTCGCTGTTGTTTAGCCTGATAGTCGATGGCATGACCCAGTTGCAGTCCCCACAAACGATACTTTCTGTCGGCTGATGCTCCCCAGAACCAACTGTCCGCATCAAGATATTGAAGCGTTCCGTCTGCCACCACCATCCTACTGGGCAGATGATTCGCCGACACATAAGCCGATGCCGAAACCGAGCCATTGCCCTGCAACCGACGGATCAAGTGCAGACGGTCGTTAAGATAATAGCGGCGTGGTTTGGTGCGAACCGTAATCGGTTGATTATTCCACTGGGTATTACCTCTGCTGTTTTCCACATGGAGAAAGCCCTTCATGGTATTGGTCAGATAAATATGGTCACCGTTCAATTGATAGGTAGCCTCAGCAGACAGTTGACTCCTGTTGCGATAAGCAGCCATCTCTTCAACCACCATTTTACCATCATCTACATCTACATAGAATGTCTCGGTATGTTGTCCCCATTTCGTATGATCCGTTTTACCATCTATTTGGATACGGAAGTCCGCATCCGCCGATGGCTTAAAAAGCCAGTTGGTTGCAAATACATGAGTTTCGTTGAATAATGTGCGATGGTCGTCAAGTGGCGGGGTATTGACTTCCACTCCTTGTACCACTTCACGTTCTGTCGGTGCTCCATTATCAAGTATTGCAATGGCATTGATTTCTTTTCCAATATCTTTTCCAGTATTGTTATACTTATACATCGAGACACTCTGCTTCATACGAGCAAAGAGCATCTCCGTCAGTTTCACATCACCAAGCCATTCGTTTCCGGAGTTTGCAGTCGTTCCTGCTGCCACATCAGCCATGCCCTGCCATACATTCTTTGCACTATCTGTCAGTACAAGGTTTAATGCTGCTTGTTCAGAAAAGACCACATCACGCAACATCTTTACAGGTTGATGATGTTCCATCACCTGTACTTTCTTCACATAATCAGCAGGCATGTTCTCTGATGCTTGTACGTATTTAGCACCCAGCAAATCCATTCCCTCGATATAGAATTTGTTTATTCTCGTTCCTTGATAGGATATTGCTCCGTTTTTATCTACATCAATACCTGGCATTTTACGAAGTACGTCAGCAATGGTTCGGTCTTGTTTCTGTCGAAAACTATTCACCATATAATCGAGTGTATCTCCTGTTTGGCGTATCCTCGACGATTTCACCACCACGTTTTTTATCTCCGTTGTTTGTTCTTTCAGTATGACGGTCTGCCCTTGTCGGAACATTGGGAGCGACAGGGTATCTTTGGCATAGTTCAAACAAGAGAACATGATGTTTTTTGCAGGCTTTCCTTGTGGTACAGAAACCCGAAACAATCCGTTTGCCTGTGTTTTGGTAAAACACACTGGTCTATTGCTCTCGCCCAAGAGCAATACAGATACTGATTTGATTGGTTGTCCCTGATCATCGGTCACTCGTCCCTCATACCTCTGCGACCATGCCATAAGAGGTAATAACAATAACACGATTGTCAACCAAACACACCTTGTCCAACTCTTACTCATAGTTTTCCATCAAGCAGGGTGTAAATGATTGAGGACGAAAATCTGTATTACTATAGTCTGGCTTAGGCATTCCGTTGCGGAAACTCACATAACCACTTTGATCCTTCCAAAACTCTGTAATCTCACGTTGAAACCATTCGGGAGTACACTTACGCATATTGTCACCCCATAAGATTATTGGAGCGCGTTTTTCTTCAATGCCCACACAAGTAAAAATGAAGTCACCCTGAGCATCTTCAGCATGGAGTATCAAACCTGGCAAACCTTGAAGTTTCCATGGGCCATCATCTATTGGAATATCCATAGAATACCATACTGTCCATGTACGACCTCGCCACTCCCCCACAGCTTTGCTGCAAGAATAGCCACACACTACAGAATCTGCGTCCTGCATCTGCCAGTCAATGGCAGGGAGCTCCTGTTCATAGATATAGTTATACTCAAAAATCTCATTAGTGTAAGTCAGTTTTGCTTCTTCTGGATAGTGTTTATATACTGCAAATGGCATCTTCTTGATAAGACCGCCATGACTTTCGCCATATCTTAACAAGGCTTTTGTCATTTCCATACCCGACAGTCCCATTGCATTGATTGAATCCTGAGCATCTACTCTACGTCTATATTGCTTACTAAAAAAAGAAGAATATTGATTGCCAATTTCCAAAACAGCATCAGTTTCAACTTTTTCTTTATCTTCTACCAATATTTTCAGCCTTACGTCATAATATACCATCAGCCGTGTAACATCTAATGATTTGCCACACGATGCACCAATGCTATCAAGCAAAAGGACTATCAAAACCAATAATTTCAACTTCATTGTTTAAAATCGATTAATGTGGACGGATTAATTCCGTCCACACAAAAGCAATTGTTATTATTCTAAGTTATCATATTTATAATAAACACTAACAACCTTACCGTCTTCATATATCTCTATAATTGTACAGCCTGTAACACGTTGTTTAGTTACAACGACCTCTGTTTGTGCTGATGCCACGACTGGAAAGGCTGTACCTATACCAAGTAGCAACAACAACGAAATTAGTTTCTTTTTCATTTTTTGTTTTTATCTGTTTAAGTTTTCAAACTTCCCATCCGGTTCACAGTCGACAATTAACCGGTTTCTATCCGAGATTGGGATACCCTCGCCTCCATTATGCAACAAAATCAGCTACATTTTGCTTCATCTATGATTGGAATCTGTGCGTACCTGACGCCCACAGATTGACATTACAGTTTTAGTTTTCGTCGGTAAAGGTAGTGTGTTTTTATTTTTTAAGCAAGAAAAAGAAGTACATTTTTTACATGTAGCAACATTTCCATTGCCGCAGCAATTGATTCATGCCCCATAGCTCGCAACATGGCAGATGCTCTCCTACTATAGTACAATGCAGAGTCAGGTTGGTTCAGCATATTAAACACTGGAGCAAGATAAGAATAAAACATCCATGCAGACAATATCACATTCAGCAGACATGGTGTCAGCATACTCCATCGCTTGTCGGAAACAGACAAGCGCTTTAGGCATATCGCCTTTATCATAAGCCGCACGACCCATTAAATAATGTGCTGCCATTTTTTCATTAGAGGTTCCCCATTTATCAAACCACATAACCACATTCTGTAACGATGTCACAGTATCCAGTTTTGCACCAGTTTGATTAAGCGAATCTATCCGTTGCAGTTCGCTACGCATCTGCTTTCCGTGGCAAGAACATAATATTAATACACCTATTATATATATGAGCGTTTTAGGGTTCATCATTAGTATTTCAGTTATTCATAGGCAAAGATACAAAATAACAGGCTCATTATGCCACATGGAGTTTACAAACGTATGATATTTTAATTTTTATAACATTAAATTGCAATTAAAGTGTTTCATATAATAAGTTTTTTTGCTAACTTTGCATCGAAAGAAGAACAAACATCATTAATAAAAAACAACTATGGAATATTTATCAAATGACAAGCTTTTGATCGTCGGTGCCGGCGGTATGATTGGTTCAAACATGGTACAGAGCGCTTTGATGCTCGGTCTGACTCCTAACATCTGTCTGTACGATATCTATGAGCCAGGTGTTCATGGTGTATTCGACGAAATTCAGCAGTGCGCTTTCGCAGGTGCTAACGTTACTTACACTGTTAATCCCGAAGAGGCTTTCACAGGTGCTAAGTACATCATCTCTTCAGGTGGTGCTCCCCGTAAAGACGGTATGACTCGCGAGGATCTGCTGAAAGGTAACTGCCAGATCGCTGCTGAGTTTGGTGACAACATCAAGAAGTACTGCCCCGAAGTGGAGCACGTTGTTGTTATCTTCAACCCCGCTGACGTAACAGCTCTTACTGCTCTTATCCACTCAGGTCTGAAACCCAACCAGCTGACTTCACTTGCTGCTCTTGACTCAACCCGTCTGCAGCAGGCTCTCGCACTGGAGTTCGGTGTTCAGCAGGATAAGGTTACCGGTGCTCACACCTATGGTGGTCACGGTGAGCAGATGGCAGTATTCGCTTCTCAGGTTAAGGTTGACGGCAAACCTCTCTCAGAGATGGGTCTCTCAGCTGAGCGTTGGGAAGAGATCAAGCACCACACCGTACAGGGTGGTTCAAACATCATCAAGCTCCGTGGTCGTAGCTCATTCCAGAGCCCTGCCTACAATGCAGTGAAGATGATTGAGGCTGCTATGGGTGGTGAGAAGTTCACTCTGCCTGCTGGTTGCTATGTAAACTGCGACAAGTGTGGTTTCAAGAACGTGATGATGGCTATGCCTTCTACCATCGACAAGACTGGTGTTCACTTTGTTGAGCCTGCTGGTACAGAAGAGGAGATGGCTTCACTCGCCAAGTCTTACGAGCACCTTTGCAAGATGCGCGACGAGATCGTAGAACTGGGCATCGTTCCTCCCGTTGCTGAATGGAAGGAAATGAACCCCAATCTCTAATTCATAACTTACACGAACTATTGTTCAAAGGTCCTGACCATGCCGTCAGGATCTTTTCTTTTTATATTGAAAATGTTGCTTATCAACGGAACACACCATAGTTTCTAAGCTCCATAAACCATGAAGCATAGTGGTTAAATCAAGAAAAGTATTTGTTCACATTATATATATGTATCGCGCACGCGCACGCGACACACGAAATATTCGTCGATCGGCCACCCTGTTTTTCTATCTTATTGACCTACAATCAATCACAAAAACACAGTACGAATTTACGACCACCATTCGACCACCGATCGACCACCATTCGACCACACGACAACAAACAGGTGCTTGCATGAATCCTTGCAACGGCTACTGCAAGACATTCACCACATCTTTCTGTCTTTCAGCAGGTGTCACTTTGACCGAAACCACCTTTCCACCTTTCATTTCAGCCTCAACAATGGTGCCATGAGCAGCATGTAGTCGGAAATGAACATCCCACTCTTTAGGCCATGCCGGGAAGATATAGAGTTTGTCACCAACTTCCTGCAACAGCATTTCCTGCATGCCAATCATGCCCGAACCGCCCCAGTTGTGGTCAGGAGTCCAATCATAGCCAGGTCCCCAAAATGCCGGAAAGCGATGCGGACCGTCGGCGAGTTTCTTTTCCAATAGTCCTTTTGCCTCATCTCTCATGCCGAGACATGCTGCCCATATTACATCCTGTTTCCAACCGATGTGCGTTCGGAACTTCAGCGCCAATGAATCTTCCTGATAGGTGCGTTTCGCCACGTCAATATCAGGGCGTCCTACGCCATAGATGCGCCATGGAAATACCGGATAGAGTTGTGGTGTTTCCACATTCTGCACCCTTTCATAATGTACGGCAGGAGCAATTTTTCCATCGCGAACCGTAATCTCCGGCAATCGCTGATAGAAGTCAGCGAGCAGCGAGTCGCCACCAAGATAGTCAATGAGTGCTGTGGTCACGGTGCGCAAAGCCGCAATAGTAGAAGTAGAATTATAGGCACCCTTGATAGTCTCACATCCACTTCCGGGATAGAGCACCAGTTTTCCATTTCCATCGAGCGTCTTTGCACTGCGTTTGCGTGCCAGATACTGATAGTGTTCATCGAAGAAGCGGAGACATGATCGTATCATCGGCACATAGTCAGAGATATCCATACCCGAATAGCGATGCGCCTCCAGCGCCATCATGCAAAACTCCAAGCAGGTGTCCCATTCATATTCCAACCACGCATTGCGCTCCATGCCAGGGTCAAAGTCATCGGGACGCTTCGTGCCATACTCCGGCAAACAAGGCAAACCATAGTTTTCCACCTGTTCTGTGAGACACGCACCGCCATGGTTCCAATACACCTTCGACCGCAATTCTGCATTGCGATAGATGCGAAGATAGAAGTCGAGTTGTGGTTTAAGCACATCATAATCGCCGTTTTTCAGCATCGGCCAATACACCAACCGTTGGTTTTGTGCCGTATGCACACCACCGCCCCAGTTGCGGTAATCGGGTGTGATGCGATATTCGGGAGCCTTTTCCACATATTCCGGATCGAAAGTAAAGAGTCCGCCGTTGAATTTTGTAGGCCATTCGCCACGACTGTTACACCCTAACATATAGCGGAACAAGGTATAGTTGCGCACAGCGGGAACGTTGCCCTCTACGAAACTGCGTTGCCAGAACTGCCGCCACCACTGCCGAGCGACTTTCTTATCACGTTTCTGATTGACGGTTTTCGTGGTTTGTGCCAGTTGTTGCATCCATTGCGCCATGGTTCCCTGACACGTAGCCATAGCAATCATAACCGCTTGGCGCGATGCTTTTCTGGTCGAGCGATAGGTCCATCGCTCATAGTCGGTACTGGCATACTGCCCTGTAGAATGACTGTCAAACACAAAGCCGTCGCCTGTCAGTTGTCCACCGAAGGTCAGTTTCGCCAAAGGATTATACATCTGTTGTTTCACCGTCTCCATTTTCTGCTGCTTCACCGTAGCATCGAAGATGGTCACATCACTGTTATGATGGAAAAATATCAGCTTGTCCGCAGCCTTCAGAATACTGTCGCGCCTTGTGACAAGCGTTTTAGGAGCAGCAAATTTATAGGAAGTTTGAAAACGACCACGCTTGCCAAGCAGCCTGTCATGGGTTCTCCACGACTCATACGATACCTCTGCCTGACAGTTGCCCTGCTTGTCGGTCATCTCCACATGTACCACGGGTTTCTCCACATCCGCCCATATCAATACGGTCTGACTACCGTCGGTCACTTCACAATAGCCTTCCTGCAACACCAACCGTTGGCGGAAAGCAGTAGTATTGAATGGTCGCGAGAGATGAATGCGGAAGCGTCCGAGCTTCAGCAAACTATTGTTTTCATCGAAACAGCCGCTGCGCGAGAGGTAGAAGAGCACATCACCCTGTTCCACCCAGACGTTCATGCCCACATCACCTCCGCCACACGGCATCGACTGCGAGGCATTGCTGCTTGGCGAAGTCCATTCGTAGGGAGCGGGCTGGGCTTGTACTTTCGCCATGACAACCATCATGGAAAGTACCGTCAACAGCGTCTTTCCGATGTTCATGATTATTCTGTTTGTTTGCCGAAATGGCAATCTGGATTTTCCTCCTTATACCATTTGGAGTATTCCACATAGTGCTTGGCATTATCAGTCTGTCCCGGACGCGTAGGTTTAAGATATTTAGCAGGCACTCCACCCCATATCTCGTGAGGTCCTATCTTCGTGTTTTGGAGCACCAATGCACCGGCAGCCACGATAGCTCCCTCGCCCACTTCACATCCGTCGAGCAGTGTTGATCCCATACCAATGAGTGCTCCGTCGTGGATGGTGCAGGCATGTACGGTGACGTTATGACCGATGGTTACATCGCTGCCGATCACTGTCGGACCCGTATCGTGGGTCACATGAATGCACGAACCATCTTGCACATTGGTGCGGTCGCCGATGGTAATAGGAGCCACATCGCCCCTTACCACCGCATTAAACCATATAGAACACTCGTCACCCATGGTCACTTCGCCCACGATGGTGGCATTTTCACTAAAATAGCAGTCGCGTCCCCATTTGGGTGCGAGTCCTTTTATCGTCTTGATTAAAGCCATAAGATAGTCAATGATTAGAGTCCTACACTGTGCAGCACCTTGCCTGTGGCGCCAGCCTTACCTTTCACATAGTCGCCAGCCTTCTTTCCGTCAGCCTCCACCTGTTGTGGGTTGGCATCAAAGCGATCCATGATACGCTGGAAATCGGCAGCACCGTTGATTTCCAGTCCACCGCCGCACGCCTTGAGCTGCTGTGCTTCCTGGAATCGCTGGTTGTTGGGTCCGAAGATCACGGGCGCTCCCCATACCGCAGCCTCAGGCAGGTTATGGATGCCCACACCGAATCCTCCACCCACATACGCCACTTCACCATAGTGATAGATGCTGCTGAGCAGACCGAAACAGTCGATGATAAGCACCTGTGCATCGCGCACCTCTTCAGTAGAAGCCTGTGTGTAGCGCACCGCCTTACCTTCTATTTTCGATAGAATCTGTTGCAGATGATCCTCCCCGATGACATGTGGAGCAATGATGAGTTTCCAGTCTTTATGTGCATTAAACCATGGGATGAAGATATCTTCATCGGGTTGCCAGCTCGAACCAGCCACAAATGTGCGGTGTCCGTCAGTAAATGCTTCCACCACAGGCAACTGCTTGGCAGCCTCTTTGATTTGCAGCACGCGGTCAAAACGGGTATCGCCAACCACGGTCACCTCGTTGATGCCAATCTTTGCCAACAGTTGTCGGCTGATCTCGTTCTGCACGAAGAAGTGGGTAAAGCAGTGCAGTACGCGTCCGTAGCTACGTCCATACCACTTGAAGAACACCTGTTCCGGTCTGAAGATGCTCGACACACTATATACCGGCACCTTTCTGTATTTGAGGATGTGCAGGTAGTTGTACCAAAACTCATACTTGATGAAGAACGCCATGACCGGACGTATGGTACGCAGGAAACGGCGTGCATTCATGATCGTGTCAAGGGGCAGATAGGTAATGATATCTGCGCCTTCATAGTTTTTGCGCACCTCATAGCCCGAAGGCGAGAAGAACGTCAGCAGAATCTTATATTCCGGATGTTCACGCTTCAGCTGTTCCATGAGCGGACGCCCCTGTTCAAACTCACCCAGCGACGCAGCATGAAACCATACATACTGCGCGTTAGGATCCATTTTCTCCTTGATGATGCCAATGGCCCGACGTTCTCCACGCCACATATTCCTCACCTTCTTACTGAAAAGCGAGGCTATGACCACACCAATGAGATAGATATAAATGACGATATTATACATAAATAGCGCGCCAAGTGATTAGCCCAACACTTCAATTGCCTTTTTCATACGGGCAATGGTCTCTTCCTTGCCGAGGAATGCCGATATGTCGAACATACCAGGACCCTTGCCTTCGCCGACGAGAGTGAGTCGCCAGGCATTCATGATATTGCCGAGTTTATATTCTTTTTGCTCTATCCACTCGTGAACAATCTTTTCCTGATTCTCCAGTGAGAAGTCGTCGATACCCTCCAGCACATCAATCAGTTCGGTAAGCTGCTGTGCCGAATCGGCTTTCCAACGCTTTTTAGCTGTTTTCTCATCATAGGCTGTGGGCGCTTCGAAGAAGAACGAGCAGAGAGGCCATAGTTCCTTAACAAACGAGACGCGGTCTTTCATCATCTTCACCACCTGCAGAATGCGCTCCGAAGAATCGTTGACTCCATGTTCACGACAGATAGGTTCGAAGAGTGAGGCAATTTCCTCGTTGCTCTTCTTAAGGATATATTCGTGGTTGAACCATATTCCTTTCTCGTAAGCGAAGCGTGCGCCAGCCTTCGAACACTTAGTGATATCAAATAGCTTGACGAGTTCGTCGAGCGTGAACATCTCCTGTTCGGTACCGGGATTCCATCCCAACAGTGCCAAGAAATTGATAACAGCCTCTGGGAAATAGCCACTCTCGCGGTATCCCGATGATACTTCGCCAGTCTTAGGATCATGCCATTCGAGGGGGAACACAGGGAAACCGAGGCGGTCGCCATCGCGCTTAGAGAGCTTACCCTTACCGTCTGGTTTGAGCAACAACGGCAGATGGGCAAAGCGTGGCATAGTATCTTCCCATCCAAAGGCGCGATAGAGCATGACGTGGAGCGGTGCACTGGGCAACCATTCCTCACCACGAATCACGTGAGAGATTTCCATCAGATGGTCATCCACTATGTTGGCGAGGTGATAAGTGGGCAGTTCGTCGGCACTCTTATAGAGCACTTTATCATCTACGATATCGCTCTTGACGTGTACTTCGCCACGAATCATATCGTTGACCAATATCTCCTGACCGGGTTCCACCTTGAAACGCACAACATACTGCTTGCCTTCAGCAATCAGCGCCTGCACTTCTTCGGCAGACATGGTCAGCGAGTTGCGCATCTGCTGACGGGTGTGGCAATCGTACTGGAAGTTTTGTATCTCTGCACGCTTGGCTTCCAACTCCTGTGGAGTATCGAAGGCAATATAGGCACAGCCTCCATCGAGCAGTTGCTTCACATATTTCTTGTAGATATCGCGACGCTCGCTCTGACGGTAAGGTCCCTTATCGCCACCGAAGGAAACGCCCTCGTCAAACTGGATACCCAGCCACTTGAACGATTCAATGATATACTCTTCGGCACCAGGCACGAAGCGGTTGGAGTCGGTATCCTCTATACGAAACACCAATTGTCCGCCATGCTGACGGGCAAAAAGATAATTATACAATGCAGTTCGCACACCTCCGATATGAAGCGCGCCAGTAGGACTCGGAGCAAAACGCACCCTTACTTTTCTTTCTGTCATCTTACAAATAATCTTAGAAACGGATTAATACTTTGCAAAAGTACACATTATTTTTCATATATTCATGTTTTTTTGCTTGAAAACCACATACTTTCCGTTTTTTATCGTAACTTTGCCAAAAAGTCGGAAGACAGCTTCATTATCAATAACGAAAATTATTCTGCCCGTGAAAGAAAATAACTATTGGCGCAGCTTAATGATTTGCGCAGCCCTCATCACCGTTTCCGTGCTGTTGATCGTGTGGGCCATTCCCCGCGACAGCCGCAACTATTTCTTTGCCGAACAGGGCAAACCATGGAAATATGCCGACTTCACCGCCCCCTTCGATTTCCCCGTTTATAAGTCGGAAGCCGCTATCAATGCCGAGAAAGACAGTTTGATGAAGGACTATGAGCCCTACTACAAATACGACAAGGAGACGGAGGGTCGCATGATACGCAAGTTCCGCACCGATTTTGCCGACGGTATTCCAGGCCTTGGTCCTGAGTATGTCAACATGATAGTGAAGTGCCTTCATGAGCTATACCAGCAGGGCATCATGCCTTCAGCCGATTATTCAGAACTGCGCGCAGATACTGCCGCCATGATTCGCGTGGTAAGCGGCAAGGTGGCAGGAAGTATTCCTGTGGCAAGCGTCTATTCCACCAAGACCGCCTATGAGCAGCTTTTCCGCGAAGAACCCCTTGCCCTGCAGCGCCCCATCCTACAGAAATGCGACCTCAACGACTATATCACCAACAATCTTTACTTTGACCGCGAGCGCAGCGAAGCAAGCAAGAGCGACATTCTCTCCAGCATTGCACTGGCAAGCGGTGTGGTGCAGAAGGGACAGAAGGTGATTGGTCGAGGCGAAATCGTGACCGACAAGACCTACCGCATCATTGAATCGTATATGAAAGAAAACGAGCGGTTGCAGCAAGACAGCACGCAAAACCAGTTGGTACTGCTCGGACAGATCATGTATGTGGCTATCTTCATGATCACCTTTACCGTCTATATCTTTCTTTTCCGGCGCGACTACTTGGAGAAACCGCGTAGCATAGCCATGCTCTACGTATTGACGGTGGTGTTCTGTCTGCTCACAGCAATCTTTGTACGCAACACGTTCATCCACGTCTATCTGTTGCCGTATGCCATGGTGCCCATCTTTATCCGTGTGTTCCTCGACTCGCGAACGGCATTTATGGCACACATG
>ERZ869983.554-NODE-554-length-12162-cov-4.829789_pt1 | contig 12162 bp, 7 predicted proteins | sample MGYA00521106_ERZ869983 | MGnify/ENA primary metagenome ERZ869983 (study PRJEB32232, sample SAMN07284972) | human gut metagenome | biome: human-associated habitat; material: feces | host: Homo sapiens | place: Tanzania | collected 2014-04-05 ...
ACTCCTGCTGCAGAGTAATTAAAGGTTTAATCATCAATTCTAAAAAAGCAAAAAGATTATGGCTATTTCAATTGAAGATATCAAGAAGCTCCGCACTATGACTGGTGCTGGTCTGGCTGACGTTAAGAAAGCTCTGACCGAGGCTGAAGGCGATTTCGAGAAAGCTAAGGAACTGCTCCGTGAGCGTGGTTTGGCTATCGCTGCAAAGCGTAGCGACCGCGAAACTTCAAACGGTTGTGTTCTTGCAAAGGTTGCTGATGGCTTCGCTGCTATCATCGCCCTGAAGTGCGAAACTGACTTCGTTGCCAACGGTGCTGACTTCATCGCCCTCACCCAGAGCATCCTCGATGCTGCTGTAGCTGCTAAGGCTAAGGACATCGAAGCTGTGAAGGAGCTGACTCTTGCTGATGGTCAGAAGATTCAGGACGCTGTTACTCAGCGTTCAGGTATCACCGGTGAGAAGATGGAACTCGACGGTTACAATGTTCTCGAAGGTGAGAATATCGAGGTTTACGACCACATGGGCAAGCATACTCTTGCTACTATGGTACAGACCAACAAACCCGCAGCAGAGATTGGTCACAAGCTCGCTATGCAGGTTGCTGCCATGAAGCCTGTAGCACTCGATGCTTCAAAGGTTTCTCAGGCTGTTCTCGACGAGGAGTACAAGACTGCTGTTGAGAAGACCAAGCTTGAGCAGGTAGAGAAGTACGTTGAGAATATGCTGAAGAAGGCCGGTATCAATCCCGCTCACGTTGACTCAGACGAACACATCGAGAGCAACATGAAAAAGGGTTGGATTACTGAGGAGCAGGCTAAAGAGGCTCGCGAAATCAAGGAAAAGGCTGCTGCTGAGAAGGCTGCTTCACTCAACGAGAACATGATCGACAACATCGCTAAGGGTCGCGTACAGAAGTTCTTGAAAGAGAACTGTCTCGTTGACCAGGAGTTCCAGTTCGGTGATGGCGATAAGGCTTCTGTTTCACAGTGGCTCGCTAAGCAGGACAAGGATCTCAAGATTGTTGACTTCAAGCGCTTCACCCTTTCTGCTGAGTAATCGGTAGATAGGCATTAAGCACAATCCGATATTATTGGAGGAGCATCCCATAAGGGTGCTCCTCTTTTTGGCTTAAATGTTGTTCACAGTGGGTCATTACTTCACTTAATTGTGAGAAGCATGGGGAAACATTGCTGTGCAGCATACTGGATATGCGCAGTGGATATAACGTGAAGGATAGTGGCTTTATACATGTTTCCCTGCTATCGATAGGGTTTTTCCTATTATTGTTTATGAATTTCCCCTTGACTCTATTGCCATCTTTTCCGTATCTTTGCACCATCAGAAGTCAAACGATACGAGTTTGTGCTCACGTGTTGGCTCTGGAAGAGATAATAAACATGGTATAACCCAAACATCGAAGAGTTATGAAAAGAATGGTATTCGCACTGGCAACAATCCTGATGTTTGCCGTTTCTGCAAAAGCACAACGCCTCGAACATGCGAAGGATGAGGCCAGTTATATCACCCGAATAATGACAGCCGAACTCGGATTGACCCGTGTTCAGAGTCAAGAACTGTTGCGCATCAACCTTGTTTATCTGGATGGTATCAGCAGTTACCGTGACATAGAGGGTAGAGGATGTAAGAGTAGAGACAAAAAAATTAAGTCGTTGCTCAACAAGCGTCAATGGCGTCAATATAAAAACACCTATTATTTCTACCGTCCCATCTCTTGGCGTGACCATGCTTATGTGCACCATATCTATGCTAAGTATCCTAAGAACAAAAAACATAAATACTGTAAGCATCAGGTAGATCGCAATTGGCGACAACAGGGTAATAACAGTCCCGAAGCTATTCGTCAGCGTCAGAAGATGCGCCGCCATGTGATGAATGGCGCAAGATAAAACCTCACATACATACAATCTTCAATAGAAAATATTTCTGGTCTTAGTGACTGGATAGTATTAGGATAAAATAAAATTAGTAGCTGTAAGAATGTAATAAGACCTCGGCATCCTATAAAGGGTGTCGAGGTCTTCACGTATCTGATGACAGTTTAGTTTGTGTCTGTGTGTTATAGACTGTCCAGCCTTAATGGATCAATTAGGGCTTTTATTTGCGATGCATATACCAGTCTTGTGAATTCTGACCGTCGCTTGTTGCCCACGAATTGAAGTTAGGAAATTCTTCTTCAATTTTTCTACCTTCTGTGGCAGGCACAAAGATTTTGCTGTGCTTGGGATCTGCGATGGACGGAAGGGGAATTTCGAGTGCAAACGGATGATTTCCGTCCTTGTCAACGAAGTAGGCATCGGCTTTTGTTCCAGTGAGTGACTTATTAGCCAATACGGTGCTGGTTTGTTTGGGCAGGTGTACTTCTGTGCGGTTATTCTTTCCCGGCTGGTAGTTGACAATGATGAATGGGTCGGTATTCATTCCTGCAACATTTTCTTTCATAATCACGTCAATGGGCGACGATGTGATGGTGAATGGCTTTCCTATAGCATCGTTGGTGTTTGGACATATAATATATGCTCCTGTCTCGTCTTCCTTGACGATGCCATCACTACACTCAACCACCGAACCTTTCATGTAGTCGGTATAGAAAGCGAATGCGTTGCGATAGTCTGCTGCACCGACAGGCTGGCAGGGGATGAATGTATCAACAATCTTACTTGTTCTGCCGTTGCTGAAGAAATAGATGGTCTGTTGGTGTTCAATCATCACATCATTCAAATCATAGTCACCTGCAGTGGGCCAGAGGTCTTCATAGGTGTATGTCCGGTAGGTGGTTTGGTCTGCCTGATAGAGGGCAGTTTTCTCTGGTAAGTCTTTCGGCTTGTACTGCTTGTCAATACCGTTAGGCGATGTGGTAACACCGAAGATGACATCGTCAAAAGTAAATGAATCGGGATCACCTTCCTTGGGCGTTTTGTTCTCAAAGCAGAAATATGTGGTGGTGTTGTCGGCAAGGAGTGTCACACATGAGTAGTGTCCGTCCTTATTCATATATCCCTCTGCACATCTGCGTGTGTCACCCAGGATAGAAGGAATCTTATAGGTGGCATCAGGCAACATATTCTTGCTGTTTGTCACCAGTTTCGATACGATGAAGTATCCGATGGTGTAACCAGCAGGGAAATGGGTGCTGACATGACCTTCGTCATCTACATAGAGCAACTGACAGCGTGTGTTGGGACTGACGGGAGCGTTCTCGGCACCGTAGTTGAGCACGCCTCCTACTTTCGAACCATTTTCGCAATAGGGGATAGAGTTGCCTACTGATACATTGGGGAATATGATGTATTTCTTCAGTTTATTGAATGATTCTGGTGTCTGCTTCTGGTCAGAGGGGTAATAGTAATAGCCCAATGATATCTGGCTATAAGCATATTCGGTAGCGAGTGTTACCCATACTTCAGCATCGGTATAGGTAACTTCCTTTCCATTCTCTATTCCTTTTTTAGCCAGAGTTGTTGCCAGAGCACGTTCATCAACGTCTTGTGCCCATTTTCTATTATCGTTTCCTGTTTTGCGGTATGCAAGACCATTCCAAAATGCAGCCTGCAAGCGACGCAGATGGTCACCAGTGATGTCGCCTTCGCTGATAATGCCATTGACATCGGTTACCTTTCCGTAGCGGCTTCCCTCCCAGGGGTTGATGCAGTAGAGATTGTTGGTTTCATCTACTTTCCACACCTTGTATTGCTTTTCTGCATTTGCAGCGCGTGTCATAGCTGGCTGTGCGGCACGAGTCTGCGCAGTTTGGGTTGCATCAATAGTGATATGGCCGTTCTCAATAGTTGATTTCAGAATGGTGGGTATGCCGAAGCCGTTGGCATAGAGATAAACTTGCTTGGCATGTGCAGGAAGTGTGATGTTCTCTCTGACTTGACCGTTCTCGTTGGTAAAAACACGGCAGAGTGGTGTCCCTTTTGTACTTGGGTCACCATCGGCATTCATTGTTTCTGGAAATTCATCATAGATGTCAATGAGTGTATTGGCTCCTAACGAACCGTAATTCACATCAAGATTTACCACTTGTGAAGTCTTGAAGTCGAAATACTCACTTGATGGTTTGAGATTTGTATCCTGATCGTCTTTTGGAGCTTGAAAGTCAAATTTGGTACAACCGGCAGTCACTGCTATTGTTGCCAAGATAACTAGTTTTTTAACAGATAGCGTATTCATTAAATTGATAAAAAATAAATAAATATGTAGTTTAACACACAAAATTATATATGCGACGCCGTTTTTACAAAAATAATAGACGAAAGTCGTATATTTATATATGTTTTTTGGTGTTTCACATAAAGAAACACATTTTTTGTGGTTTGTTGGAGTTAGGTTGGTAAATAATGGAGTTCAGCATGACCCAATTCCACACTAAAAATTAGTTGGTTTCAATTTGCTTATTACATTCACCTTTAACTGTTGCTCCAGCTCGCCTTGACAATGCTGTTTGTAATACTACCGAAAGGATGATGAGCAGTACGCCAAACCAGAATGCGCCATTGAGTTCTTGTCCTTCGTCGAAGAGCATCATGGCGAGTACGATGCTATAAAGCGGTTCGAGGTTATAGCTCAGATTGACGGTGAATGCTGATATGGTGCGTAGCGCTTGTAGCTGTGTGAGGAACGGACCGATGGTAAACACCGATGCAAACACCAATATCATGGCCCAGTCGATACCCGTAGGCAATAGTGTTGCGGTGGGGTAGAGGTGGAGATATATTGGCAATATGACAGTCAGAGCGCCCCATCCTGCCAACAGTTCGTAGAGTAGCATGGTGCTGCTTGAGCGTCCGGTTTGCTGTTGTACACGTTTGCTGGTAATGGAGAATAAGGTGTAGAACAGCGATGAGAATGTACCGATGATGATACCTGTGCGATGTCTGGTGTCCAGACCGAAGATGAGTAGGATGCCTGCCAGAGTGATAAGACTGAGTGCCAGTTCATGCCACGACATACGTCGGTGCCCGATGAGCGGTTCGATGATGGCAGTAAAGAATCCGTTGAGTGCGATACAGACTACAGCGATACTTACATTTGATGCTTTGATACTGGCGTAGAACAATACCCAGTGGATAGCCAGCAGTATGCCACATCCAGCAATACGTGCAAGTTGGTGGCGTTCGGGTATGCTGACGCGGTGGTTCATGCGCATTACAATCCATAGTACGATGGCTGCAATAAGCATTCTATACCAAACTAAAGGAATCTCCGTTAGTGCGATGATACGCCCGAAGATACCGGTAGCTCCCGCCAACAGTATGCCGATGTGTAGTCTCAGATAGTTGTGTGGGTTGTTTTCTTGTGTCATATTAAGGCGTTTTTTCGCTTTGCTGTAAGTTTGTTATTCCTTCTTTGTCGTCTTTACAGGTTTCTTATCGCTCATGTATCTCTTATAGAGCGTATAGTATTTATCGTAGCGTCCGTCTCGCACCACCGCCTTGAGCTTAGCATAGAGTTGCGGTTCGGTGTTGATGAAATTGACCAGTTTGGGATGGAATTGTTCACCGATCAGGTCGTTAATCTCTCCCATTACCCGTTCAAAACTTCGTGGTGTATGATAGTTACGACCGATATTCTCGGTTGCTGCATCCATACAGTCGCAGAGTGTGACGAGGCAGATAATGGGGAAATAGGGCGATCGCCTGTTTTTGAAAGAAGCAGGATATCCGTCTCCGTCATACCATTTGTGATGTCCCAGTGCCACGTCGAGATAGGGGTGAAGCGATGGGTCGATGGCAAAAAACTGCCTTGACTTTTCCGGATGCAGTTGTATGATTTGAAATTCGTGGTCGGTGAGTTTTCTGAAACTATTATTGATGACCATCGGCATAGAGATTTTGCCTAAGTCGTGGTATAGTGCCGATTTATAGATGAGATCTATCAGTTCTTCTTTCTTCTCCATGACATCAGCCACCTTTTCATAGCCAGGCACACCGACAAAATAGTTGGGGTCGCTGTCTATCATGGCTTCGCCCAGTATCTTTGCCAGCTCTGCCACCATTGAAACATGAACATAGGTGATGGGTTGTTCCACAACGATGAGTTGGAAGAGAAGGTCGCTCTTTTCTTCTGCATTGAGATATTTCAGCAGTCTGGGGTTGGTGGCGATGGTAGAAAGTATCTTACCTTTCTCAAACGGATACTTACTATGCTCGTAGCGAGAAAAGATGTCGAGCAGTGAATGGAAATATTCTTTTATGATTTTTCCTTTCTTCTCTTGTGGGAAGGAGGTGTTTTCAAGCACCGTGACGTAACTCTCTGTGAGATTATACAAGTAGTTGATCTTGTTTTTCGGCACTCCACTCTTGTTGGTGAAATCAGTTTCTTTTGCCAGTTTAGCTTGGAATCTGTTGAAGGCTTCGTCCCATGTAATATTGCCCATATAGGCCTCTACCAATAGGTCGTCGTAATCCACTTTGGCATAGTAGCGATTGCGTAAATGACCTGTAATGCCCCTTTCTCGTCGCACGTCACAGTATTCCTTGTAGAGTTCGTCGCGTAGTTCGGGAATATTGTGCCCTTGACTGATATAGGAGAAAATGCCACGGTATTTGAATACATCAATTGACCATTTGGCATATTCGTTCAGCAGACTGTCTTTTTGAAGAATGGCTTGCGATTCGGGTTGGGCATAGATGCGTTCCATGGTTTTGCTCATGTTCAGACACTCTTTCAACGGGATATTTCCTGCCTCTGCATGCAATATCACCAGATTGACGAATGCCGAGATGAGGTAGTATCTGTTGAGTGGGTCTTTGAATTTGGCGAATCTGTCGGCCTGATTCATCATCTTGTGGAAGTATAACTCAGAGCGCATCTCCGCTTCCTTATCACCCATACGTGAGAACTGATAGTTGGTCATACCCGAACAGAGATAGCAAAACATCAGATGCTCAATATCCTGTGTGTCCTCATAGTGTGGCATGAGGATATCCAGCATCGTTTCGTAGAGAAACATGTCGTTGGTGTTTCTGAATAACAAGTGGCGTGTCCAGTAGTAGAGCGAATCGTATGCAGCTTCTGGCACATCCTTATCGGCAAAGAAATCTTTCACCACCGAGAGATTGGCATTATTTTTTCCGTATAGTTCCGAATACTTCACCGCCCTCCGTTTGAACATGTCAATCCAGTCTTCCTGTTGCATGGGAAGGAAGATACTGTCATTATAGGCATTGTATCTCTTGAAGTCGTATTCGAAGTCGAGGAACGTTTTACTGAAACACGGTGCGCCTTTGATGACAAACGGATGCGCTTCGAGTTTCTTGCGTTGGGTACGTTCTTGGTCGGGAAACACCTGTCGTGCCCACGATGTGCCAATGGTTACGGAATAAACATAGTGTTGTGCCTGCATGTTGATGGTCTGCAGCACAAAGATAATAAGAGTCAGTATGTATTTCGTACGCATCTGGTGGTTTTGGTGCATGTTGGATATCATTGGGGTTTGTTTTGCAAAATTACACCTTATAATTGTAATGACCAAACATTTATTTGGAAATCTGCAAGACTAAGCGTGTTGCTGTTTTGTCTGACTGTTTGATACTATTCTCTATGATGACAATTCTTTTTCGGTCGTTGACTGAAAAAGGATAGATGCAGGATAGGAAATACAAAGAAAAAATGGACTGCTCCATCACCGGAGCAGTCCATGTTGAATCAAAAGTAATGAATTATTTGAAAATCAGTTGTGCAAATTGATAGATGCTTTCGCGCCATACAGGCCAAGTGTGACCGCCTGGGTACTCGTAGTAGTCGTATTTCAAACCCATTTCGTCAAAGCGTGCACGCATGGCTTTGCAGTTTTCATAGGCGATGTCTTCTTCTCCGCCCATTGACAGCCAAAGCTTCTTGAGGTTCTTATTGTAGATGGCAACCTTTTCTTTCAGCGTTTTGTAACATGCCTCCGTATCAATAAACGATGCCCAAGGTACTCGCTCTTTAAACCATCCCGAACTGAATACACCGGCATAGCTCACCAGGTCAGGACTTGCCACCAAGGCGTTGAGTGTATGTATTCCGCCCATTGACAGTCCGGCTAAGGCACGATACTTCATGCCTTTCTTCACTCGGAAGTTCTTCTCTACGAAAGGAATCCCCTCTTGTGTCCATTCGGCAGTAAAGTCGCTGGTGTTGCCATCCATCATCACTACAACCATTGGTACAGCCTTGCCATCGGCAATCAAGTTGTCGAGAATGATATCTGTCAGTCCTTGGTTGCTCCATCCGCGTTCGTCCTCACCGCCACCATGTTGCAGATAGAGCACGGGGAAGGTGGCTTTGGGATTGGTATCGTAGGCTGAAGGGGTATAGACATACATGGTTTTCCATTTGTTGTCAACCTTTGAGAAGTATCGTTTGCGGTGTACGTCGCCACGAGCAACATCACGTTGGGCAAAGCGTGGAGCTTTGATTTTATCATAGGGAATCTCCACACCGCTGGTCATCATCGAACAGCCATAGAACGATTCACTCTGCGGATCTGCCACACGCACTCCGTCTATTACGAGGAAATAGTAGTGGAAACCTTCGCTCTGCGGATCGGTCACACAAGTCCATATGCCATCACGGTCTTTATACATATCATATTTCCGTCCAAGGTCTATCTGCACATGTTTGGCAGTAGGAGCCTTGACGCGGAATACCACACGATGGTCGGCCAATACCTTAGGATACTGTTGTCCGCGGATATTCCACAGCGAAGGCTGTCCTTCTTGGTTAGCGAGTGTTTGCTTGACTTTGGCCTCTTGTTGGAAGAACGTCACCATTTCGTTGAAGGTATTTTCGTTGAATGTCACAGGACCATGCTCGCCACCTTCCACGGTGATGAACTTTTCCAACCGTCCGTTTTTCTTCAGTGCCGCAGCAAAACGCTCGCTCTGACAGTAAGGCACTACGCTGTCGGAATTGCCATGTATGACGAGGAAACGAGGAATGTTGGGTGTGACGTAGCTGTAAGGACTGGTGAGTGAAATCATGTCAGGCATATCGGCAGGCGCACCACCTATCAGTGCGGCTTCTGGTGATTTGGCATCTTTTACAGTCTCGCAGCGTTCCATAGTTGCCATATCGACTGGTCCAAACCAATCCACTACAGCATCCACTTCACTGGAATAGTCTGTATAATGCCCTACATTGCCTTCGATATCTACTGTGGTCTTACCTACGGTGTGTGTCTTCATGTGGTTGGTTACACCAGCCAGCGATGACAGATGACCACCAGAAGAATATCCTGTGATGCCGATGAACGAGGTGTCGAGATGATAGTCCTCGGCATGGGCACGAATATAGCGGATGGCGGCTTTCACATCGTTGATCTGTGCAGGGAATTTTGCGTCACCGCTACTACGATGGTTGATGCTTACTACGGCAAAGCCGGCATCCACCAGAGGTTTGCCGATTGATAGATAGCCCATGGCCTTCATGTTGTTGGCAAACCATGCGCTACCATATATTACAATCACCACTTTATACTTCTCATGACCTGTAGCAGGTAGATAGATGTCCAGTCGGTGAGCTTCCAAACTATCGCCTGCATAGTTCAAATCCTTGTACTGCGGATTGGTTTCTGGCATTTTGAATCCACCTGGTGCGCTCTGTGGCTGTGCCATCATCACGATGGCACAGCAGAGCATAAGTAATGATAAGATAGTTTTTTTCATTATAGTATTTTTGACTATATGCTTTATTTGAAGAGCAGCGGTGCCATAGTGTGCAGGGCACGGCGCCATGACAGAAACTCGTGGGCTGTGCCCTCAGAGATATGTCCCACAGCGTTGAAACCAGCTTCTTTCAAGCGAGCTGTTGAAGCGTTGATGGCTTCGGGACGCTCTTTGCTACCACAGCTTTGGAAGATCAGTTTCACCTCGCCCTTATCTTTCAGATCGGCAGGTTCGTACTGTCCACCGCTCAGCAGTCCCCAGTATGCAAACACCTCTGGACGGCGCATGGTGATGAGTTTGGTTTCAAAACCACCCATTGACAATCCTGCCATTGCACGATTGCTGCGGTCAGCCTTGGTTTGGAAATTGGCATCAATATAAGGAATAAGCTCATCTACCAATACGGTTTCAAACTCCTTGGCATCAAACTTATTGATATGTCCGAAGCGCACATCGTTGGTCATGCCGTAGGTCATCACAATGATAAACGGTTTACACTTACCTTCTGCAATCAGGTTGTCCATTATCAGGTTGGCATGACCCTGGTTGCTCCAAGCTGTTTCGTCCTCGCCCCATCCGTGTTGCAGATAGAGTACAGGGAAGCGTTCTTTCTTGTTTTTGCCATACGTCGGTGGAGTATAGACAAAAGCGCGACGCACGGTGTTGGTGCTCTTTGAGGGGAACAATACCTGTTGTACATGACCATGAGCCACATTCATGCGGTTCTCATAGAATGCTTGATCGTGGGCAGGAATCTCAATACCACTCTCCCAACGGCATGAACCATAGTAGTTGTTGGCACCTGGGTCGTTTACCACAGCACCATCAATGGTCAGGTGATAATAGTGGAAGCCTTCATCCATAGGACCTTCTGTAGTTCCAGTCCATACGCCGTCCTTGTCTTTGCGCAGTACTGTACCGCCACGGCCACCCAATCCGAGACTTACAATAACAGATTTGGCATCTGGAGCGACAATGCGGAAACGGGCATAACCCTCAGAGTTAACCATCGGATACTGTTGTCCAGGCTGGTTCTTTGAACTGGGTACAAAGTCTTCCTTAGGCTGATGTTGGTCGAGTGCAACATTGAAGTCCTTCACTACGTTATATACCTTCTTGGCTTTGTAGTTTGCATCAAAGAGCAACGGATGGTTATTCACGCCAAGCCAGGAGTCGCGGTCAGAAAGATTCCAGAATGTTACGTTGTCAATGACATCCTTGTGTTTGCGCAATACGCGGAACACACGTGCATACTGGTCTTCCTGCAACGCAGCAATATATGCGGGCTGTGCAACGGCTTGACCACGTGAGAACTGCAACTGTCCTCCCATTTCTTCATTGGTACGGATGTCGAGTTCGGTGATGTGGATATGTTTTACCAACTGAGAATATTTGGTCAGAGCAGCATCAACATCCTTTTCCGATGGTCCATAGATGTTGTAGTGGCCCTGCATACCAATACCAGTGATGGGTACACCGGCATCCTGCATCTTCTTCACCATATTATATATACGCTCGCACTTCTTGGGGTCTGCAGCGTTGTAGTCGTTATAGAAGAGCAGAGCGTTGGGGTCTGCCTCATGGGCATATTCAAAAGCTTTGGCAATAAATTCATCGCCACAAAGTTTGAACAGACGACTTTGGCGATAGGGAGAAGGCTCCTGTCCAGGACGGAAGCGCATCATGTTGTTGTCGTTCATGGCTTCGTTGACCACATCCCATGCATATACAATGTCCTTATATCTGTTGACCACTGTATGGATATGTTCGCGCAAGCGTTGGTAGAACACCTCTTTCTTTACTTCCTTACCTTTTTTATCGGTAAACATCCAGTCGGAGAACTGGCTGTGCCAAACCAGACAATGTCCGCGCAGTTTGATACCATTCTGTCGGCAGAAGTTGGCAATACTGTCAGCAGCCCCCCAATTCCATACACCTTCTTTCGGGTGTACCGATACTGGTTTCATGTCATTCTCGGCAGTCACACTATTAAATTCGCGCTTGATCAGTGCGATTTGTTCAGGCTGTGCAATATTGTGCTTATTGACAGCCACGCCAATAGTGAAATAGTCTTTGTAGGCATCTTTCAAACCCTGTGCCTGAGCGGTTGTTGCGCTGATTGCGGCAAGAGCAACCCATACAATCTTTTGTTTGATCTTCATGTCTTTAGTGTTTAATTGTTTTAGGATGATGCAAAGATACATATAATATATGTAGTAATGGTCATGCGGTGTAACACATTCTTTTTCGGTTCTTTCATTTCTGATGGTTGAGATAATAGATAAAGATGTTGAAATGGTGTGTGGGATGAAATCGGAAGCAAGTGAGATGTCCTGATATTGATAGTTCTTGAATAAGAAGACAAAAACAACGAGTCCACGGGAATCATGTTCCGTGGACTCGTTTCGGTATGCTCGGCATGAGCTTATTCTAATAGATCGGAAGAGCACACGTCTGAACTCCAGTCACTCTCGCGCATCTCGTATG
>ERZ869983.555-NODE-555-length-12148-cov-5.238340_pt1 | contig 12148 bp, 11 predicted proteins | sample MGYA00521106_ERZ869983 | MGnify/ENA primary metagenome ERZ869983 (study PRJEB32232, sample SAMN07284972) | human gut metagenome | biome: human-associated habitat; material: feces | host: Homo sapiens | place: Tanzania | collected 2014-04-05 ...
TTCTTCTGCGCTTACCCTTCCAGCGTCAAACATCTGATATTTTTTCTGTTTTAAATAACGGACAATCAGTTCTGTCTTGCCAATACCGCTCACTCCATAAATATAAGCAGTTATATTTTCTTCTTCGGCAGCCTTCAAACGTCTGAGTGCCCGTTTTGGCCGGATATAACATATTTTGTCCTTTTCTGTCAATGATTCACCCCTCTTTCTTTTACCTTTATATACATAGAATTATAGCAATTTTCGACATCTTTGTATACTAACCAAACGGCTAGTATTTTAAAAAAACCGTAGATTATTAAAAAATAATCTACGGTTTTTCCGGAATAGGAAGCATAATCTGAATTAAAAAAATTCCATCTTCTATATCAATATTAAATTCTCCATTATATTTTTCAACTACAGCCTGAATACTCTTCATTCCATATCCATGCTCATCTTTCTTTTCTTTCGTCGTAGCAGGAACTCCATTTTTAAACTCTGGGCATACACTGCAATAATTTTCTACATTTATTAATACCAGATTATGAACCCTGCGAATATTAACCGATAAGAACCTTTCCTCTTCTTCCTCTATCTTAGAAACACTCTCAATTGCATTATCTAATATATTTCCCAACAATACATACAAATCAAATGAACTCATAAAATCAAGTGCACTTCCATTCGCCAGACAAGTCCATTGAATCTTCCTCTGTTTACAGCTTCCCCAGGTTCTTCCTAAAAGCGCATCTAATGTCTTATTTCCTGTATTTCTTACTGCATCATAATCTGTAATCGAATCTTCCAGTTTATCCAGAAGTTTTTCGCTTTCCGCTTTATTCGGTTCTATTTTTAATGCCTCAATGATATGCTTTAAGTCATGGCAATTATGTTTCAAAGTTTCTGTTGTTTCCTGATAAGAACGGAACTCATTATATAATTGTTCATAAAGCTGTGTCTCCACAGCTAATTTCTCCTTTGTTTTTCCATCTCTAAATATCAAAATCTGTGAAATTAACAGACTTCCTGTTAAAATCAAATCATATAACAGCAAAAAACGAAACATTTCTACAGTCTGGTCACTTAGCATCACTCTTGAAGCTGTTCCAAGCATCCTTCCTGCTGATAAAATAACAATCATATAAAAAAACGCAGACATACAGTCTCGCCTTTGATTAATATAGCTAAATAATCCTTTTGCCAAAAAGCGATAAAAGCAGGCATTACAAATCAGTACAATTAGAATTTCAAGCCATAAAGTTTCTGGTTTTATCTGTTGAAAACTTCGATGTGATGCCTGTGGCATGCAGAATATAAAAACAGTATACGCTAAGTCCTGTGTCAGATAAGCACATGCTGAACAATAAAGTGCTGATAAAAATTGTAGTTCACAGCAGGCATAAAACCAAACTGCCAGAATTATGACACATAAAATAAGCGAACCCTGTGATTTTAATATCACCATTAGTAGTTCATTTCCAGCAATATCTGTTCTTTGTGCATGACTCATATCAATAGACCACTGCTGATATATATTAAACAATAAAATTCCTGCCAACCCAAGCACAAGTACTTTCATCCAGAATTTTAAAACAGAATCTCTTTTCTTCAGAGACTGCATATATAAAATTGAAGTAACCAGACAACACTGCATCGTTCCTAAATCAATTATTTGACCCAGCTTCATATCTGCTTTCCTCCCCAATACTTCAGTAAACTCTGAATAAAACTTTTATAATAAGTACGACTTAACGGAAGACATTCTTCTCCAAGAATTACATTATTTTTTTCATATCCTGTAATGTAGCGCAAATTTACAAGATAACTATTATGATTTCGGGCAAATCCTTTTGGAATTAATTCTTCCGCAAGTTTTCCCAAAGAACTATAACTTGTCGAGAAAATACATGTTTCCGTTGTATGATAAAGCAGTGTATGATTCTGCACTTCCACATAACGTAAGTAATCCAGGTCTTGTTTTATCTTTCCAGACTGGTTACTGATAACAAAAAAAGACTGCTTTTTCTGCTCACACATCCTTATTACATGTTTCATTTTCATTGTAAATGCATAATAATTCACTGGTTTTAATATATAATCAAATGCTCTGACAGCGTATCCTTCAATTGCATACTTTGCCATCTGAGTGATAAATATAATAATTACTTCTTCGTCCTGTTTCCGAATTTCTTTTGCCACTTCAATTCCATTCATACAGGGCATTTCAATATCCAGCAGAATCAAATCCCACGTTGGCTGAAACTGATTCAAAAATTCTTTTCCGTCAGAATAATGCTGTGAAGTAATCATCGTAAAAGTTTCCTCTGAAAAACGTTTGAGATAATTTTGTAAGGTCTCCGCATGAAATGCATTATCCTCTATAATAGCTACTTGCATATATCATCTTTCCTTTTCGAATAAGAATTATATGCTTAGTTTAATAACCTCTTTCAAAAAAATCAACAAAATCTCAGGAATCTTTTCTTTTTTTTCGAATCAATGTCAAAACTAGTAAACTTCCACTGATTACCAATACACCTGCCAAAGCATAGGTTTTGATTTCATCCTGCGTTTTTGCATTTTCAACATGGGTTTGACTTCCTGTTATTCCCTGCTTTTTATCAGAATTATTACAATTATGTTTAAATACTATTTCACTGCATTTTTCTTTTGCATCGTTTTCTACTATCATCTGAATGTTCAGACCATTTGCTTGTTTTGTCACATACACGGTAATCTGATATTTTGTTTTATCCTCTATATATCCTGAATCTGCACTGACAACCTGCTTAAGTTCATAAGTATAAATTCCGCTATCTGCATACTCGATTAAAATAGACTTCGGGGATTTTTGTCCAGTTAATGTAAATAAAAATTTTCCACTTTCACTTCCTGACGGCATTGGATTCATTTCTTCTAACGCCTGTAATTCATAACAATATTTCATTGTACTTGGTTCGACTCCATTGATTTTCTGTTCCACCTGAAACTCAACTTTCGCACTTTGCGCATCTGCACTTACCTTATGCTGACTTCCAAATATCAGTAAGCATAACAGAACAAACCCAACTTTCTTTATTCTGGTTTTCATAAAGATTTACTCCTCATTCCTATTTTCCTTTTATTCTCCCTACCAGAACATACCGACCATTTGTTGTATCTGATTTACATGTTGAAAGCATTATAAAGTGTTCTTCTTCTTTCAATTCAAGTTCTCGAAAAAAACTGCTCTTTTGTTGTATTGTACGAATATAATCTTCCTGTTCTCTTTTATTTGTATTATATACATCTGTATCATAAGCATCTGCATTTAAAAAAGCAAAAAATTCAATACTATGCCAGCAGTCTTCATAATAAACTGCACCCAAGCGGTGTGCCTTAAAAAAACTTTCTTTTTGAAACTGGTCTAATTCTCCAAACATTGTCTTTTTTTCCATATGATGCCCATAAATAATATTATTCTGGTCTGAAAAATCTTTCTTATTTCGATAATCTAAAAAAATGCTTCCGCCAAGTGCAAATTGTCCTTTTGTATCTGTATTTACATATTTAAAGTTATTTTCACCCTGAACTAATGGATAATCAATGTTAGTATCATAAATCGTCAACCATCCGATTACTTCCGGATTTATCATTCTTAACTTTTCAAACGATTCATCTCCATTTTCAATCGGTCGGTATGTCTCATAAATATTTTTTTGGGATTCCTCGTTTATATTCCAGGAATCCCATACTCCATACACTCCATATAATAAAATCAAAAGAAAAAATAGTATTATTATAGTATTCACGATGCTGTCCAGCATACGAAGAATAGCTCTGATTTCTTTATTTATCGTACTGATTTTCTCCCTCTTTTTAATACTACTGTTAAACCAAATCCAACTACTGCTACACTAATCATCAAAATAAATGGAAGATTCTTAGAAACAACACCTGTGATTGCAACATCTCCATAAGTATTTGTAAATGTTACACTATTTTCGTTTTCTCCGACCAGATTGGTTTTTCCGGTGTCTGCACTTGCTAAATCAGTTCCATCTACTCCATTTAAGGTTGTTCCCTGCACACCATTTTCTACAACAGACACTGCCGGTGTATATCCATCTTGTTCCTCAATCTCTGAAACAACATATCTTGTTCCTGCTGGAAGCTTTGAAAATTCCAGAGACTCTCCATCGTGTAACTGAAATTCTGTCTCTGTTCCAATCAGACATTTCACATCTTCTTCTCCGATTTTTCCTGTGTACTCCGTTACACTTTCTGCCTCTGTTGCAGATTTTTCAAATTTAATCTTAAATGTGAAATCTTTTGTCTTATCTGCCATTTCTCCTTCGATATCTTTTGTAATCTTTAAAGATGCATTTTTTGTATACACATTTGTAAAATCAATCTGACTCTGTTTTTCGTTATCTTTTTCTGCTGTAATTGTTTTAATATAAAATCCACCATCTGATTTATTCGCCACATAGATTCTTACTGTATAATTTTCTGTTGAATAGATAACTCCATCTTCATTACCTGCAGTTTCTGTAACCTGGTAAGTATATTCTCCTGGTTTAGTTAATGTTCCAAATGTAATTTCTGCATTTTTAGAAACTATATATTTTCCTTCTGAAAGTGTTCCCAGACTATCTGTTGAATCATAAGAAATATTTTCAATAGAAGCACTTGGAGCATCTGCATCTGCAGATGTAATTGTAAAAGAGAATTCTGCTGTTGGGATTGTGATTCCTTCAGCCAATTCCAGATTTTTTGTAATAGAAGCAGAACCGGATACAGCTTCTGTTCCTATTGATACAATCGGAGTTGCACTGTCTGCAAATGCAGCTGTACTCGTTCCAAACACCATCATTCCTGTTAATAATGCCATTGCAATTTTCTTGTTAAACATACTTTTTTCTCCTCTATCTTTTTTATTTTATATATAAAAGCAGGCTATAACCCTCTCCTTCTGAAAAGGCTTATGATGCCTCCCTTTATTTCTTCTTTTTTCACACTTCCATAAATACGGCTGTCTTCTGCTGTTTTTCGTTCATCTCCTAAAACAAAGTATTCATCTTTTCCTACTATAACCGGAAAAGAGATTGCTCCCACGTAAGGAAGTGTTTCCTCATAAATCTGTGTTTCCTGTTGCAGATATCCGTTTATCTTTAATCCATCCTCTGTGATATCTACCTGGTCTCCTTCTGTTGCAATAATCCTTCGTATCTGCACAGTTCCTTCTTTTTGTACTACTACAACATCTGAGTGCTGGTAATTTTTTTGCAGTCTGTAATACAAAATCAAGTCACCCTCTTTGATGGTCGGATTCATACTGTCATCCTGAGTTTGGCAAAATCCAAATATTACACCGAATAAGAGAACAATCACGCCTGCCATCAAAACCAGTTTTAAACCTAAAAATCCAAGTTCTTTTCGAATCATCATCTTCTCTCTTTTCGTTTTTTTACAAAATATCCAGACAATACGATTACTGCTAATGTGCTAAAAAATACCTGCCTCTTTGGATACTGAACATCTACATTTGTATTTGGAACTTCTTCTGAAGGATAAATTCCTAAATCATGATGCTTAGAGCTATAAACAAGCGATGTCATTGCCCCTTTGGATGGCATCTCAATATTACTGATAAATGCCTGCTTAATACTGGAAACTCCATTATCTTTTATGTATTCTGCAATCGCATCAGAATCTATAGTGTCATCCTCTCCCTGATTATCCGGTGATGCCTGATATTGATAAAAAGAAAAACTTCCATCTATAAACAGCACTCCAAAAGTTCCTTCAGGCAAACCACTAAACTTATATTCTCCATTTTCATAGATCGTTACTTCCCCAGTTGACAAATTTATCTGGTTTCCGGTTTCTACCACTGCTTTTTTCCCATTCTCTTCATAAACTTCATAATCTTCAAATTTTTCGGGGTCTCCACCTTCTTTTAGCTTTATTAAGACAGCCTGAACCCCACTGACCTTGTCATCCGAATTTTGACGGATTCCATCTTTATCCAAATCCATCCATACAACGCCTTCCAAGGTTCTGCTTACAATAGAACTTCCGGCATCACTTTCCATATCATCTTTTGTCAATCGATTTACCAGATGTTCTCCTGGTTTTCCTTCCGGTAAATACATCGTAATATGCATCTTTAAAGTTTTCTGTCCCGGAAGAGTTCCAACAAACGCAACCGCTGTCGGTACAAATTTATCCGGCAAATCAGCTGTTCCTGTTGTTTTATCAAGTGGAAGTTTTGTCCAAATCGGATTATCTGAGAAATTTTCATTTTCATAATCAACACTTGTTTTTCCTCTTTCACTCTCTGCTTCCGTATAATAAATCTGGATATTCTCCAATAATTCAGGATTCTTAACACTCAGTTCTGTCACCTCACATGCTCCTGTAAAATCAGAACCTACACTGTCCCCCTTATAAGGAACACTGTCTATCGCAAGAATATTCATTGAATTATCTGCATTATTTCCAATGTTTATGGAAAATCCCATTTCTTCGCCTACATCTACAATCGGAGTGTCTGCTATTTTTGCAAGACTTACTGCATTATTTTTACTTACCTGAATACTCATTTTTGCAAGATTGCCATTTGTCTCATTATATTCTTTTATTGGCTCTCCCTTGGCATGAATCATTACCTGATTTAAAAGCTGGTCATTGTTCTTCACATCATTTTCTTCATCTCCAGGTATTCCAATCTGGCAAGAATAATAAATTGGTTCAAAATAAGTAACTTCTTCTCCTGTAATTGTCACATCTTCTAAGGTCCATCTTAGAGTTGTACTTCCGTCCTCATTTCTTTGAATCTCTGGTTCAAGTTTTTTTCCGTCCTGTACACTTCCCTGTTTTCCTTCTCCCTTTTGAAGATAAGCACCACCTACATAAGAAGAATTGTAAATATAACTCAATCCTTTCGGCAAAATATCTTCAATAATAATATCTGTTTGAATTTCACTATTAATAGTCGTCGATTCTCCTGCGGTGCGAACTGCTGATGGTTTCAGGATATAATCGGCAATTCTTTGATTTACATCCATATCATAAGCTCTTTTCGCATCGCCAGTTGTACTCTGTTGTGCAGTGTTTTTTGAAATTTTTGTCGCATAAGCAACTACAAGGCAGGAATCTCCATAGCTTAATCCATCTGAGCCTCCAAGATAACCATTTTTATCATAACTCGATTTTTGATAGTTCTTCAGTCCGGCTCTCGTTTCATAATCATTTACCCAGAATGAAGAAAGATAATCGTTTTCATAACTAAGGGGATTCATCTGATTTTCACGAGTTGGGAAATTTTCACTTTGTGCATACCAGATATAATCTTCTTCTGTAAGCTCTGCTTCCGCCTTTTGCAGTGCCTGCGCAGCAGCTTCCTGAATATTCATCTTGTTCCATGCCCTTGCACAATGTGTAACCATATATACTTTTCCGGATTCTGCTGTTTCTTTTACATGACCTTGTAATCCCATATAAAAATTTGTAGACTGAGGAGATGCTAATCCTCGTGCTTCCCATAATACTGCAACACAGGTATATCCAGCTGACTTTAATTCTTCAAGAGAAGAAAAGAAAATCAAATCATCTGCTGTCGCCTGCATCATCTCATCATCATAGCCTGCTTCCTCTGGTTCTAAGTCATTATGATTCCACCCGCTTTTATCCGGTTTTGCTCCATACAGATATTTCCATGTCATTTTTTCCATTCCGGCCCTGCTGCCCTCTTGAATTCCTTCCAATTCAAAAAATTCATCATCAAATTTTATCAGGTCATCATACGCAACACCTGTATACATGCCTTCTGCCGTATTCTGTTTTAAAGACTCCTGAATATTCAATTTTCCATCCGCTATAATCCAGTCTTTTCCATCTTCCCAACAACCTTCGGTTAAAGAACTTCCATATTGAACTGTCTGGTATTTCTGATAATTAATCGATTGGTCGATTGTGCCTGGCTGTTCTAATGCCATTCCAACCACCGCAGTATCATCTATCTCAACCATTTGATTTGTATTATCTGATACCGAATTTAATTCCTGCCCGCTTATTCCGGTCATTTTCAGCTTAACATCTGTCAAACTGGTATTAAACGTACCTGTACCGTACAAATCTACTACATAATTTCCATCTTTATCATTAAATGGCTGAACAATCCAGAATTCTCCTGCTGAAAAGCAGGCAGTCTGAACTTCCCAATAATTTTTTGTGGTATTCGGGTCATAATAGGTATAAATTCTAGAACTTACATTTCCATCTGCATAAGGAAGGCTCTGTAGATTCACCTCATACCCCGAGACAGAAATATGCACTATATTTTGATTTTGTATTCCAGTCCACGTTCCACCTTGATAACAGCTCTCATAAGTAGTTCCTGTATTCATTGGTGCTCCGCCAGCCGCAAACTTATAACTGCCTTCAATTTCTCGTCCGTCACTTTGTACATTACTTTTAATATTTCCATCGATACTCCACAAAAGAGGAGTACAGGAATCTGTTACTTCGTGTGTTTCTCCATTTGTTCCCAGATATTTAGAATTCAGCACCATATCAAATTCAATTGGACTTCCATCTGGAACTTCACATCCTTTTAAGCCGTGCTCCGGACTCTTTCCTACAATTTGAATTGTGATACCAACTGCATTGGCACGTCCATATACACTTTGAGCATCTTTATTTTGAGCTGATTCATTTCCACTTCCAAAATCAAATGTGCTGATATACTGAACACGGCTATCACAATTTTTCAACTGTACATTATAACGAGGTGCTGCTGTCACAAAAATATCCGGTGTTTTTATTGTTTTGCTTTCTATTTCATTATGTGTCTCACAAATTTTTTCATTATCTGCTATCACACCCTCTTCTGCAACTTCATTTCCTTCCAGCCAGAATGTAAATTCCGGAGATATTGTTTCTCCATTTTGCATTGCCAACACTTTTAATGAAACATTTAATTCCTGATAACTGTTTCCTATTGCTGTTTCGTTTCCATCTCCTGGTTCCCATAAATAACTTCCTCTAAGAACCTGACAAGTATTTCCATTACGCATTTGAGTCGTAATCGAATATTTTACATCTTTTTTGGCAGATAACCAGCCCATTGCTCCTATTTCAAACTGTGCTTTCTCTTCCTCTTCTTCGAGCACAAACTCAAAATGCAAAGTACCCGTACGATAATGACTATAAGGGGCATCCTCTCGTACCATACTTTTAAACCAGACCGTATAGCTGACATTATCGAAACTCCTCACTGTACTGTCCAGTTCTGTTGTATCGTTCCCCACAATCCCCTTATCATTAACATCATCCCACGGTGCTGTTCCTGTGCGAATTGAATAGCCTGACTCGGTTTGCTTGTCCAAAAGAAGCCCTGCCTCTGAAATATATGCATAATCTCCATCTAACAGTTCTCCAATTCCACTCTGCGTCTTTCTAGCATTACTTTCCGTCAGTTCTGTGCCTTGTACGATGCTTACATTTAAAGAAAATACAATACAAATGCAGAGAAAAACTGCTATAACTCTTGAACAGACCTGCTTCTTTTTACCTGCCATTTCCATTTCCCCTTTTCTTAAGACTCTCTTTTTTGCTTGATTTAAGTGCTTTTAGAAATAACATTTTTAAATTTTTTCTTCAATAGATTTTTCGTAACTCGACTTTTTTCTTTCGTAACTGACATTTTTGCACAAAAAAACCGCAAATTATTCAAAAAAATAACCTGCGGTTTGCTCCTCCTGTTCTATACAAAACGTAATCTGCTTTTCCTGTGCTCTTTCTTCGATAAATTCCACAGTCTGATTAATGATTTCACATGAAAAATTTTGAAGTATTAATTGATTCATAGTTTTAAGATTCATAGTTTTAAAAAAGGATTCAAGTAGAGACCTTCCTGAATCCTTTTCTATAGATAAAATTCTTACCAATAAAACAAAAAAGTCCAAGAATATTATTCTCAGACTTTTTCTTGTTCTTTGATTTTTTGAGGTCATTACATTTTTATTGAATTATCAGCTGTCATTCTTCTTTCATCCAGTTCTTTTCTTACTGTTGGGTAAATCTTATCGATTCCCATGAATAAATACCAGATAATCAGAACAACTACCGTAATTACCAGTGGCAGATACAGGAACAATGATTTAATCGCAAAAATTGCTGAATCCGGCTGAACTGCTGCCGTTCCATCATAATGTCCTGCTGCAAGAATCCAACCCAGTGCTGCTGTTCCAAGTCCTGTTCCGATTTTCTGTCCAAAACTTGTTACACTATAGGTTAATCCTTCTTCTCGGATTCCATCTTTCCATTCACTATAATCTACAACATCTCCAACAATTGCAAATAAGCAGGAATACAATGCTGCATGACCAACTCCCTGTAACACAAGACCTGAATAAATCATTGGAAGACTAACCGGTCCGGCAATTTCAAGAATCAATCCAACTGCATAATAGATAAAACATAGCCGTACAATTCACACCAAATGGCTGTCCATAGATTTTACCATCTATTGTACACGGTTCTAAAGACTGTGGTAAATAATTTTCCAATTCTGAAACTTCTCCAGTCAGTTCTGCAAAAAGCTTCATATTATGAAGAAATTGAAAGTCAGATAAATCTACCAAAGCAATATCCGGCATTGTGTTTTCTGCCATTGCTAAAGCCAACTGCTTTTTAAAATCCTCATCTGGTATATAAGAAACCTTAATTTCTACTTCTTCCTGCGATTGGTTAAACTCTTCTACTAAATCTTCAAGATGTTTCTGATTTTGAGGCACATCCCAATAGTGCCAAAGCTCTAACTCTTTTTTTCTGGCTCTTCCACACTTTCTTCACAGCCACATCCCTGCAAAACCAGAAGAGAACTTATGATGCATAAACTTAACAATTGTTCTTTAAACTTTCTGCAACGACAATTTTTTCAAAAAAAATTTTACATAGATTTTTCATTTCTGCGCCTGCATACTTTACAAATGATTTCTAAAATAACAGTAACGAAACAAGAAAAAGAACTTTTTTATTTTTATTCATTAATTTTAGAAACGAGGGATGACACATGTATCAGAAATTATGGAACTTTACAAAAAAACATACCAGGAAAACGCACACCGCTTTTCTTTTTCTTTTCATTCTTATCGCAGGATGGAGCATTACCGGATTTGTTGTTGGCACACTTTTATGCCTGACAACCGCTATGAGCCTTCCGGTTCAACTCACCGTACTTTTATGCACCACCGGATATGCAGGACTGATTCCCGGATTCTTTGCCGGAATCTTCTTTCTTTACAAATTAAATCTGAAACGTCCTGCCGGATTAACGTATCATTCTGATTCAGAGGAATGCACAATAAAGCTGCTATAAAAGTGAATTCTTTTTGTTACCGCAACCGTAGGATAATCTCATTCTCCATTTTTTAACTATGGTAGAATACATGCAATAAATGCCAAAAAGAGAATCAACAACCCCTCTCCAGCATTGTTGATTCTCTTTCTTTCATGCCTAAACTTAAAGTCTAGAAAAAACGCACATTATTTATTTCACTTATCTAACTCAAAAATCTTATTATTTACCAGTTCATATTTGCCGCCATCCATATTTTTACGAACAAACGGCACTCCTTTTCTCACATAAAACACATTCTCTTCAATCAAAGCATCCGGGTTCTCGGAAGGACTAATGGTGCCTCCTAAATCGTCAAAGCTTTCATTTTTGCGGAAGGTATTGTGAATTGCCTCCTGCAAGCAGAACATCACGCAGCCACCTTCATTTTGTCTACTGTAATTATATTCATAGACTGTGCCATCCCCTGAATCTGCATCGTATGCCATGCCATCCTGGTTCAGTCTTGTGTCAGCGACTTCGTTATAGCGAAAGAGCGCATCTTTACACTTCCAAGGCCAGATTCCTGCTGCTACCTTTCCTGCTTTATCTCCCGGATTGCAATAAATCCGATCATTCATCTCACACGCGATCGAATCTGCCATATTATGCTCTACCAGCGGACGCAGCGCATACATCGCTGTAATTCCGTCTCCTCCTACTGCTTTCACATAATTATCGCAAATCTTCATATTTTCATGCCCATACTTCAAGAACGTTTCTTCGTCAAGCTCTGCCCCCTGAAACTTTTCATGTGCATACGTGTAGCCTACTGCAATC
>ERZ869983.556-NODE-556-length-12141-cov-8.518319_pt1 | contig 12141 bp, 11 predicted proteins | sample MGYA00521106_ERZ869983 | MGnify/ENA primary metagenome ERZ869983 (study PRJEB32232, sample SAMN07284972) | human gut metagenome | biome: human-associated habitat; material: feces | host: Homo sapiens | place: Tanzania | collected 2014-04-05 ...
ATAGATTTCAATAATTGATAAAATAGGGATAAGATATTTTATTGATTATCATAATAAATGGGGGTGGAAGCATGAATTTTGAATCTGATTTAAGCAAAGGCGAATGCTTAACAGTTGAATTTAAATCATGGATAAAAACATCTGGTATAAAAGAATGCATCAATTTAGTGACACCTGAATTAGTTGCATTTTCAAACACAAAAGGTGGCACAGTTTATTTGGGAGTTGAAGATGATGGAGAAGTAACAGGTTGTATTGGTCCTTATAGCGTCCAAAATATTTTAGATGCTGTTTACGATAAAACTAGACCTCCATTATTTGTTGAAGCTGAAGAAATCCCTTATAAAGGTAAACAAGTTATTGCTTTACATGTAGATAATGATGGTTTAATTCATACGACTACTGATGGAAGATGTTTAAAACGCCTTGGAAAGAATAACAGGCCATGGTATCCAGAAGAACTTAGTAATCGTTATTCTACTGAATATAATTCTGATTTTTCTAGTAAAGTAATTACCGAAAGTAGTGATTTAGATATTGATCTGTTGGAGATATATAAACTTAAAGAAAAACTAAGATTAAGAGATAGAACTTCCACATTACCAGACATGGATGATATGGCTTTTTTGAAGGATTTAGGTTTAATCATTTATGAAGAAGGCACTGTTCATTTAACTATCGCTGGATTGTTGTTCGTTGGAAAAGAAACTTCTATTAAAAAGTTTTTACCTCAAGCGGAAGTTATTTATTTAAAGTATAAAAATGAGAGTGATATCGAATACAATACGCGCCTTGATTTAAAACAACCGATTATTACTATCTTAGATAGATTAACTGAAAAAATACAAAATGATAATAAAATATTGAATATTCAAATTGGATTATTTCGAATGGAAGTTGCCGATTATTCTGAAAAGGTATTTCAAGAAGCACTTTTAAATGCACTTAGCCATCGTGATTATGAAAGCATGGCTTCTATATATGTAAAACAATATCCAGGTCACATACTAATCGAAAATCCAGGAGGCTTTCTAGATGGTATAACGGAAAATAATATAATTACGCATGCTTCTTCACCTAGAAATAAACTAATTGCAGAAACACTTCAAAGATTAAAATATGTTCAACGAACAGGACAAGGTGTCGATATTATTTATAAAGAGACGGTTTCAATGGGAAAACCTTACCCTATATATAGGCATTATAATGATTCTGTGCAATTGACTATTTACAGTTCAACAGAAGATATTGATTTTGTAAAATTTATTATTAAAGAACAAGAATCAAAACAAATTGCTTTTTCCTTAGCAGAATTAATGATATTACGTTTTGTAAAAGATAATAGGAGTATTATTTTTAGAAAAGCGGTTGAATTAACTCAGGTTACAGAGGATGAAGCACGAAATGCTTTGAATCGTCTACAACATTTTTCCTTATTAGAAACTGTAGGAAATCAATATATGTTAACGGCACGTGTTTACGATTCTTTGAAATCCGGAATTGAGTATACACAAGATCATACAATTCAATATTTGAAGGCTAAACGTTTGATTATTGAGTATTTAGAAAAAGAGGAAAACATTACTCGTGCAAATATTCAAGAGCTTTGTGGCTATAATGATAATCAAGCACGAAGAACAATTGAAAAATTAAAAAAAGAGAATATTATTCAAAACGATAGAACCGGTAGATATGCTAATTATAAATTAGTAAAAAAATAGTGAATGATTTAACTCGGCATGCCGAGTTAAATGCCGAGTTAAATGCCGAGTTAAATGCCGAGTTAAAATTTATATAATATTTATAAAAGCTTAGATTTTATGATCATACACCGATTGACCGCTACAGATACACCGATGGTGCGCTACACGCGCACCATTTTTCCGTCATATGCAGAATGGGTAATAATTCATTTTGTTTCATCTATTTTACATCACTTTTATTAAATATCACCACGGTTACACCATACATTAGAATAGACCATACTACTAACATTAATATTGCATTTAGTGATGTCTGCGTTCCATTTCCTACTATTACAGTTAGACTGGCAAGAATGCTCAATGGATTTAACATAGGAAAGAATTCGATTGAATATGTTATTTGTTGAGAATATATGTGAATAAGCACAATGAACAATCCTAACGCATAACTAATCCATGACTTTCCGATATTAACAGAACACAACAATCCTAGAGTTACTGTAAATATTATTTTCATAATCCCTAACACTAAAGAAAGAATTAAAGGAATAAAAATATATGTATTCTCCATATTAATAGGCATATAATTATCCATCGAAATAAGGTGCTCATAAAACATGGAATATACATATCCATAATTGTAAGAAGTCAGATTTGTTTTGAAGCCAACAAAATTATTCCAGTCAATCAACATATATGAGTTTAGTCCATCAAATCCATGTCGAAATCCTAGAATCAGAACAGGAACAAACAAAGAAATAAATATTATCAGGGTATAACTGATTCCTATTTCTATAATTCTTGATAGTAAAAATCTGTTTGAGCTTTTTGAATTCAAATAAGATAACTCAAAACTTTTACTTTGCTTTTGCTGCCAAATTCCAATTAATGTATAAAAAACACCTATTGGAATAACCATTAATGAAAATAGACTCCCTAAACGTAATTGGCGGCATAAATACACCCATGGACCTTGCGCAATATTCAATATATTTTTATTGTTTGCTGTTGCTATTTCATGAAACGCATTCTGAAGATTCATATAGGTATGATGATATGCATCTTCATAGTCTCGGTTAAAGAACTTTTGCATATCATTTAATAATGATGAATCAAAAGATATATCAGGATATCCTATTTTAGCAAGTTCATCTTTAAACACCACTTGACTTAACTGCTTATCCGTTTTTGCAAAACAATCCATTTCAAACATTTGATTCCACAAGTCATACTTCTTTATATCAGGATAATTTTCAAATCCTTTAACGCCCTCTTTTTTTAAACAATCAATTGCTTCATTTGCATTTTTGCTCTTCCAATTTAAATATTCTTTATAATTATTTAACACTTCAACCTGTTCAGGTTTTGTTTTTTCACCCAATTGCTTTTTTATAACATCAATTTGAGAAATTGAGCTTTGGCTTTCTGCAATCAATTGCTCATTATGAATGATATTACTTTCTACATCATTCGCTAGATTTAAAAAGTTCATTGAAAACATATTAACAATCAAAAAAATCAGTAAGCAAACTAAACTGGCCTTACTCTTTAAAATACTTTTCATCTCATATTTCATATCGTTTTTCTCCTAGTTTGTCCCATTTAGATCGATTCTTTCTAAATATTTAACCATACAAAAATGAATGATTACGATTGATAAAATGATAATCCAAAGAATCAATGGATTTATTGAGAAGATAGAACTAAATAAATTGATGTCTGTTAATAAAACGAGCAGACATAGACAAGGAACTAATAGACTTATACCACTGTTTTTTATAAGAAGTGAAAGCACTTGAATCATAGTTGATAGAAAAACAAGTAATACGATTGTTATCATTAAATTATTCATACACCACGTGCTAATAGGTACGAATGTGTTTTTTACTATAACAAATACTTCATCTCCTAAGCCATAAGTGAAATATCCTAATACAAATAAAATACCAATCATCATCAAACTCATAGTCATTGTAGCTATTGTAGTTACAATTGTTCTTGCTAAATAAATCTTCGCTCTTGAGCCCGTCATTGTGAACAGTAATTTATAAGTATTTGATTCAAAATCTTTAGACCAGCAGTCAAAATCAGATAATATTACACATGCAAGTATTACAATAATTGGGATCCCACCAAAAACAAAAAAATTAGATAACATATAATATGCTGTTGGCATTTTCTCATATACAAAATCGTAGAATTGATTTTTCATGTATATATTTTGGAGTTCGATTCGATTTTTTAGATCTCTTTCATCATTACGCAACATGATTGAATAGGATGAAAGATCTCCACCTTCATCAATCACTTTTTGAAGAAACTTATCTCTTTTTATCATTGCTTTAGCTATATTAGATGTATTTTCATGTTCGAGATTATAAGATACCAATCTGCAATTTTCTAAATCTGCCTGCCAAAAATCTCTGGATTTTTCTAGTTTTTCTGTGTCTTCACCAATTTCTTTCATCCTATTGATCTGCACTGTTATTATTTTAGATCTGGTTGCATCTGAAGTCACCATTTGCTCGTAATAATGAACTTGACTCGAAATATAATTATTGTGCTCTGGCACAAAGTAAAAGCAAAAAATCAAAATCATAGAAAGACATCCTATGATAAAAATACCTATATTTCTTTTTGAAAAGAAAATACGGATTTCATTATAAATCAACGTTTTCATATACTTATCCTTGATACAAGTTTTGATAATATTTCTCCAGATCTTCTCCTTTGTCTTCAATCGAATAAATAGAAATATTATTTTTAACCAATAAGTTGATTACGTTAGAAAAATCATTATCTGAACCACATTCTAATCTTATGTATTCATTATCGTTCGCTACAATATAATCTTTTAAAATCTTTTGTGCATATTGATTATCTGAAGTTTTGATACACGAAATGTGTTTTTGATGAAGCTGATCTATTGTCTTATGTGCAATAAGCTGACCATCTTTTATAAAAATAATTCGATCTACTAACTTATCTACCTCACTTAATTGATGACTCGATAAAAGAATACTTGTACCATCATTACGTATATCTAGAAGTTTCTTTCTTAAATCAATAATAGCATGTGGATCCAATCCATTTGTCGGCTCATCCAAGATAAGCAGTTTTGGCTTTGTCATCATTGCCAATGATAAAATCAAGCGTTGCTTCATGCCCATGGAATAATGCCTAACTTCTTTTCTCAACCCATCATTTAGACCACTAAAATCTTCCATTTCTTTAATTCTACTTTTATCCAGTTTTTTCCAATTTGCGACCATTTTAAAATGATCCTTACCCGTAAGATTGGGGTAAAGAGCTGGATATTCGATACTGACACCTATGTTAGATAAAGCATTTACCCGATCTTTATCTATGTCATATCCATTAATTATTATTTTACCTGAAGTAGGATGATATAAACCAGCAATACACTTCATTATGGTAGATTTACCTGAACCGTTAGGCCCAATCAATCCTAATATTTCATTTTCATTAATACCGAAAGAGATATCTTTTAAAATATTTACTTTGTTTATTGATTTAAACAATCCATTTACCATTAAAAGCATTGCGACCTCCTTTGTGTATATTTTTTAAATTACAAATTCAAATACTTTCCACAATTTTTTTGGTAAATTCCCAATTTGTTTTTGAAAACATTTTTTGTTCATGATTTAGTCTATCATCCATATTTATCACCTACTTCCTAAGAACCTGAGCCATTATATCTTTTCAATCCCCTTTGCCATAAAAAGGCTCCTATCACACCATAAATCATGTCGACTAAAGCAATCATAATGACATACACCCAATGCACATTCACTTTATTTAACAGAATTAAAGATGGATAATAATTTACCAAACCATACGGTAATAGTACCGTAACAATAAACTTAAATGCTTTATTAAATATACTTATCGGATAATGTTGTACACTTTCCTGTATTTCATTTGTACTATATAAAATAGATTTTGATTTCATGGTCCAAAAAGATATACAACTTACTGAAAAAAGAATTGCGGTAAATACATACACTCCATTTATAATCGAGACTATAAATCCAAACATAAAACCAAATGTAATTTGGATATGTAACATTTTTGCCGCAAATAAAGCTCCAATCATTCCCGTTGTGAAATCACATAAATCTGTAATACTAATTTTTTCAGATGCTAATTGTAAAAGAGGACTCACCGGTCTTAGCAGGAACCGGTCAAATGTTCCATTCACAATATGATTTTCTAAATCACTAATATGTCTAAAAAAAGTATTATGAAATCCTAAACAAGATAAGAATAAACAATAATTAAAGACTATCTGCCAAAAAGTCCATTCATTTAGTGTATGAAAGTTTTTCAACATGACCCAGATCAAGAGAATAGAAGAACCGTTGATCATGATAAGCCCGACGAATCCTGCAATAAAACTTGAACGATATTCAGCAAACCGCTTTAAGCCCGCTTTTATTAGATCAAAATATAGTTGAACACTTTCCATACCCTAACCTCCTTGTACAACGATTTTCTTCGATACACATTTCCACATAAAGCGTCCAATCAAAGATAATATAAAAATCCAAATCACTTGAAAACAAACGGTTTGAAAGAGATTGCCATTTCGAATAAAAAGAAGCAATGGCTCGTAAAATACATATTTAAAAGGTAACCAGTTTATTATTCTTAAAAGAAAATCCGGATAAAACCATAAAGGAACCACTTGTCCTGAACAAAATGCAATCAGAGCATGAAAAATATAGAGATATCCTTCTAGATCAAGACTTAAAAAACAAATTAAAGATAAAATATAATTCATTGAAAACAACAATAAAAAGCCAAGTACGAAAGTAATTAAAGCTCCAATTAAATTCACATTTAGCTCTAGTTTAAAAAACCAAGTTGATATTAAAAAAGAAGGAATTGTGAAAATGCAAAGATTAACCACTGTTGAAGAAAGAGTTCTTAAAAACAATTGTGTTTGTAATTCCATTGGCTTGAGTAAATCACATATAATTCGTCCATTTTTTATATTTTCTTCCACATAAATATGTGGACCATCCCACCAAGTAAATGCCTGTGATAAAGATATTGAAAATAAACTATAAAGCAGCATTTGATTTAGATCAATATTTCCAAATAAAGAAGCATTCTGCTTATATAATGTCATCCATAACATTGCATAGGCATAGATTCGTATAAACACATTGACTAATGTCATGCAAAAAGCAGATTTATAAGCTGTTAAAGATGAATATTGTTGTTTTAAATAAGCCCATAAAACACGATACATATTAACATACCTCTTTAATTACATCTTCTATTTCTAGGTCCTTGATTGAAAAGTCTGCAACCTCTGTATTTTTTAATAAACAACTCACAATATCTGTAACCGAATAAAGTTTGTAATTGTATTGAATCAGCATAGTTTTATCATCTAAATTTTGTATACGAAGATCTTGAAAGTCTTTTAAAAACTTTAATTCATCAATAGAATACACCTTATTAAATACAACTTTTAAATTTCGATACCGTATATATTTTTCCTTTACATTCTCTAAATTCCCATCATATAACATTCGCCCATGATTGATTAAAATTACTCGATTACATAATTTTTCCACATCCTGCATATCATGTGTTGTCAAAAATACAGTTACCTTCTTTGTTCTATTTAACTCCAAAATAAATTCTCTTAGCCTATCCTTTGTTGCCACATCCAAACCAATAGTTGGTTCATCTAAAAACAATATGGATGGATCATGTATCAATGCTGCAATTAAATCACACTTCATTCTTTGACCCAAACTCATCTGTCTTACTGGCAAATTCAAAAATTCCTTTACCTGCAACATATCAGCATATTTTTCTACTCTATCTTTAAAATCACAATCAGGAACTTTATAAATCTCTTTTAATAGTTCTAAGCTTTCTATAGCTGGAATATCCCACCAAAGCTGACTCTTCTGACCAAAAACAACCCCAATATGTTTAGAGTTTTCCTTTCTGTACTTTAAAGGATCTTTTCCAAACACTTTAATCACTCCACTATTTGGCATCAAGATTCCTGTTAACATTTTTATTGTGGTACTTTTTCCGGCACCATTTGGTCCAATATAGCCAACAATATCACCTTTACGTATACAAAAACTCATATCGTCCACAGCTATAAAATCTTTAAAGTCAGGATAAATAATATTTTTAATCGTATTTTTTAACCCACTCTTTTTCTGATATGTGCGGTATATTTTCCGTACATTCGTAATTTCTATAATGTTTTCCATCAATCATCACCTTTCCATATTATATAAACAACTATTCTAAATTCAACTTTCGTATGTTTACTAACTATATGATTGCTACACTTTAGACGTGTATCAATACCTATTATAAATGTGTGCTAACCCAATTAATGAGTATATAAAAAGTTTTAAAATACTAAAATTATAATATGAAGAATAACGTTAAAAATTACGTTTGGAAAATAGAATGAAACAAGAAGACATTGATATTTATGAGTTATGTCTTCTAGCTGATTACTTTGGTGTTACTACAGATTTTATATTAGGACGAACTAGTATAAGAAGTACTCCTGAATCTTCTAATATATATGAGAAGATCATAATTGATAATTATAGTATTTTAAAAGGGCTTAACGATTTGGAACTAGATGAAAACCAATCATTTCAACCATACTCGCTAATTGTGTAAATTTAGTAAACTTAATAAAAAAATAAAACAAGAAATACACATCACTTTATGTTACTATTAATCCACTGAGGTGATGCTTTTATGCCATATAAACATAAAATTCCAATTTATACAGAAAATTTAAATTTGACAGGTGCATATTTTAGACATCAAAGAATCATTGATGGGCTTTCACTAACATACGTCGCCGATGCAATTTCTATGAACAAGGGTTTTTTAAGTGATTTAGAAAACGGTAAAAGAAATTTCCCTGATGGAACCATTAACCAATTAAATGATTTTTATGACTTAAAATTCGATGATTCTCTTAAATTTTACATAGAATTAGAAAATAATATTGATGAAATATTTCACGCTCTATGTAATTCCAATACTATTAAAGAAAAACAATTATTGGAATTAATTTTAAGTAAACGAGACATATATGAAAATAGCAGTGGATTTTTTTTATTTAATCTTTTAAATCTTTTTTATCTAATACGATTTAATTGTAATGAAACCTTTATTAATGATACAAAAAAAATAATCGAGTCTAATTTAGATGCCATTAATTCCAAAGATCTATCAATCTTTTATTGTATTTTAGGTATTTATTATAAAAGAAATCCATCTACAAATTTTGTGGCTGAAAAGTACTTTAAAAAATGTTTTTCTTTATCTTCAAATATTCCTGACATTGCTGCACTTTGCACATTTGAACTAATCAGTATATATGCTGAAACAAACAGATCTGCGTTAGCATATACATATTGCGAGAAATCCAGAAGTATCTTCAATCGATTACAAAACTATACAACAATGTTTTTTATTGATTTTTTTCAATGTAATTGTTTAACAAACTTAGGACTCTATGAAAGCTCAATTCAAAAGCTAACAGAATTACTAAACAATATTGACCAATCGAGTAATAAATATATTTCATCCATTTATCATAGTTTAGCTTGGTGCTATTTATTAAACTGTCAATATAGTGAATGTATAAAATACACAAACTTGGCAATTGAAAACAAAGATCCATCTTGTGCTTTATGTTATTTCATACCCTATTCATATTACAAACAGAATGAGTATCTAAAATGTTTAGATTATATAGAATCTCATCTAGAATATGCAGACGATTTTTACAAGCCTTTTTTGCAAGCTATAAGTGCTCGTATTCAAAAACAAAATGTTGATTTTGAAAAAAATATCATTTTGTATTATCAGTCACTCTTGCAGAACAATGTATACGAAGATATTCCACTTATTCAAAACTTTATTTTGGATTACTATACAGAAACCAACAATAAAGATATGATGATCAAAATCCTTATTGACATCAAATCATTTAACGATAAAGATTTAACATTAAAAAGTTCTACACTCTTTGTTGATTCATCAAGTTAAGAAAACAACACTTATTTATCATTAATTAAAGCTTGGGTAAAACATCATTTACTCAAGCTCTTTGTTTATCCATATTCCTTTTCTGTTCTAACTGAATATTTCATGGTAACGGAGCCACCCAATCCATGAAAACAGAGCCACTCATTCCATTTGGACAGAGCCATGCAATCCATTGCTAAGAGCCACTAAATCCACGAAGAGAGCCACTTCAGCTTAATGAAATGACTCTCATTTTTATTATTTGATTTTTGAATAATCCTCTGCCGTTTCTACTTTTGGTGCTGGAATTTTTAATTCATTCCCCATTTGGTCAAAGTCACTGCCTCGTTCTTCACAAATTCCAATAATTCTAAAAAATCTATGTTTATATCAAATCTTCCCATTTTTTATATCCCTTCTCATAATGTATACATATATAAGCATAATTATTCCGTTCATTAAATAAGCCGCATCCCCACCAAATAGCTCGCATATTATTCCTGCTATAAAAGTTCCTAGTGGTACAGCTATATTTGAAAACAATGTCATTATAGAAAAAAATTGGGTTTGCTGATCTATATCCACATTTTTTTGAAAATAGCTAATCATAGGAACATTAACCAATGTAGAAGAATAGCCAGAAAGCAAACAAAGAATTATATAAATTGTGAAAAATATCATTGGTTGACCTCTTAAAAAAAGTGAAAGTATTCCTGTTAGAATCATAATTATCGATTGAGTATAAAATGCATAAAGAATGTTACTCTTTTTCTTAAATATACTCATATAAGTACCTGCAGCAATCACTCCTATGCTTACTGCTGTACTAGTTAAACCAAATAAACTATCAGAAAATTTATAAATCACTTTTATAATTGCAGGTGCAAATACATTTTCAGTTGGTGCTACTAAAAAATTCAAAGTCATAAAAGTCAAAAATAATAGCATAATATTTGAATTACTCTTTATATATATTAATCCTTCATATATGTCTTTTATCTTATTCTTTTTTTGTATAGAAGGTCCACATTTATCAATATACTTTAAATGTAACAACATCAAAAAGCAAAGAGCAAAAGACAAAATATTTATCCCAACAATCACAGAAAAACCACCTTTTGAATATATTACGGTTCCTAAGGTTGGGCCTAATAATGCTGCAAAATTATCAAGTACACTTTTCAAACTATTTATCTCATCTATATCCTTTTTTTCAAACAAAATTGGAAAAGCACTTTGAGAAGAAATATTAAATATAGCAACATTGATTTTCTCAAGCATTGTCAAAATCATAAATAAAATAAATGACGATGAGAAAAATTGCTCGTTGATAAAGACCATCATAAAAATTACAACTGATATAACATTCGATACTAACATGGTATGTTTTAAATTTTTATTTTTTAGGAAGCTTCCAATAAAAGGCAACAAAACCACCATTGGTATCTGAACCAGTGTAAAAAAAGCTCCTGTCATCATTAAAGATTCAAATTTTTCTAATAAATATAGAGGAATGCAAATATTATATATACTATTCCCAATTAAATTAACAAATCTTGATATTAAATACCTTTTTTCATTATTCAACATAATCCCCCCTCTATGCAGAAAGAGAATCAAGTAGTGCTCGCTATCTATCTACATATTTTATATGTGATCCACAGACTTCATGTTCGGCAGTAATTTTGTTATCTTCAATCATTCTTTAATACTATAAAGCCCAAATTCAACATATGTAAAAACATCACATCATTTATATCAGCTATATTATTCAACACAGAAATTTCCGAATTAATTCTTACTGTATTTTCTGTCATTGTATTTTTTACTATAAATTGCTTTTCTGTAATAGGTGTATAAAAATTAAAATCGGATAATTTAAACATATTTTTATTTAAACGTATTTCTGTTTTATCAAAAATCACTAATTTTGAATTCAAATAAAAACGCAAATCAAATTTTAAAATTTCATTTACAACTCCAAATTCAACTGGAATCCTTGTGCTTTCTGTAAAAGAATTAATAATGAACCGATATATTTCATCTTTATTTGGAATATCTAAAACTTCATAATAGTTGTTTTTCCAATATGCATATCCATTCATATCTCGACATAAAAAATTAAAATCTACTAGATATCGTCTTAATAATGGAAAATCATCATAGACTCCCTTTAATATTCGATTTACTTCACTCTCACTATAAAATACATTACTTTCAAAATGATCAATCACCAAATTTAGGATCTCTATCTTATCTTTATTCTTATGTGGTATTATTCTAAGCTTTGAATTTGTTTCATCACAAAAAAAACGTCCAATTTCTTTTTCCATAAGCACCCGCCTTTCGCAAACTATTATATTCTTTGTTTGTT
>ERZ869983.563-NODE-563-length-11984-cov-4.188125_pt1 | contig 11984 bp, 7 predicted proteins | sample MGYA00521106_ERZ869983 | MGnify/ENA primary metagenome ERZ869983 (study PRJEB32232, sample SAMN07284972) | human gut metagenome | biome: human-associated habitat; material: feces | host: Homo sapiens | place: Tanzania | collected 2014-04-05 ...
TTGTTGTCTATTATTTAATTATCAAGGATCTTTATCTTTGTTGTCGTCCCAGTGACAGCTCATTTATATTATCACATTCGCAACCGCTTGTCAACAACTTTTTTATTTTTCTTTTTTGCTGTTTGTTTCGATCATCTCTGTCGTTCGAAACAGCTTATCTAGAATATCATTTCCTTCGACATTTGTCAACAAGAAATTTATTCTTTTTTCAATCTTCTTGAAGTTGCTTTTCAGGCAATCTCATTTTCAAAGATTGTTTTCTTTTGCCTTACACATGAGCTCTTAAGCACTTTCCAGTCTCGTCTCACGCGACAGCTTGTATAATATATCATGTCCGCCCAGAATTGTCAATATTGTTTTTATTATTTATTTTATTTGCACAATTCAGTAAATTTTCATTTACATTTCCATTATCATTACCCGTTGTTCTTTTTTCAACTTACTGTTATAATTGCTAAACGGAGGTCTTTATTATATGAAAATACACATTTTATCAACGCTTAAAAACTATAAAAAAGAATATCTGAAACAAGACGTTTTTTCCGGAGTTATTATAGCTGCTGTCTCTATCCCCATTTCTATGGGATATGCACAGATAGCCGGGCTTCCTCCGGTCTATGGTTTATATGGTTCCATTCTTCCAATATTACTATTTGCTATTTTTTCAACATCTAGACAATTTATATTTGGTGTAGATGCTGCCCCTGCCGCTTTAGCTGGTAGTGCACTTCTCTCGCTTGGTATTGTTCCCGGTTCTGAAGCCGCACTGAATTATATACCTCTACTTGCGCTTCTCACCGGTCTATGGTTATTTTTCTTCTATATTATTAAAGCCGACTGGATTGTTAATTTTATATCTACGCCTGTTATGGGCGGGTTTATCAGTGGAATCGCTTTAACAATCATCTTAATGCAGATTCCAAAACTCATGGGCAGTTCAGCCGGTTCCGGAGAGATTATTGAACTAGCTGAGCATATTTATTCTGCCAGTCAGAATATCCATTGGCTTTCTCTTGAATTAGGCCTTGGTAGTTTACTGATTATCAGAGTCTTTAAAAAGCTGATTCCGAAATTCCCAATCGCCATTCTTATTATGGCGACTGGTGTGTTATGTACAACCGCTTTTCACGTTGATGCCAAAGGAGTACTGTTACTTGATTCTGTAAGTACAGGTCTTCCTGCTTTCTTTCTTCCTGACTTTAGCCAAGTAGATTTAACTCAGGCCGCAGGACGTGGACTTATAATTGCTTTAGTCATCATGGCAGAAACTCTACTTGCTGAAAATAATTTTGCTTTCCGCAATGGTTACACACTGAATGACCGTCAGGAAATCTTAGCGTGCGCAGCTGGTAATATAGCCTCTGCATTTATCGGTTCCTGTCCTGTAAACGGGAGCATTTCCCGTACTTCGATGAACGAACAATACGGCGGCCGTTCTCAAGTTGTTTCTATCACTGCCGGAATCACTATGACAATTTTATTATTATTTTTCACTGGATTTATCGGATATCTTCCCATTCCGATCCTTACCGCAATTGTCATATCCGCGCTTATGGATGTAGTCGAAGTACATTTATGCGTTCGCCTTTTCCGCTTGAGCAAACAGGATTTTCATATTTTTATGGCTGCTTGCATCAGTGTATTATTTTTAGGGACTATTTACGGTGTACTGATTGGTGTTCTCCTTTCATTTTTCGCTGTTATCACTAAATCAGCGAATCCGAACCGTGCCTTTCTTGGCGTCATTCCAGGTCGTGAAGGCTATTATGATATCGCAAGAAATGAACACGCTTACCCAATCAAAGACGTTGTCTTATATCAATTTAACGAGAATTTATTTTTTGCAAATGTAAAGGTTCTTCAAGAAGACTTGGAAGATGCAGTTAGCCCTGACACAAAAGTTGTTATTATTGATGCACGAGCTATCAACAATATCGATATTACTGCCGCTGATTGTCTTGCAGAATTATCGTCAAAGCTGACGGAACTTGGCATGCATTTTTATATCACAGAACACACAGAACAATTAAACCAGCAAATGCGCCAGTTAGGCATCGAACACCTGATCCGCGAAGGACATGTTCGTCGCACTATACTGGCAGCTCTACATGATTCTGATGTTATGCCACCTTATGAACTGGATATTTCAGATTCTGATAAAGAACTTGTAAAACATAACATGACATTTCTTCCTGCGGAAGATGAAAACACTCTGGAAGAATTCACTTGGGCTTATGGTGATCAGGCCGTTGAAGAGATGGAACATGAAGTTCATCATATTTTAAATCACATCCACGGATTAAAAGATATTGAGGAAATTCTGGAAAACGGACTGGTTGACCATCTTGAAAACTGGCACTCATTGGGTGCTTTTGATGAAGATGAATTGTTGCGACGTATTGAACTGCATCTTGATGAATTATCACAAACATTAGCGGAAAATGCACCTCTTGTTCACCAATTAATTGAAAAACGAAGACGTATTTTACGCGACCGCGTTCTTAGAGAGCATCCAGAAATCTTTGATAAATTGCAACAACATCGAAAAAATCTAGAGGAACGACTCGAACGCCAACAAATGACTGCTCAAGAACAGGTGAAGACAGAAGTACAACCTGAAACTGAAATAAAATCGGAAAATGAAATAAAACCTGAAGCTGAAATAACATCGGGAAATGAAGTAACACAAGAAACTGAAACGGCACTGGAAACTGAAACAGTACAGGAAACTGAAACAGTACAGGAAACTGAAATAGTACAGGAAACTGACGACAACACAACATCCACAGATTCCGCCCCAGATGACATATCTGAGTTAAATTCACAGGATACGTCTGATTCTTCAACTGAAGATATCGAACAACAATTACAAGAATATATTCAGCAAAAGCACGGCATCGTTCTTTCAGATGAGAAAAATACATCCTATGACACTGTATAATTATTTTTATGTGTTAACGTGACACGGTTTTCCCTATGAAACAAAAAAATTGACTGGCACAAAAATGCGTCAGTCAATTTTTTTAATTTTATTTTATCTTTTTATCGTTTTCATATTCTTTCAATGCATTCAGGGCTTGTCCTCCCATAAGATAAAGAATTCCAGTATTAAAAATCGTCATCAAACCAATTCCTACATCTCCCAGATCCCAGACAAATGTATAAGCTGCGATTCCACCAATGAACAGCATTACAAGTGCAAGTACTTTATAAGCAGTCTGCCAAAACCATTTATCACCAAAAAGATAGGATACGTTACTTCTCGCATAAAAGAGTATTCCCAAAAATGTTGAGAAACTGAATAAAAATAATGTAAATGCTATAAAGATTACACCAAATTCTCCCAGGTGATATTTCATCGCTGACTGTAGCAAATCCATTCCGGACTTTCCGGCAACTACATTTTCCGGTGCCAGCAGCATGATCATTGCAGTACAGCTACAGATCACAATGGTGTCAATAAATACCCCAAGCGCCTGTGTAAGTCCTGCTTTTACCGGGAAATCACATTCTGCTGCCGCTGCCGCACATGGTGCAGAACCTGATCCTGCTTCATTAGAAAACAGTCCCCTCTTCACGCCATTCATCAGAACTGCTCCGAAACCTCCAGATACGACTTGTCTGATTCCAAATGCTTCTTCAAAAATCCGGCCAAATACACTTGGAATACTTCTTACATTTATAAGAATAATAATAATCGTAATAAAGAAATAGCACACAGCCATAATCGGTACAATCAAATCCAGAACTTTCACCGTCGCATTTTTACGAAGGACGATCACTGCCGCAACTGCAACAAGGACAATCGTTGTATAAAGCGGTGGAATATGAAATGCATTTTCAAAAGAAGATGCGACTGAATTACTGATCACCTGGCTGATTCCACACCAGCAGATCAGTCCGGAAATTGCAAACAAGACAGCAATCACTGTGTGTGTTTTCTTCTTTCCTGTCTTTTCTTCCATATAATGATGGATATAGTAAGCCGGACCTCCACGATATCCTCCGTAAAGCGGATCTTTTTCTTTGTGAAGCTGTGCCAGTGTCGCTTCCACAAATGCGGTGGAAGACCCAATCAGTGCTGTCACCCACATCCAGAAAACAGCTCCTGCACCTCCTGCTGAAATTGCTGCTACGACTCCAACAAGATTTCCCATGCCGACTCTCGTCGCTGTCGATACAATCAATGTCTGAAATGTAGACAGACTATCTTTATTCTCATTCTTTGATACCAGTGCACGGACCATATCCGGGAACAGGCGCAGCGGCAATACTTTTGTCCGCACCGTAAAATAAATTCCTGTCGGGATCAATAATATAATCAATAATGAGATTCCAACACTGTCTCCACCCGGCAATGGAATATGTATCAAATCTCCCCACAATAATGCATAAATTCTTTCAATCAACGATACAATCATTTCAGAAATGTCCTTTCTGAGCTCTTTGTCACTTTAACGCTCTGCATTATCATACTATATCTCAATATATTGTGCAAATACTTTTCATGAAAAAACAATTTCCTGTAATACTCTTCCGACCGCCTGTGAAAAATCACTGATATTTCGAATCTTTATCAGATTTTGCCCAAAAATCTTTCCTGCCACTTCTCCAGCGCGCGCACTTCCCATAAAAATTCCAATCACTTGGATTCCTTTTTGTTTCAGATTCTGCACTTCTTTTGCAGTATCTTGAATCGCAAGCAGATCTGTATATTCTTTATTTTTATAAAAAGCACCTTCTCCACTATCCTGATCGTCCTGTGGACTTGCATCTGTCAGTACCAGTAAAATTCTTTTGCTTTTTTCACTGTTCTCTATCAAGTGTCCCGCCGCCCGAAGTGCAAGCCCATCGCGATTATTTCCCGCCGCGACATACCGGAACAGTTCATCCTCCCGCTCTTCTTCTCCACAATTAGGGAAAATGCGCAATATTGTATAACCACGGATACTGCAATAAGAATAAATCTGTACCGGAATGTTACATTGCTTCAGACTTTTGGATAAAATATACGCCTGAGCCGCAATCTGCTCCTGCATCTGCTTTCTTGAAGAAGAGGCATCTATGAGAATATCAACAGAAAATCCAGGAATTTCTACCTCTTCTTTTCTCTCAAATACTCTTGGATTGTCCAGATAAACTGCTTTCCACACTTCCCGTGGATTTAGTTTCCCGTGAGCTGCTTTCTCTGGAAATGTCTCTTCTTGTTCCTCAAGACAAATCTTTAGCTTTTCTGTAAGTCTGCGAATGGCATTCTGATAAATCGCATAATTCTGTTCATAATGTTTTTTATTCTTCTCATATTGTCTGGCAGACTCTGCCTGAAAATCTCTAATTTCCTTTTTTTCTCTTTTTCCTTTTATCTTGGATAATTCAATTTCATCGGTATATATCTTATTTCTGTTTTTTTCTGTCTCTGACTCTTTCAGGCCATCCGCATCTGCTCTTGAATTTCCTTTTGTAAATAAAAGATGGCAATTTTTATGATTTCCCACACACAATTTTTGCTCTATTTTTTCCTGATATTCTTGCAAATAGATACTCTTCCCAAAACATGCTTCTACATATTCTTTTGTTTCTTCTGGATTTCTCTGCAGCGACAACTGGAATAAATAGTGTCTGCCTCGCTTTGCTATTCCTGATTTTCCATCTAAAAATGTATTCCGGTCGTCATAATTTCTGGCGCGTACATAAGTGGCACTCACTTTTCCAAAAGACTGAAATGCTCCGGATACCTTCTGCAGGAAATAATTTCCTTCCTTCTTTTCAGTCGGGCGATATGCAAAATATTTCCACAGATTTCCTCTTGTCTGTTCCAGAATTTGATCCGTTGACATGTCTCTCGAAAAAGAAAATGCATGTAAAATCTGCTCATCTTCCTCTTTTAACCCGGACGACTGTCCCAAAATTTCTCTGCAATGTCCATTTCGTATCTGATCAATCCTGGAATACTCTTTATATTTTCGGTAACGTCTCAGACTTTCCCTGGCATATTCTTTCCTTAAATCCAAAAGTGCCGTCCTTTTCTTCTCTTCTTTTTGATACAATGCATTTTCCAAACCAATCCAAAGAAGTCCTTCATATAACTCCCGGTTCTTTCCTCCTAACTGATTAAAAAATGCATCTATTTTTTCCTGATTGTACCATTTATATGCCAGCCCGATAATCAGGTTCAAATACATATCTGCCGTTCCATCCGGGGAAAATGCAAGAAACATCGGTTCGAATTCATACTTTTCTGCTGCCGTCCATATAAAATTACGTGCTCTTTTCGCTTCTATTAATTCCTGCTCTTCCATTCATGTCACCTTGTAAATATTTGCATATTTTATTATTTTTTGTCAAAAATGTCCTTTCTTTTGATTTTTCTTGAAATCCTTGCCTGAATCGTATCCCGGATCAATGTCTGCTCATATGGATCAAACGATTTATTCGCAATTCCCATATCTAGCGCTGTATGAATATCAAGACCTTTTTCCATCAGATCAATTGCTCCCAAAAGGCCTCGAAGATCCAATGCCTTAGAAGAAATCTCAGCATTTTCACATTTTTTCTGCAAATCCAAAAACAATGCTGCTAATTCTTCTGCCGCATCTTCCCGGATTGCCGGAGAGTTCTTCCTTATCAGCTTTATCAGGCTTTCTTTCGCAATCATCGGCATCTGAATGACTGCAAAACGTGACACCAATGCTTCATTCAGTTCTTTTGTGCCGGAATATCCATAATTCATGGTTGCAATAAACCGCGTTGCAGGGTGAAGTTCTATTCTTTCATACCCCGGAATGTCAATAGTTCTACGAAAATCTAATGTTGCATGCAGCACTGCCATAGCTTCACTTTTTGCCATGTTAATTTCATCCAATACCGTAAAACCACCTGTTTTTGCCGCCGTATATACCGGGCCAGGCCGGAAAGTCACTTCACCGCCACGAAATGTATCCATCCCTATGAGGGAAGCGGCATCCATATTTACATGAAAAGACACATCCCATCGTGGCCGCATAAAAACTCCGGCCAGATTCTCAGCGAACAGATTCTTTCCTGTCGCCTTATGTCCGACAAGCAGAAGATTCTGCCCGCATAAAATAGCTGTAATTGCCTGCTCCCACACATCTTTTCCATAATAAAACTGCTCCAGCTTTGGAATTCTTGCCTCATAAGATTTTTCTGCCGGATAACTTTCACGAAATTTTTTTATCTCATCAATCAAATCATCTCTGATTCCAAGTTCTCGTAATTTTTCTAACAAATGCTGTCGCTTCCCTTCTGTTCAAAACTTACCATCTATACTTCTTTTAGAGATGGAATACATTTTTGTTTTATCTTGTAATGTTATTATACTCATGAAAGACCGTTTTTTCGATTTATTTTTCACATAAAGGCATATTTTTTTCTTTTGTTATTATATTGTCACCCAAAAGCAATTAGTCTGGAATACTCTCTGCAAGACAGAGCCGCCCATAGCCCACCATTTCATTTGGATATTTTTCAATCCCCGGCAATGGTTCCGCCCCTCTTCTCAGATAAGCTTTCACTTTTTCTCCATATAAATATGGATCATTTTCTCTCACAATTCCCCACTCCATTAAAAGTGCCACGCTCCCCGTCACAAACGGTGTGGCAAAGGATGTTCCACTAAATTGCATCACGCTTCCTCCGACAGATATCGTGCTCACATTTACTCCCGGCGCCACAAGGTCTGGTTTGACTGCACTTGCACTCTCTCCGGTCAGTGGTCCTCGTCCCGAAAAATCTGCATAGGAAAATGTCAGACTGTCATATGCTCCCACTGTGATCGCCCGGATTGCTGTTGCCGGATTTGTAAGTGTCGTGCTGCTTACCGGTCTTAGAAATCCGGTTCCTGAATACAATGTTCCTTCGCTTGGCAGCCACATTTCATAATGTCCGTCCACAATTTTTTCCGGTGTCAGAACAATTTTCCACACACCACTGTTTATATAACTCCCGCGCGGGAGGAAATCCAGATAAATCTCCTGGTTTGTGCTAAATGGACTTGGCTCACCGTAATACAAAAGTATTTCTGTTGCATCGACAGTAAATCTCTGTGTTCCAAGCAGCTCCTTGATTGATCCGATACGTGTACCTGTTGGCGATACAATTGAAATATCTATCCGATCTACATATCTTTTCCAAATCTGAACATTTAACGACGGCTGTTTTTCCTGCACTGCAAGCTCTATCTCCTGTTTTGTCACTCCGGACGCATTTTGCATGCGATAATCACTAATATTTTCTATGTTAAATCTTCCAGCACTGAATCTCCCAGATGTATGCCCTGCAGCTGCCCCTTCATTTCCGGTTCCGATACAAATGCAACTCTTCCAGATATTAGAAATGTCATCAATAAATCTCTCTAACAGCGACGTTCCGTCTCGCGCCCCATATGTATTACCGAAACTTATATTGACTGCCACCGGCATGCGAAGCTCTAATGCTTTTCGAATGACATAATCAATCCCCTGCATAAGTTCTGTTGTGCGTGGAAATCCCCCAGACATAGGGGTTCCAAGTTTTACTACAATGAATTCGCTTTGGGGTGCAGCCCCTGCATAAACACCGCCGCTTCCTCTTCCATTTCCAGCGGCAATAGCTGCTACCGCTGTTCCGTGTCCGGAAACGTCTCGTGTACGGACAGTTATTGTTTCCTGCGTCACTGCATTTTTCGCTGTTGTTACATGATAGGAATCTGAAAAAGCAGCATCTATCTCTTCCTTTGTATACTCCACTCCCATTCCATATTCTTTCGGCACATGCTCCCCCTCCACCGCTTTCAATGACTGATCCCACAGATACCGAATTCTCGTTGTCCCGTCCTCATTTTGAAAATCAGGCAGTGTGTAATCAATTCCGGAATCTATGACTGCTACAAGTACGCCCTGTCCCGTAAGCGAAAAACGGGTGTCCTGTACCTGATTGATACAAGACACCCGTTTCCCATTTCGTACCTGGAAAAATAATCGTTTTGGCTTTTCCACATATTCTACTTCTACAATCTGCACCAGATCCGGTATCCGTGACTGACGTATATGGATAATAGCATATTCATTTAACAGCTCTGTGACCCTCTCAGAAATCTGTCGGACTGCCTCCAGATTACCGGAATATTTGATAATCAGCTCCCACACCTGATCCACCGGATTATAGCCTACATTCAATTCCTGAGATCGTTCACGTTCACTTTCCGTGGCATTCAGTGCCTGATTCAAGAGATTTTCTAATTTCTGACTCTGCATTCCTACTCCCTATATGAGTTCAGGCATCAAATATGGTGCCAGTTCTACCGGAATAAAATAGCCTCGATCATAATGACAACTTGGACATACCGGTGGTGCCATTTTCCCTTTTTGAATATGCCCGCAGTTCATACACATCCATTCCCCACCATCTGGATTTTCAAAATACTGATTTTTTCCAAGTAACTCTGCAAGCAAGGCAAAACGCCGTCCGTGCACAGCTTCTACCTTCGCGATCATGTCAAATGCTCCTGCTGCCTGGTCAAAACCTTCTTCCTTTGCAATTTTAGCAAATTCTGGATAAACATCTTCAAACTCCTGCATTTCATTATGCACCGCACTTTTCAGAAGATCTGTCACATTTTCTGCAAGATTTACTGGATACCCGCCACAAATTTCAATCGTCTGTTCTGTCTGACCTCGCAATAATTCATAAAACACTTCCGCGTGTGCCCGCTCCTGATCTGCAGTGAATAAAAAAATCTGACTGATAGAATACAAGTTATCTTGCTTCGCCTGGTTTGCCGCAATTGTATAACGATTCCTTGCCTGACTCTCTCCTGCAAATGCTCGCATTAAATTTTCTCTTGTCTTACTTTTACTAAAATCAACAGCCATGGTACATACTCCTTTCTTACTTCTCTAAGTAGTATGCTCCATGGCTGTACAATTATTCCTTCTTATTCTCTTTACAGTTCACTATATAAATTCCGGCACACACCAAAATCAATGCTGCCAGACTTCCAATATTAAATGCCTGTTTCACCTCTCCAAGTATCAGTGCTGATAAAATCACGCCACAAAGTGGGTTCACAAATCCAAAGATAGCAACTTTGGAAACATCGTTCCAGGCAAGCAGTACGGACCAGAGTGTATACGCCACTGCTGAAACCATTGCCAGATAAAATATAACTACTACACCCCCTGTAGTAACATTTTCCAGATGTCCGCCCATTCCTGCTCCAATCAGAGTAAGAACGATTCCCCCCATCGTAAACTGCGTTCCACTCAATACAACTGGAGATACTTTTCTGGAAAAAAGGTTAATCAACACTGTAGAAATTCCATAGGATAGCTGCGCGATCAGAACAAATCCCTCTCCGATCAGCTTAAATCCCATATCCAATGAGTTTCCCAGCAAATTAATTACCACAACTCCTGCAAATCCCAGAACACATCCTGCAATTTTTCTGCTTGTCATCCGTTCATTTCGAAAAACAAGACAAGACAACAAAATTGCAATAAAGTTTCCAAGTCCGGTAATAATTCCTCCTTTTACTCCTGATGTATTTGCAACACCTATGTAAAAGAAGAAATACTGTCCTACCGTCTGAGCCAGACATACCAGAACTGCATATTTTAAAATCTCTTTGTCAGGAATCATCACTTTCTTTTCTCTAATAGATGCAAAAATCAATACTAGAATTCCTGCCAGCGTGAATCGCACTCCTGCAAAGACAATCTGACTTGCAATATCAGAAGAATCTACATGCAGGAAACGATAGCCTGTCTTAATCACCGGAATTGCACTCCCCCACAAGATACAGCACACACACGCAAGAAGCGCTACAATTCCTGTTTTTGTTAATATATTTTGTTTTTGTGTCATTCTCATACTTTTGCCTAATTAAATCCGATAATTCTTCTCGCTACACTGTAAGCAAGTGAAGAAATCTTTCGTCCTGGTCTTCCCGGGATGTTCATAGTCTGTCCAAGTATTCCGTAGCGGATCTTCATAAATGTCTTGAAATCCTTCTGTTTCAGATATATCCACAGTTCTTTTTTCTTCTCCAGATTCTCTGCTTTCTTAGACCGGATACATAAAATGGAGGAAACGGTCATCATGATTGCGAGATAATTGATCATATAATTTCTCAGTTTCTTGCATTTTACATTTTTTAATTGGTACATATCAATCATTGTCTTTGTAACAAAAATCTGCTGATCCAGTCTGGATATCATAACTTTCTCATTAACGGACTGATCTTCTCTTCCAATATAATAACGATAAAAATCTACATCCAGGTAATACACTTTTCGCACAAATGGCAACGGATAATACACATAAATATTATCTACATAAAATGTATGCTTTGGAAGCTCTAATTGGCTGAGCTTTAACATATCTGTCCGGTAAATAACTGAATGCATCAGAATGTACTGATCCAGATGGAACCGTCCGATTTCTTCCCATTTGAAAATCTTATCCTGAGGAAGAACATTACGGTAATGAATACATTTCTTATGGGTTGCTCCTACTTTCTCATAAACATAATTGGAAATGAGCATATCCACCTCTTCATCTTCAGATTCCAGCTTCTTAAGAAATTCCAGAATCTTCTGAAGAGCCTCGGCATCTACCCAGTCATCACTGTCTACAACTTTAAAATACTTTCCGGTGGCATGTGTAAGTCCTGAGTTTACCGCATCACCATGTCCACCATTTTCCTTATCCACTGCCTTGATGATCGTCGGGTATTTTTCTTCATACTCATGTGCAATCTTAGAAGTATCATCGGAAGATCCATCATTTACAATAATGATTTCCACGTCCTCACCGCCTACGAGAATACTCTCGATTGCATGTGCCATATACTCCTGTGAATTATAACTTGGTATTGCAAAAGATATATATTTCATGTATTTTGCTCCTTGTATCACATCTTTTTGAATTTACAGTTTCTTTCTTATCATATCACTACTTCCCCAAGGCAGAGCCTTATGAATCTT
>ERZ869983.565-NODE-565-length-11960-cov-7.803585_pt1 | contig 11960 bp, 4 predicted proteins | sample MGYA00521106_ERZ869983 | MGnify/ENA primary metagenome ERZ869983 (study PRJEB32232, sample SAMN07284972) | human gut metagenome | biome: human-associated habitat; material: feces | host: Homo sapiens | place: Tanzania | collected 2014-04-05 ...
TAAACATGAATCTTCCCTCAGCCGATGACCTTTTTACCACGCAGGAAGAAAGAGACCAGAAGAATCAGGAGCATGTAAAAAATATTTCTGTTTATGACATCAGTGATTTTCCGAATCATCCATTTAAAGTAAAAATGGATGATAAAATGGTGGAGACCATTGAAAGTATTCGAGAACATGGTGTATTGGTTCCTGCTCTTGTCAGAGAGAAGCCAACAGGTGGGTATGAAATGATTTCTGGACACCGTAGAAAAATGGCAAGTGAACTGGCAGGGTTAGAAAATATACCTTGTATTGTAAGAAATCTCAGTGATGACGAAGCAGTTATTGTCATGGTTGACAGCAATCTTCAAAGGGAAGAAATATTACCATCAGAAAAAGCATTTGCTTACAAAATGAAGTTAGATGTCATGAAAAGACAGGGACAAAGAACTGATTTAACTTCGTCGCCACTGGCGACAAAGTTGAAAGGAAAACGTTCTGATGAATTATTGGGTGAGGAGGTTGGAGAAAGTAAAGACCAAATCAGAAGATATATTCGATTAACCTACTTGATACCGGAAATTCTTGATATGGTCGATAACAAGAAAATTGCCATGCGTCCGGCGGTGGAGCTGTCTTATTTGCCAAAAGAAGAACAGGAGATATTGTACGATACCATGGAATCGGAAGATTGCACTCCAAGTCATGCACAGGCAATCAAAATCCGCAAATTTTCAGCAGAGGGCAGATTGAATGAAGATGTTTTGTTGTCGATTATGGCAGAGGAAAAGCCAAATCAGGTAGAGCAATGGAAAATCCCTAAGAACCGACTGAAGAAATATTTTCCATCGGGGACTTCACAACAAAAAATGGAGGAAACCATTATCAAAGCACTGGAATTATACCGGAAACGGGAAAAAAGCAGGGAACGATAGGCATTTTGACACCAAGGGAGAAGTCTATCCGTTGGCGGTCAACGAGAAATCAGCTTTTTCTGATTTCCCCTCCCCACACCCTACCCCTTTGGTTTACCAGCAGATTACCAGCCGAAAAGACAATAAGGAGCCGGAAACATCTTCTCTTTCGGCAGGTCGGAGATTCCAATACCCTGCATGACAACAGGGAGCAAACAGCATAAAGCAACAGCAGGCGTTCCAGACGGACGTCTTTTTTTGATTGAAAAGAAAGGAATTGTAGAAAATGAAGAAGATATGGAAACGAGTGTGTACAGGGATTCTTGCCCTGACCACGATTTTAACTGCGTTACCGATCACATCGGTTCAAGCAGCGGAAACACAGTATTGGACAGAATCCGCAGAGAGAGTTGGACATGTAGAACATTTGATGAATGACGGAACAATTAAAAGCACTTTCAACGAAGGACACATGAAAGTAGAAGGCGAAACCGCTTATTGTGTAGATATTAACACCGGATTCAAAAATGGATATAAGACCAGGCATGATGCAAGTGCCAGTATGAGTGCGGATCAGATTGAAGATGTGGCATTATCGCTTGAGTATATGAAACAGTATGCAGTCAGTCACAGTAACCTGAGTGCAAATCAGGCATATCTCTTAGAACAGTGTCTTGTGTGGCAGCGTTTAAGTGAGCATTTAGGCTGGCAGTGCGATAATGTCCGGGCAGTCTATTCCGAGATTTCACAGGATATTCAGAATGAGGTGTATGCAGGAGCAAAATCATTTGTGAAGGCAAATAAGGGACGATATAAATGTGGCGGTTACATTTACACCGGAGAAGGACAGGATATCGGACAGTTTTGGGCAGAACTGAATGTCGGAAATGCGAAAGTAAAGAAGACAACCGCCAATGAGATTGTCACAAATGGAAATGCGATGTATTCTATTGCCGGAGCAACTTTTGGCATATTTTCAGACCAGAATTGCAGTAATCAGATTGGAATGCTTACAACAAATGAGAATGGTGAGACAAATGAAGTTGAAGTGACTGCAGGGACTGTTTATATCAAAGAGCTTTCTGCACCGAAAGGATATAAGCTGGATACGACAGTACACAGTCTGAAAGTTGAAGCTGGAAAAACAGCTACATTAAATGTTTCCGATGTTCCGAAAGTGACAGAGACATTGGTAGACCTGTTCAAGATTGATATGGAGACAGGAAAAGCAACCGCACAGGGAAATGCAGCACTGGCAGGAGCGGAGTTTACCTGGCATTATTATGACGGACTTTATACAAAAGACAATTTACCAGAGAAAGCAACACGCACTTGGGTTACGAAAACGGTGGCAGAAAAGAGCAGTGACGGAAGTATTCATTATGTGACAAAACTGGCAGATGCTTACAAAGTATCCGGAGATGCATTTTACACTCAGAATGAAAAAAGCGTATTACCACTTGGAACACTGACTGTTGAAGAAACCAAAGCACCAGACGGATATTTACTGGACGAAGCTTATATGCAGGCAGAGGACAACACAGAGCAGATAAAAGGAATGTATCTGACACAGATCACAGAGGACGGAGAACTTGCAGTTCTTTCCGGAAGCAATCAGTATTCCGTATCTGATCAGGTAATCCGAGGTGGTGTGAAGATTCAGAAACGTGATTTAGAGACAAAAGATACTAAAGCACAGGGAAGTGCCACATTAAAAGATACTGCATTTGCGATTATTTCTTTGAACGAAAATCCAGTTCTGGTAGAAGGAAAGCTATACAAAAAGAACGAGACAGTTAAGACGATTCAGACAGGGATTGACGGAATTGCAACAACGACGGCAGATTTACTTCCGTATGGTAAATACAAACTGGAAGAAACCAAAGCACCAGAAGGTTATCTGACTGTCGGGGCAAAAGCGATTGAATTTTCGATTACGGAAAATGGAAAAATCGTGGATTTAACAGACGAAAGCCATTCCATTTACAACCAGATTAAACGTGGAGATCTGGAAGGCGTAAAGATTGGAGCAGGTACACATAAGAGACTTGCAAATGTTCCTTTTAAGATTACCAGTAAAACAACCGGAGAGAGCCATATCGTAGTGACAGATAAAAATGGTCAGTTTTCAACCGCTTCCGATTGGGCATCTCATAAGAAAAATACAAATGCCGGAACATCCAGTGAGGACGGTATCTGGTTCGGAACTTCTGAGCCGGACGACAGCAAAGGTGCATTACTTTATGACACTTATGAGATTGAGGAGTTATCTTGTGAATCCAACAAAGGCATGAAGCTGATTCCTGCATTTGAAGTTGTTGTCAGCAGAAATAAAGTAACAATCGACCTTGGAACATTGAACGATGGGTATGAAAAAGAGATTAGCATTCATACAACCGCAACAGACAAGAAAACGGGCGAAAAGGTAATTGTTGCAGGAAAGAAAGTAACGATTGTGGATACAGTTACTTTGGACGGTCTGGAAGAAGGCAGAAAGTACCAGTTAAAAGGCTGGCAGATGCTGAAAGAGAAAAATGCAGAACTGCTCGTTGATGGAAAGCGTGTGGAGAGTGATTACACTTTTGTTGCTGACAGCGAGAAAATGAAAGTAGAGATTTCTTATACGTTTGATGCATCAGAACTTGGCGGACAGAATCTGGTTACATTTGAAGAATTATATGACCTGAAGAATCCGGAAGAACCTGTAAAAGTTGCAGAGCATAAGGATATTGATGATGAAGGTCAGACAGTCCTGATTACAGAACGAAAGATTTTGATTCATACCACAGCAACTGATAAGAACGGTAAGAAAGAGATTGAAGCCGGAAAAGATTTGACGATTGTGGATACGGTTACTTTAGAAGGACTGGAAATTGGTACGAACTATAAGCTGTCTGGTTGGCAGATGGTTAAGGCAGAAAATGCAAAGCTGCTCATTGATGGCAAAGAAGTTACCAATGATTATGAATTTACAGCGGACAAGGAAAACATGGAAGTGCAGATTGAGTTTACTTTCGACGGCAACACCCTTGGAGGAAAGCAGCTTGTAACCTTTGAAGAACTATATGATATGACAAATTCGGAAGAACCGAAAAAGGTAACAGAGCATAAGGACATCAACGATGAAGGTCAGACTGTAACCATCAAAGAAGTACCAGAAACACCAACCCCAGAGACACCGGGTACTACTACAAAGACAAGTAATCCTCCAAAAACAGGGGACACCGCAAAAGCAGGATTGTGGTTAGCCATTGCTGCATTGTCTGCAATGGGAGTTGGCGGTGTGGCTATCCATGCAAGAAAAAAGAAGAAAGCACCACTGGCGATTGAAGAAAAGAAAGAAGAAAGCGAGGACGAATAAAGATTACAGGGTGGTGAAATGCCACCCTCTTACATAGCGAAACAGGCAAGGAGGACAAAAGAATGGTAGTGAACCAGAAAGCAGTAAAAGTTATCAATAAGATATTTGAAGCAGGAATTACAGAAGAAAAAGATATTTCTGCAATGACCTTGGACGAGATTCTGGAGATTCAGGGCATTACAGTTGCAGAGATTGGAATGATCAATGACTTACAGAAAGCAATCAAAGCCAATAAAGTAATTACTTTTTTGGGAGGTGGAGCAGTATGAGATATGACGTTATGAATGAGCATTATACGGAAATCCGGCTGTTTGGAAAACCTGCATTATTTAACGATATGCGTTTGGATCAGGAGACAGTTCCGAAAGGGTTATATTTATATGAAGTCAGATATGATGATGAAACGTGGGAACCAGTTCAGATTGCAAAAGGCATTTTAGCAAATCATTTGGGTTCGGTTCTTACATGCGAACGGTTAAAAATACCACCGAATGGTTATCTTGATTTGGAAGCGAAAACGGACTGGAAATATAAAGATAAGGGGTGTCGGACGGTGCAGGAGTTTTTAGAAAAATATCCAATCAGACAAAAAGAAAGAGAACGATAGGAGGAAGGTACGTGATAAAGAAATTTGATGTCATTACAAAACTGTATGAGGAAGCGACGCAGGAAGTGACAGAATCACCGGAAAAGTGGCTAGCCTTTCTTCAGTCAGCCAGTAAAAATTACCGATTGCCATTTGATGAACAGCTTTTGATTCATATGCAGCGTCCAGAAGCAACCGTAGTACTTCCTATGGGAAAATGGAATGAAAAGTTTGGACGGTGGGTAAAACGGGATTCCAAAGGAATTGCGGTATTTGATAAGAGTTCCGATAGATTAAAGTTAAAATATTATTTCGATGTATCTGATACCAGAGAAGGAAAATACAAACGTCTGGTGCGTCCAGTTTCTTTATGGAGTGTGTCAGAAGAACAACAGAAATCTGTAAAAGAAGCCTTGGTAAATGCATTTGGCGTGGCAGATGGAGACAGAAAAGAGTTTGCGATGGTGATTCTGGAAGCATCTCTGAACATTGCAGAAGATAATATTGGAGATTATCTTCAAGATATCTTGCTTGCGACACAGGACAGTCCGCTGGAAGAAATGGATAAGTTCAATATCCGGTTAAAAATGAAACAACTGCTTGCAAACAGTATTTCCTATATGCTTTTTTTTCGTTGTGGAATTAAACCAGAAATCTATTTGGAGACAAGGGATTTTCAGAATATACGGGAGTTTCATACCAAAGAGCTGGTCAATCTCTTTGGCGTGGCAGCAAGTGATATGTCAGAAATGGCATTAGGTGAAGTTGCGGACACCATACGAAAATTGCAGATACAGGAGCGGAAGCAACGCACATTTGTTGAACGGAAAACAGCAGATTATAATGTGAATAACAAACAGGAAACCACAACAGAAAGGAGACAGGACAATGGCAGCAATCACATACAGCAGACAGGGAGATTATCTCCTGCCGAATCTTACAATTCCAGAGGAAGAGGAAGTTCACCTTGGGAAGTACGCATATCTCCGAAATCAATATCTGATGAAGAATCGGTACGGAATGTATCTGAACCTTCTGACAGCAGGAACCTTGAATCAGCATCTGCTTCAGACGGAGGAAGAAGCACAGATGAGAATGGAAACACTTATCCAGCAGATGGCAGAGAAAGAGGGAGTGACGGAGGAATTGAAAGCCAGAGATCAGATGGAGTGGATCGGGCGAATGAACAATATCCGGCAGAGAGCACAGGAAATCGTGAGGAACGAAATTCTGGAGAATTAAAATGGCATGACAGGAGCAGTGAAGATCATGAAATCGCATTTTTATCAAATGACGAAATCATCAAATCACTGCTCCTTTTTGCACCACACTTAAAAGCAACCAATGCGGAAACAAGTGATTTTTATGAGAGCCATGAGGAACGAAAAGCCCAGATGGAATATGTGAAATCACTTTTTCCAACGGGAGTGACAGAGTACACACTGGAAAATGGCGATGTAGTAGGATTCGATAAGTATGAAAATGTGCTGCATATATGGCGGGGAACATATGAGAATCGAATAGAGCAGGGATATTATGACTGGTATGTAATTGCGGGGTATTATGACGGAATGCGTGTCCTGGGCGAATTGAAGGATAGTAGAGAAACACTTTTGAGTGTTGATGGACAGCTTCAGTTAATTGATGACAGAGCGGTAGAAGATGTTTCTACTTTTTCTTTTACGCAGGAAATTATTGACCGGGCACTTCAAAGTGGTTCAAGCTTTTCACAAGGGAAGTATCGTATTTACTGTTATTTTAAACAGGGACACAGTATGGAAGATACGGTGAAGTTCCTGAAAAATGAATATGGAGTCGGGGGAAGGTCTTCCATCTTGACTGGAACTGGTATCGGTGAAGAACATGATGGAAAAGGACTGAAACTGCACCGGGGATATGGGGAAGATTCTCCTAAAATACTGCTGAAATGGAATGCGGTTGCAAAAAGGATTGGAGAATTGATTGACGTAGGAAGGTATCTTTCCAAGCGTGAACTGGAAGGAATCCCTGACTATGAGAGAAGAGTGCTTGCAGGAGAAATTTATCATTTTTATTATAACCGTCCAGAAAATGTCATGCGACCGTATCCGGTAGGAACGGATTATTATGAAGCGATAAAATTGCTGATTCCTCAGTTAAAAGAGCCTGAAAGAGTAACAGAATTAGTTTCGCAGATGTCGGAGATTTTAGAGGATACTGCTGATTTTGATAAAAGATACGACTTGATGCAAAAGGCATATCAAGATGTTTTCGATTACCTGCATGGAAGATATAGTCTTACCATACCGATTACAGCTGAAAATACAACAAGGATAGAATCACACCCGATTGTTATCTCAGAGGAAGCAGAAGCGGAGCAGCAGGAACTGCAAACACGTTCAACAGAAGCTGTCACAGAATCGGAAAATGAGCCGGTAGATTATGACATTTCTGAGAATACTGTTGTTACGATAGGAATGAAAGATTATGAAGTTGAGTTCCTGTCAGCAGAAAGAGTGGTACTTCGGGATCAGCAATATCCGATTTTTAGCGAAGAATTATCCAGAGAAGAATTTGACCGTAAAATACGTGAGAATCCGGCAAATGATCATTTGAAAATCAAACGGCCATTGCCGGAATTACCAGCCGAAGAAGAAAAAGAGGCACAGCCGACAGACACTCCGGCAGAAGAGATAGAGACAGAGCTGAGTATTCCGGAGCAGAATTATCAGTTTGTGATGAAGCTGGCGGGAGAGGTTTTACGGGGAGAAGTAGATTCCAAAACCTTTGAAGCAGGAGCAGGATTTATGTCCCTTACGATTGAGCAGATTGGTGATAACTATATTGCAATCTCTCATTACTATGAGCAGAACGGAGATGCCATGGCAGATCCAGATATGGAATTTGCTTATGATAATGAAAGGAAAACGCTTCAGGCGAGAACCTATCAGCAAGATGCATTGCAAAGATACGATGAAGTCTATAGTGATGATGGCTATAATGAGCAACTGGAAGAAGAATTAAACCTGTTTGCACACCAGTGGTTCCAGACAATCGAGAAACAGGGATATGTTCCGGTGCAGGAAGCAGCGGAGTTGGAAGATGGCGAATTACCAGCCGAAGAAGAAAATACTCTGGAATTAGCACCTTCCTGGGAACAGGGCGAACCTGCGGAGAAAATGCAGAGCTACAATCTGTATCCGGAAGTTTCCGGGAAGAACAGACACCAATATCAGATTACAGAGGAGACACCGGAGTATGGCTCAGATAAAGAAAAATTCCGGGCGAATATCGCAGCCATTCAACTTCTGAAGAAATGTGAAATGGAACATCGTTATGCAACACCGGAAGAACAGGAAATACTGGCAAAATATGTTGGTTGGGGCGGTCTGTCCGATGCATTTGATCCAAAGAAATCTGCATGGGCAGACGAATATCTGGAATTGCAGACCATACTAAGTGAAGAAGAATACGAATCGGCAAGAGAATCAACACTGACAGCGTTCTATACCCCGCCGATTGTAATCAAGAGTATGTATCAGGCATTGGAAAATATGGGACTAAAGAGTGGAAATATTCTGGAACCGAGTTGCGGTGTGGGTAACTTTATTGGTATGAAACCGGAATCTCTTTCGGACTGTAAGATATATGGTGTGGAACTGGATTCTGTATCCGGAAGAATTGCTGCACAGCTTTATCAGAAATCAAAAATAGCAATAGAGGGATATGAAAAAGCAAATCTCCCGGACAGCTTTTTTGACGTTGCAGTTGGAAATGTACCGTTTGGAGAGTTCAAATTATTTGACAACAGGTATGACAGATATAATTTTTTCATTCACGATTATTTCTTTGCAAAGACATTGGACAAGGTAAGACCGGGCGGTGTGATTGCATTTATCACATCGGCGGGAACCATGGACAAGAAAAATCCCTATATCAGAAGATACTTGGCACAGAGAGCAGATTTAATCGGTGCAATCCGTCTGCCGAATGATACCTTTATGAAAAACGCAGGAACGAAAGTAACATCGGATATTTTATTCCTTCAGAAGCGGGATAGTATGACACTGGAGGAGCCGGATTGGGTATATCTGGATTATGATGATAACGGCATTGAGCAGAACCGCTATTATGTGCAACACCCGGAAATGATACTGGGAGAAATGGTCATGGAATCCGGCCCGTATGGCATGAGAAGCACTTGCAGACCGTATGAGGACAGGGACTTGTCAGAAATTCTTTCGGGTGCAGTGGCAGCATTAGAAGGAACGATTGAAGAAGTGGAAATTGAGGAATTGGTGGAGGAAGAAGACCATACGATTCCTGCAGATCCATCGGTAAATAATTATTCTTACACATTGGTAGATGGGAAGATTTATTATCGGGAGAACAGCCGCATGAAGCCTGTGAGCCTTCCAGTGACAGGAACAAATCGTGTGAAAGGTATGATTGCTATCCGGGATTGTGTAAGAGAACTGATCCGGTATCAGACAGAAGGATATTCTGATGCAGTAATCGAAGGACAACAGAAGGAATTAAACCGTCTGTATGACCTCTTTCGCAGTAAATACGGATTGTTAAATGAGCGTGCCAATATGCGTGTATTTGCAGACGATAACAGTTATCCATTGCTGAGTTCACTGGAAATTCTTGCAGAAGACGGAACACTGGAACGGAAAGCAGATATGTTTTCTAAGCGGACGATTAAAGCACATGAGGCAGTGACCAGTGTGGATACTGCCAGTGAAGCACTGTCCATTTCTCTTGCAGAAAAAGCAAGGGTGGACATGGGATTTATGGCACAACTGACCGGGAAAACAGAAGAAGAACTGGAACAGGAGCTGTCCGGTGTTGTTTTCCGTTTACCGGAAAGTGATACAGAGAATCCGCAGTATGTTTCAGAAGATGAATACTTGTCAGGGAATGTAAGAGAGAAGTTGAAAATGGCAGAACTTGCGCAACAGGCAGATGCAAGGTATCAGGTCAATGTAACTGCATTGCAGAAAGTACAGCCAAAGGATTTAAGTGCTTCCGAAATCAATATCCGACTAGGGACAACGTGGCTTCCAGAGAGTGATGTTGAAGATTTTATGTTTCAGTTATTGAATACACCCAATTATATGCAGTGGAGAATAAAAGTACATTTTTCTAAATATACAGGAGAATGGCAGGTAGAGGGAAGAAGTCTGGATAAAGGGAATGTAAAGGCAAGCAATACCTATGGAATAGGACGAGCCAGTGCATATCGGATTATCGAAGATACTTTGAATCTGAGAGATGTTCGTATTTATGATTATGTGGAGGACGAGGACGGAAAGAAAAAAGCCGTCTTAAATAAGAAAGAAACAGCTATTGCACAGGGCAAACAAGATCTGATCAAGCAGGCGTTCCAGGATTGGATTTGGAAAGAGCCGGAGCGCAGACAGAGACTTACTGATTATTACAATGAAAATTTCAATGCAATCAGACCAAGAGAATATGATGGAAGTCATCTGCATTTTTATGGAATGAATCCAGAAATCCGGCTGCGGGAACATCAGAAGAATGGTGTTGCAAGAATCTTATATGGTGGAAATACACTGCTTGCTTATGTAGTTGGAGCAGGAAAGACTTATACGATGGTTGCAGCGGCAATGGAGAGTAAACGACTGGGACTTTGTCATAAGTCCATGGTTGTTGTACCAAATCATATCATTGAGCAGTTTGCAGCCGAGTGGTTACAGCTTTATCCGGCAGCAAATTTACTGGTGGCTACCAAGAAAGACTTTGAAACCAAAAACCGAAAACGGTTCTGTGCCAGAATTGCTACCAGTGATGTAGATGCGGTAATCATCGGGCATAGTCAATTTGAGAAAATTCCACTGAGCATTGAGCGCCAGCAAAAGACAATCCGCAGTCAGATTGAGGAACTGGTGCAGGGAATTACAGAGGAAAAAGCAAGGAATGGAAACAAATTTACAATCAAACAGTTGGAAAAGACGAAGAAGTCATTGCTTGTCAGATTGGAAAAACTGAATGACCAGAGTAAAAAAGACCAGGTGATCAACTTTGAAGAACTGGGAATTGACCGCTTATTTGTCGATGAGGCGGATGGATACAAGAATTTGTATCTATATACGAAAATGAGAAATGTAGCAGGTATTGCTCAGACAGAAGCGTTGAAGTCCTCTGATATGTTTATGAAATGCCAGTATCTTGACGAACTGACTGGAGGGAAAGGTGTAGTATTCGCCACAGGAACACCAGTCAGTAACAGTATGGTGGAACTATATACCATGCAGAGATATTTGCAGCATCACACACTGGTGAAGCATAATTTACAACATTTTGATGCATGGGCATCCACTTTCGGAGAAACAGTGACAGCAATCGAGCTTGCCCCGGAAGGGACAGGATACCGTCTGAAAACGAGATTCGCAAAGTTTTATAATCTCCCGGAGCTTATGCAGATGTTCCGGGAGGTGGCAGACATTCAGACTGCCGATATGCTGAATCTTCCAGTGCCAAAAGCAGAATACCGGGTGGTATCTGTAAAACCAAGCGAGATGCAGAGAGAAATGGTTGCAGAACTGGGAGAACGTGCGGAGCGTGTAAGGGAAGGACTGGTCAATGCTACTGAAGATAATATGCTTCTGATTACCAATGACGGAAGAAAACTGGCACTGGATCAGAGAATGATGAATGAATTGTTACCGGATTACCCAGACAGTAAAGTCAATGCGTGTGTAGAGGAAATCTATCAGTTCTGGGAGCAGGGGAGGGAAAAAAGACTGACGCAGTTGGTATTTTGTGATCTATCTACCCCGAAAACAGATGGAAGTTTCAGTGTTTACAACGATGTAAGGGATAAACTGATTGCCAAAGGGGTTCCGCCAGAGGAGATTGTATTTATTCATGATGCTAATACTGAAGTCCGAAAAAAAGAATTATTTTCCAAAGTAAGAAGAGGTGCTGTCCGTATTTTAATGGGCAGCACTTTTAAAATGGGCGCAGGGACGAACGTACAGGATTTAATCATTGCAAGCCATGACCTGGACTGCCCGTGGCGTCCGAGAGATGTAGGACGGATTTTGCGGACATTCAAAATAAAAAAGAATGTGGAGGAGATCGGAAGAGAACACGTCTGAACTCCAGTCAC
>ERZ869983.567-NODE-567-length-11956-cov-7.083930_pt1 | contig 11956 bp, 8 predicted proteins | sample MGYA00521106_ERZ869983 | MGnify/ENA primary metagenome ERZ869983 (study PRJEB32232, sample SAMN07284972) | human gut metagenome | biome: human-associated habitat; material: feces | host: Homo sapiens | place: Tanzania | collected 2014-04-05 ...
CTCTACGAAATTTTTTTCTGTTCAGAGCCAAGCAAAATTTCAAAAAAAGGGTTAAAATGCATAGCATTTTGGAAGTTGGCTCTGGACAGTTACCACTCCCTTATACAAAAAAAGAGCCTTAATATCTTCCGCAATACCTTGTATCTTTCAGATATTAAAGCTCTTTATTTATTACCGTTATTTTTCTTTTCTTATACTACAGCTTCTATAATCGTCTTAGAATCTACTTCTACCTGCCGCACTCCGATTTCTTTCTTCTGATTGAAACTGAATGTTACCATATAGCCCTTATCCAGATGATAGCTGTTTAAGTAATCCACCAACTGTTCTTCTCCCTGTCGGTTATACTCCTCTCCATGCCAGATCTTCAGCTCAATTATATATCGTTCTCCAAGATAATCTACAATCACATCTGTCCTGCGCTGATCCCTTGTCTCAGCCTCAATATAATAATTACCGACTCCATTAATAATTGGTCTGAGATACAACAGAAAGTATTTTCTGCCTTCTTTTTCAATGAATTTCTCATCCCGATCTCCGTAAATATCATGAAAATGAACAACAAACCGTTCTAAGATCAAATCCATGTTCAAGTGCCCATTCATCACAAATTGATTTTTATCTAGCAAAGATTTATCATAAATATCTTTACTCTGCATTTCAACGCTTGACAGATAATAGTTGTATAATCTTGTCTCAAAGATCCGGTTCGCAATCACAACTTTTCCATTCTGATTCTTCACAAAGCCAAACATTGTCGCAATATCAATGGATGTCTCATCTGCATTATATGCAATACTCTTCCCTGTGAAAAGAATTGTTTGGATGGTCTGGTTCAGTTCCGGATAATCCTTCAACTTATTGACCAATGATTCGAACAACGTATTTTTTTCTGATAAAAGCATGCGGACAGCTTCCTCGAAGCCTTTTTTTGTCCATCCTGCTGCTTTTGATCCATATTCTTTCTTTTCGCAAACATCTTCATCAATCAACTGGCAGATTCTTGACACAAGGAAAGGATATCCTGAGGTGTACTTGTAAAGTAAATCTGCTATTTCTTCCAGATTCATACCTGTAGAATAATCTGTTTCATATTCTTTTAGCATGCCCTCAATTTCCATTTTCGAAAAGCTCATATCAATATTAAACTCTGCTGCAATATTCCATGGAATGTTATACTGATGTTGTTCATCAGGTCTTAATTTCTTTTTAAGATTCTTAATATCATACACTCCTGCCAAAATTACAGATTGAAAAGTCTGCTGTTTATAACGTCTGATATACTGTGCTCTTAATTGTGCCAAAAAATCAATAAACACTTGAATATTGGATGCGCAGTCCACCTCATCAATGATCAACACAATTGGTTTATCTGAAGCCTGAAATATTTTCTTCAGCTCATGAAACAGATTTCTGAGTGTCTTTCCCTCATTATCGTTCTCATTTTGAACTTCTTCTATCACATTACATAATTCTTCATTATGGCTAAAATCATTTTCTTCAAACAATTCTATGAATGTAGTCATAAAAGCTGCTGAAAACACTTGCTCGTTTTCAAACTCAGCACTTCCGAATGTCTGGAAATCCATTGAAACAACATAATACTCTGAGCTTAAACAATTTGTCAGTTCCATCAGCGTTGTCGTCTTTCCATACTGCCGTGCACGGTTGATCGTAAAATATTTCCCTGCATCAACCAGTTTCTTTATCTCTCTCACTCTGCTATCCAGATTAACCATGTAATGTTCCTGTGGGATACATATTGCTGCTGTATTGAATACTTTCGGCATATTATCGCTCCTTTTTGTCCTGCACATTTTCCTACTTAAGATTCTACCATTGCACCTTATAAAAGGCAAGTTTGTTATTTTCTGTCTTGTTCTGTAAAAAATACATTTTATCGTCCACTCTCCGCTCTGCCCTCCTTGAATTTTCTCACAAAAAATGGTATAACGTTAAATGTATAATGATTAATCTGTTAATTCTAATTAATCAATTCGCGTTACCGTCTGATTTCTTAAGACGGTTAAAAACTAATTCACACTGAGGAGAATAAAATGACGAACATCGAAATGTTAGAAAACACACTCCCGATTGCACCTCTGAAACTGATTGCTATGGAGAGCTGCAAACCTCTGGGACAGAAGGTAAATGATTACATTGTTTCCTTCCGTGAGAACACGATCAATGAAGTAACAGAATCCCCGCTTTACAGAAACTATAAGTCTAACAATTACCTGGTAGACTGCAGTTGTCCGAGATTCGGATCCGGTGAAGCTAAGGGTGTCCTGAAAGAGACAATCCGTGGTACTGATCTTTTTATCATGACTGATGTATGCAACTACAGCCTGACTTACACAGTAAACGGACATCTTAACCATATGTCTCCAGATGACCATTATCAGGATCTGAAGAGAATTATCGCTGCTGCAACAGGTAAGGCCCGCCGTATTAATGTTATCATGCCTTTCCTTTATGAGAGCAGACAGCACAAGCGTACAAGAAGAGAGTCTCTGGACTGTGCTCTTGCACTGGAAGAACTGGACGCAATGGGCGTATCCAATATCATTACATTTGACGCTCATGACCCGCGTGTACAGAATGCGATCCCACTCAGCGGATTTGACAGCTTTAACCCACAGTATCAGTTCTTAAAGGCACTGTTCCGTGAGGTACCTGATCTGAAAGCAGACAAAGATCACCTGATGATCATCAGCCCGGATGAGGGAGCTATGCACCGTGCGGTTTACTTCTCTAACGTACTTGGTGTTGATATGGGTATGTTCTACAAACGCCGTGACTACTCTACAGTTGTAAACGGAAAGAACCCAATCGTTGCCCATGAGTTCCTCGGTGATGATGTAACAGGAAAGGATGTTCTTATCGTTGACGATATGATCTCTTCCGGAGAAAGTATGCTTGATGTTGCAAAACAGCTGAAAGAGCGTAATGCCGGACGTGTCTTCGTATGTACAACATTCGGACTGTTCACAGACGGATTTGATAAATTCGATGAGTATTATAATAAGGGATATATCAGTAAAGTTATTACAACAAACCTTACATATCTCCCACCGGAACTTTATGAGAAACCTTACTTTGTAAAAGCTGATATGAGTAAGTTCATCGCACTGATCATTGATTCCCTGAACCATGATGTGCCGATCAGCTCTGTTATCAGCCCGACAGATAAGATTCATGCTCTTCTTGAGAAGCGTGAAAAAGGACTTCTGTAAAAATCCATAAAAATACCTGCAAGATGTCAAAATTGATATCTGCAGGTATTTTTTTAATACTTGAATATATTGTAACTGTTTTATTTCATCTCCGCAACGCGGTCCTGAATCGTCTTATTGAAATTCTCAATCTGTCTGGAATAAGGCTCATTCATGAACTTGCTGTTCAGCATAAAGTCTGCTGTTGCAAGGTTGTTCGCAACCGGAATATCATATACTACTGCAATTCTAAGAAGTGCCTTAACATCCGGGTCATGTGGCTGTGCCTCTAACGGATCCCACAAAAAGATCATGAAATCAATCTGTCCTTCTACGATCTTCGCACCAATCTGTTGGTCTCCACCAAGTGGTCCACTGCAGTATCCTTTTACCGGAAGTCCTGTTTTCTCTGCGATCAGACGGGCTGTTGTTCCTGTTCCGCAGAGGAAATGTCCCTGTAATACTTCTTTATTTCTATCGCACCATTCAATCAGTTCTTTCTTCTTTCCATCATGGGCTACAAGTGCAATGTGTTTTGCTTTTCCGATTTCCATTGTTACAAAATTATCTGTAAGCATGTTCGTGTCCTCCTTTTAATCTTCCATATTTCGATGTTCTTCATCATAGAATTTCATCAGCGCCTGTGTTCCGAGATCTCCGTATCCTTCCTGCTCAAGCTCTTCGTAATTGGCAAGAACCATACTGAGTACATCAAGGGAAAGTCCTTTTCTGTTTGCTTCGATCAGTGCAAGCTTCATATCTTTGATAAAGTGTTTCATAAAGAATCCCGGTGCATAATCTTCTTTTAAGATCTTCGGTCCGAATGTGTCAAGCTGTTTGCTTCCTGCTGCCCCTGTCGCAACGGACTTCATGAATACTTCCGGGTCCAGTCCCTGTTCTTTTGCGTAAGTAAGTGCCTCGCACACACCGGACAATGTTCCGGCGATCATGATCTGATTCGCCAGCTTGCAGTGCTGTCCGCATCCTGCCTTGCCCTGGTAATTAATGTTTGTTCCCATTGCCTCGAAGAGTGGCATACAGGCTTCGTAATCTTCTTTGTCTCCGCCAACAAGGATGGACAATGTTCCGGCTTTCGCACCTGTATCTCCGCCTGTGACAGGTGCATCCAGCACATGAAAGCCTCGCTTTGTGCCTTCCGCATAGATCTTCTCAGCGATCTGCGGGCTTGTCGTTGTCATATCGATCAGATAAGCGCCTTCCTTTGCACTGTCTAAGATATTCCCCTCATCAAAGTATACTTCTTCTACATCCTGTGGGAAACCGACGATCGTAATAACTGCATCGCAATCCTGCACGCAATCTTTGATTGACTCATGGAACTGTGCTCCTTCGCCGATCACATCTTCTACTTTACTCTTTGTTCTTGCATAGATGTGTAATTCAAATCCGGCTTTCATAAGATTTCTGACCATGGATTTTCCCATGATTCCTACACCGATAAAACCTACTTTTTTCATCTGTTTTATTCCTCCTGTCTAAGATAGCTCCCATGTGATCACACAGGAGCCATTCTTATCATTTTTATTTTCGATTATCTTTCTTCTTTTGTCACGACTTCGCCCTGTTTTTTGTAAATGCTGTTCGCCGGAACGAATCCACGTACAGAAGAAAGTGGATAGATATTGCTGTGATTTCCAACAACTGTTCCCGGATTCAGAACGCTTCCGCATCCTACTTCTACTTCATCTCCGAGCATTGCGCCGAACTTCTTCATACCTGTCTCGATCTTCTCTTCTCCGGCTTTTACTACAACAAGTTTCTTATCTGATTTTACGTTGGATGTGATTGATCCTGCACCCATATGGGACTTGTATCCAAGTACAGAGTCACCAACATAGTTGTAATGCGGAACCTGAACTTTATTAAAGAGGATCACGTTCTTAAGCTCTGTAGAGTTTCCTACAACAGCTCCTTCTCCTACGATCGCATTTCCACGGATAAATGCACAGTGACGAACCTCAGCATCCTTTCCGATGATTGCCGGTCCATTGATAAATGCAGTCGGAGCAACCTTTGCAGACTTCGCTACCCATACATTTTCTCCGCGTTTCTCATATTCGTCCTCGCTCAATGTAGCTCCAAGCTCAAGGATGAAACTACTGATCTTCGGAAGTACTTCCCACGGATAAGTAACTCCGTTGAAGATATCTTTTGCGATTGTCTGGTCTAATGAATAATTTTCTTTTACTGTTAATGCTTCTAACATGGTAATTCCTTTCTGCCGGTTAGAACCGACTTACATTTATGTCTTTTTGTTGTGTCATTTACTGCTTCTGCTGCCTGTCTTTGTTCTGCCTGTCGTTTTATTACTATTTACAGACGGATAGAATCCTGCAGCTTTTTCATAGCAGGCTCTGAGCTGATATTGATTGTTCAGTCCTTTCACCCCAACGGTTCTGCTGGTGATGAAATGATCGAGTTTTCTCATATACTCATCTGATGTGATGGAACCTTCTGCCACATAGTTCAGCCCCTTCTCCCAGCTTGCTGTAAGCTCCGGGTTCAGGAGTGACCGGATGGAATGGTCTACAACATCATAGATCATCTCTCCCTGCAGCGTCGGTGTAATCACCTGTGTCTTCTTGTTCAATGCGAGATACTTGATATTCACAAGCTTTTTCAGAATCTCTGCTCTTGTCGCACTTGTTCCGATCCCGCTTCCTTTGATCTGGGCACGGAGTTCTTCGTCCTCGATCAGCTGTCCTGCATTCTCCATTGCAAGGATCATAGAACCGGAATTATAACGCTTCGGAGGTGAGGTCTCTCCTTCTTTGATATCCAATGCCCTTACCGGAAGGACTGCACCTTTCTTTAATGACTTGATCACCTCGAACAATCCGGTGTCCAGGCTTTGCTCGGAAGAATCGGATCCTGCCTCGTCATTTGTATCATTGTTATTGTTATCGTTATTTCCATTACCGCCATCTTTTGTGGCTGTCTGAGGTGCTTTCTTCTTTGGAATACCTGCCACTTTCAGATAGCCTTCTTCTGCAAGTACTTTAAAGCTGGAAAAGAAGCTTTCTTCCTTGATCTTCGTCACGATAGCAACCTTCTGGTAAACTGCCGGCGGATAGAAGATACTCAGGAATCTCCGCACGATCAGGTCGTACACACCCTTTGCAGTAGAGGAAACGGTATTCAGTGCATTCAGCCCTTGTCCTGTAGGAATGATTGCATAATGATCTGTGATCTGCTTGTCATTTACATAGCGTGTCTTGGCAAGTGTCTTGTAACTTCCGAAATTCAGGATATCCTGCATATACGGTGCCGCCATCGGATACTTTGACAGCCCGTTCAGATTTCTTGTAATTTCCTTTGCCACTGCGGTAGACAGAACTCGGGCATCCGTTCTCGGATAAGTTACAAGCTTCTTTTCATACAGCTCCTGCACGATTCGCAGTGTCTCATCCGGACTGATCTTAAATCTCTTGGAGCAATCATTCTGAAGCTCCGCCAGGTTGTATAAAAGAGGTGGATTCTTCTTCTCTTTCTTTTTCTCGATCGACTCGATCCTGCAGTTCAATCCTGACTGTCCCTGTATTCCTGCTACATTTACGTACTCATCATCCGGTGTCTGCAGATATTGAATCAGTTCTTCTGCTTTCTTGCGCTCTTTGAATCCATTTTCCTTATAAAGATCATAGGACTCAAAATAGCGAGAGCCTTTCACTGCTCTCCATTCTCCTTCGAAGGTATGCCCCTGTGCATCAATTGTGCTAAGTACGCGGTAAAACGGTGTCTTGACGAAATCACGGATCTCGCGTTCTCTGCGCACGACCATACCAAGAACACACGTCATAACACGTCCTACAGATACAACGGAGTACTTCGTCTGCAGAAAATTTGAAATGCTGTTTCCATACTTCAAGGTCAGCAGACGGGAGAAGTTGATTCCCATCAGATAATCTTCTTTGGCGCGCAGGTATGCAGATGCTCCGAGGTTATCATACTCTGACAGATCTTTCGCCTCACGAATCCCTCGTAAAATCTCTTCTTCTGTCTGGGAATCGATCCACACTCTCCGGCGCTTTTTCCCTTCCACGTGTGCTTCCTGTTCTACGAGACGGTAGATGTATTCTCCTTCTCGCCCGGAGTCGGTACAGACATAGATCGTATCGACATCTTCCCGGTTCAGGATCCCGCTGACGATCTGGAACTGCTTTGCCACTGACGGAATAACTTCGTATTTGAATTCTTCCGGGATAAATGGCAACGTCTGCAGGTTCCATTTCTTAAGTGCCGGATCATATTCCTCCGGATAACTCATCGTCACCAGATGACCTACGCACCAGGTGACGATGGCTTCGTCTGACTCAAGATATCCGTCCCGTCGTTTTGTATTTAGTTTCAATGCTTTTGCGAATTCCTGGGCAACGCTCGGTTTCTCCGCAATGTATACTGATTTTCCCATAAACTAGTTATCTATCTTCCATTCACTTATTTTACACGGAATCTGTAAGCAGTGCGGGTATCGTATTTCTCACCTTTCTTACAGATCGGTCCCGGGAAGTTCTCGTGGTGGATCGCATCCGGATAGTACTGTGTCTCCAGACAGATCGCATCTCTCATCTCATAAACCGCTCCATCTCTTCCTTTTACTCCGTCAAGGAAGTTCGCAGTATAGATCTGCACTCCCGGAAGGTCTGTCAGTACGCTCATGTGGATTCCACTTTCATCCCCGGCCACTTCTGCTACTTTATCAAATTCGCCTTCATTTTTCAATACCCAGTTGTGGTCATATCCATTTCCGAATACCAGTGGTTCGTAGTCTGCTCCAATGTCTTTTCCGATTGTCTTATCAGTTCTGAAGTCCATCGGAGTTCCTTCTACACTACAGATCTCTCCTGTCGGAATGGACGCTGCGTCTGCCGGTGTAAATGCATCCGCATTCAGCCATAATGTATGATTCAGGACATCTCCGCTCTTATGTCCGTTCAGGTTAAAGTAACTGTGATTTGTCATATTGATGATTGTATCCTGATCCGGCTCTGCTTCGTAGTGGATCATCAAAGTATTCTCTTCATCCAGAGAATAGGTCACTTTCATAACAAGTGCTCCCGGATATCCCTGGTCTCCATCCGGGCTGTCCATCTCGAATGTCACATGGGTATCATCCGCGTCCGCAGCCTTCCACATTCTTCCGTGATAGAAATCAAGTCCGCTGTGCAAGTTGTTCTCTCCATCATTCTTTGTCAGATGATATTCTGTTCCATTGATCTCGATCACTGCCCCGCCGATACGGTTTGCATTACGTCCGACAGATGCTCCGAATGCATTTCCAAGTCCGGCTTCATATCCGGCTGCATCATCATATCCAAGTGTCACTTCTACCGGATTGTTATCCTTATCCGGAACAAGAACGCTTGTCAGTGTTGCTCCGAAGTCGGATACACTGATCTGCATTCCGGCTTCATTTTCCAGTGTATATACGGTAGCCTGCTCTCCTTTTGAAGTCTTTCCAAAGTCTTTTTTCTGTAACGGTTTCATCTTCCTCTGCTCCTCCATCTCTCGTCTTTCTATTTTCTTTTAAAAATCTTCAGCACTGTTGTTAAAAATCCCTCTTTTTTCTTCTTCGGCATAGCGGCTGCAGCCGGACGCTTGGCCTGTGATGCTTCTCTCATAAAGGTCTCCTGTGCATTCACAAGGCTTGCTCCGTCTTCCACCGGTTTCTTCACATATGTTCCGTCGCTTGTCATCGCGCGCGCTTTTACATTGTCAGAAAGCATCACATGAAGTTGATGGAACAGACATTTCCGGATCTCTTCATCATAAACCGGACACGCAACTTCTACACGCTTCTCTGTATTTCTCGTCATCATATCTGCAGAACCGATATACATCTTGGCATCTGCTCCTTTTCCGAAAACAAAGAGTCTTGGATGTTCCAGATATCTTCCTACAATACTTGTCACACGCAGATTCTCTGTCCTTCCTTTAATTCCCGGAAGGATACAGCAGATTCCACGCACGATCAGATCTATCTTCACCCCTGCCTTGGAAGCTTCTGTCACCTTACGGATAAAGTCCATATCTGTCACAGAATTCATCTTCATAATGATTCTTCCGTTCTTGCCTTTCCTGATTTCTTCATCCATCAGAGCCAGTACCGTCTGCTTCAGGCTTGTCGGTGAAACGATCAGATGCTTATAAACTCCATTCAGATTGCTGATCGACATATTCTGGAAAAAGACTGCCGCATCTTCACCGATCTCCTGTCTGTTTGTCATCAGAGAATAATCGGTATACATCTTCGCTGTCTTTTCGTTATAGTTTCCGGTTCCGATCTGTGTAATGTAATGGATTCCGGTACGGTTTCTGTATGTGATCAGGCAGATTTTCGAGTGTACCTTATAACCCTCGAATCCATACAGAACTCGACATCCGGCTTCTTCCAGACGCTCGGACCAGTCAATATTGTTCTGCTCATCAAAACGTGCTCTCAGCTCGATCAGAACTGTAACCTCTTTTCCGTTCTCAGCCGCTGCACAGAGATATTCTACAAGTCGCGCTTTCTTCGCCAGACGGTAGATTGTAATCTTGATTGTCAGAACTTCCGGGTCTGTTGATGCCTCTTTGATCAGCTGAAGGAACGGTTCCATGCTTTCGTATGGATAGCAAAGGAGTGCGTCTTTCTTCTTTATCTGCGGAATCACTTTGCCCTCCGCAAGCATGGATGACGGCTGCGGAGAAAATGGTACATCCACAAGCGTTTTTTTCTTCGAATCCGGAAGCTTATCAGCAATTGCAAAGATAAAGTCCAGCTTCATCGGCATCTTTGTTCGGAAAATGCATTCCGGACGGATATTGAATTTCTCACAGAAATATTTCTCCATCTCTTTGCTCAGAGAATTGGCTGCCTCAAGACGGACAACGGCCATTCTTCTTCTCTTATGAAGTGTCTCCTGCATCACATGACGGAAATCTCCGCTGTCTGCATAAGCTTCATCATCCGGTGACACATCTGCATTTCTCGTTACACGGATATAATTCTTGTCTGAAATCTGATACTGGTCAAAAACAAGATCAATAAATTCCAAAATAATCTTTTCCATACGGATATAACGGATGTCATACCCCGGAAGATAGAGAACATTGGAAATATATTGTGGTACCGGGATGATTCCGAGCATCGTCTTGTCTCCCTGCTTCAGATTCGCAACCACATATAGTTCTTTACTTAACAGATGTGGGAACGGATGGTTCGCATCTACGATCTGCGGGGAAAGCACCGGCATTACTTCTTCTTTGAAATATTTCTTTACGAACTTCTTCTCCTGCTGTTCCAGTTCTTTGAAATCAAGACCGCAGACACCATACGGACTTAACTGCTTCTTGATCTCTGCATATGTCTTGTCGCGTTCCTTATAAAGTGGGGAAACTGCACGGTAAATTGCATCCAGTTGCTGCTTTGGTGTCATGCCGGACCGCTGATCGATCTTCTTGCTGTCCGCTGCTACCATATCATACAGGCTTCCTACACGGATCATAAAGAACTCATCTAAGTTGCTTGTGAAAATAGCTACAAATTTCATACGTTCCATCAGAGGCACTGTCTCATCCCGTGCTTCTTCGAGGACGCGCTGATTGAACCGAAGCCACGATAATTCGCGGTTCTGTGTCTCTTCTAAAATCTCTCTCATATAACTCAACTCCCTTTTCTTTTTATATTCCAGTAACTTTTCAGAGCTAACCCTCCAAAATGCTACGCATTTCGTTATTTTTCAAGATACTTCAGCATCTCTTCTGTCTTACGCTCCATCAGATGATAGCCATGCTCATAAAATGCATGCAGGACATCCGGATGCTGCTCGAGTCGTGATACTGGTTTTACATGTGGACGAAGAACATAGATCTCTCCTCGCTTCTCAAGCTGATCCAGATAATTCATCGTCTTATTATAGATAAAACTTCTTCTGAGGATCGTCCGGACTGCATTCGGATAGGACTTATATGCCTGTCTGTAAAGCTTCTGCACTGCCGGTGAGATCACTTTCTTGCGGTAACCCTGATTTCTCGTCAGGATCACTATGATCTTCTCATTCCCCAGCTTCTGCGCACGGCGGATCGGAACGGAATCTGCAAGTCCCCCATCCAGATACGGAACATCGTCAATATTCACCATCGGTGTCACAAGCGGCATACTGCTTGATGCGCGACAGATCTTCATCAACCGGTCAGGATCTTCGGCCTCTGTCATATATTCTGCATTTCCTGTCAGACAGTTTGTCGTTACCAGCTCACAGTGCATTTCTGATTGGAAATATGTATCAAAATCAAATGGAATCAATTCTTTCGGGTATTTATCAAAGATCAAATCCATATCCATCAGACTTCTCTCTCTGATCGTATCTTTCACTCCATTCATATACTTCATCTCTTTTGTCTTCGGGATCATGCAGTCTCTTGTACGTCCCGGCTGTCTGGAAACATAATCTACCGCATTACATGCGCCGGCAGACACACCGATCACATCTGAAAAATAAATATCCTGTTCCATAAGGTAATCCAGAGCACCAGAAGTAAATATGCCTCTTGTTGCTCCACCTTCCAGTACGATTGTTGCTTTCTTAAGTGCCATGGCTCCTCCTCTTTTCTACTGCTATTCATATTGTGACATTCATAGTAGTATTATAACTTTTTATAATAGAATTTATTTCTTTTTCAGATACAGTATCCATCATTTTTAGAATAGATTTGATTGTTAAGTAAGAAAAATGTAC
>ERZ869983.569-NODE-569-length-11934-cov-4.125411_pt1 | contig 11934 bp, 13 predicted proteins | sample MGYA00521106_ERZ869983 | MGnify/ENA primary metagenome ERZ869983 (study PRJEB32232, sample SAMN07284972) | human gut metagenome | biome: human-associated habitat; material: feces | host: Homo sapiens | place: Tanzania | collected 2014-04-05 ...
TAGGAATGAAATGGATTGTCAATATTTTAACAATGGAATAAAATATCAAAGGGAGGATAATGAACATGGAATTAAAAACAATTCGAATTCAACGTGTTGTTGAACAACAAAATTTGGCATCTGTTATGAAAAGTGGTTCATTGGATGTCTTGGCTACACCACAAATGATTGCGTGGATGGAAGAAGCTGCTTGTTTATGTCTTGATTTAGAAGAAGGTAAAACAAGCGTGGGCATTTCTATGAATGTATCACACGATATGGCTAGTCCCTTAGGTGCAACCATCACAATTGAAGCTAAAATGGTAAATGTGGATGGTCGCAAAATTGATTATGAAGTGCAGGCTTTCCAAGATGGAAAATCAATTGGAAAAGGTGTGCACAGTCGTTTTGTGGTAGATGCACAAAAGTTTATGGATAAAACATATAAGAAATAATAAAGAAAGCGGTAGAATTTATGCTCTACCGCTTTCTTTTTAATGTTGAAAGATTTAAAAGAATCATACTTAAAGCTCCACATGTATCAATGCAAATATCTGTGATTTGTGGACTTCTTCCAGAAACAAAAGACTGATGCCATTCATCGCTGCATGCATAAAGAATACAAGTCATCAGGGCAAAGAGTGCATAGTGTTTAACATTGTAGTTTTTATACATGTAGAATGTATTTAATCCGAGTAGGGCATAGATTGAAAAATGGGCTAGTTTACGAATAAAGTGCATTGAAAACGGTAAGAATTGTAAAAACCAGGCACTTGTTTGTGTGGATTGCTCAGCATTTTGATTTGAAAAGTAAAATATGAGCATCATGTTACAGATTGTAAGAATAGTAAAGATGTGTTTTTTCAATTCGATAACTCCTTTTGTTGAATAAATAATGCGTAATCTGCTTTTTTATAGTCTTGTACATTAAAATAATTGCGAACATAGATAAAATGATAATCAAAAACATTGGACATGTCAAAATCATCTAAGATGATATAGCTTGTGATGTTATGTTCATCGATAAATTCTTGGATGGCTTTTGTGCGTGGTGATATTAAAGGTGTAGTTGCCTTTATGTACTTTCCTAAGTCAAAGATATCAAACATAGTTTGTAGCTGATCAAGAGAGTATACAATTCTCCAAGAGCTTGTGATGATAATTTGCGCGTTGTATTTTTCAATTAATTGTTTCAAACAAGCGATACTTTCTTTTGAAAAACAAGAATAAACTTGATTGACTAAATATACATTTAAATCAGCAATTTTGGGATGATTTAATTTCTTGGCTAGAGTATTTGGCAAACTATAATCAAAATGATATGTGGTGCTTTTTCGGTTTGGATTGATGACACCATCAATATCTAAAAATATACAGGGTTTCATAAGTGGTCCTCCTGTTAATATGATAGTCAAAATTGTACTCAAGTTCAATTGTTGGTATAATCTAAAAAAAGGATGTGGGATTATGGAAAATAAAATTGTCCTTGTGACAGGAATGTCGGGAGCTGGAAAATCAAGTGCAATGAATGCCTTGGAGGATTTAGGGTATTATTGTATGGATAATTTTCCTAAGGAATTACTAGATGATTTAGAAGAATTATTAAGGAAAGATGAAACGCACTATAAAAATGTGGCATTAAGTGTGAGTGCTATAGATTATCAGGCTTTCGTCAGTTATTTTGAGAATATAAATAGAGAACTACAAATTTTATTTTTGGATTGTAGTGATGAAGAATTGTTGTTGCGCTATCGCTTTACAAGAAGACAACACCCAATGATTGTAAATCATTTAGCTACAACATTAGAGGATGCGATTGAAGTTGAACGTGATTTCTTGGATCATCTACAAGAAAATTCGCAGAATACCATTCATATTGATACGACAAAATTAAGTACTTCGGCTTTGGCAAGTCGTGTTTTACATCGTTTTAAAAGTGCTAAGCGAAGTGTATTTACAGTAACATTTCAATCTTTTGGATTTAAGCATGGCGTGCCATTAGATGCAGATATGGTTATTGACGTTCGTTTCTTACCGAATCCATTCTATGATCCTTTGTTGAGAGAAAAGACAGGGAATCAAAAAGAAGTCTATGATTATGTTATGGATAAAACCGAGACACAGGAATTTATTGTTCATCTAAAGAATTATTGTGATTTTGTATTTAATCAATATGAGAAACAAAATAAATCACATATGATTGTTGCGATAGGTTGTACAGGTGGACAACATCGTTCGGTTTCTATTTGTAACTGGTTATATGATACGTATAAAGATACATATCGTTGTTTTAAATCACATCGTGACATTGGAGTGGATGAAGAATGAAAAAGATAGTTGTGATTGGTGGAGGTACAGGTCTATCAAGCATGTTGAAAGGCATGAAGCGATTGGAAGATGTGGATTTGACTGCTATTGTTACTGTTGCAGATGATGGTGGTAGTACAGGAAGAATCCGTGACATTTACAATGTACCTGCAGTTGGGGATATTCGTCATGTTTTATGTGCGATGGCCGATGAAGAAGATGAAGGTTTCTTTTCGGACCTATTAAATTATCGTTTTGAAGGTAGTAAAGATATTGGTGGGCACAATCTAGGAAACTTGATTTTTTTGGCTATGATCAATACGACAGGTTCTTTTATGGGGGCGATTGAATCTATTTCAAGAGTTTTAAATGTGAAGGGAAATATTTTGCCAAGTACATTAGATGTCGTTACTTTATATGCCATGATGAAGGATGGAACTTTGGTTCGTGGTGAAAAAAATATTCCAACTGTATACAATAGTATTGATCATGTATTCTATCAAACAGATGTACAAGCTTACAAGCCGGCTATTGAAGCAATCGAAAATGCGGATTTAATTATATATGGAATTGGATCTTTATATACTTCAATTATGCCAAACTTGATTATTTCCGATATTTCAAAAGCAATCGAAAAGAATCCATGTAAAAAGATTTATTTTTGTAATGCTATGTCACAACCTGGAGAAACGGATGGGTATACTGTGCAAGATCATATTCGTGCCATTGAAAAGCATTCGTTTAAACATCCAGTGGATTTAGTTGTTGTGAATCAATCAAAGTTACCGAAGGAAGTATTGGATATGTATGCTTTACAAAAGAGTTATCCAATTTGTATTGGAAATGAGGCAACGGACTATGCTATTATACAAAGAGATTTGTTGGCCTTGGATTCAAAAGGACGTATTCGTCATAATCCAATGGCGGTTAAACAAGTTGTTGAGGAACTAATCAAGGGGGTATAGACTTGTCCTTTACTAGCGAAATCAAAAAGGAAATTTGTAAAGAAGAAATCGATGCTCAAATGATGAAGGCACAATTATGTGCCCTTTTTCAGATGCGAGCAAGTTTACATATGAACTGGCAAGGTATGTATTTATCTTTTCAGACTGAAAATGCAACGATTGCCAAACATGTATTTCAAATTATGAAAACATTATATGACGTAGATCCGCGTCTTTCTGTATTGAAAAAAATGCAGTTAAAGAAAAATAATATATATCGCATTCAAGTTTTTGATAAGGCACAGGAAATTTTGGAAGACCTTCAGATTCTGACAGATTCAGGTTTACGATATACGCCAAGTGTGAAAATGGTGCGTTCAGAAAAGATGGCAAGAGCCTATCTTCAGGGATGTTTTTTGGCTAGTGGCAGTATCAATTCACCTAAGTCGAGTAATTATCATTTAGAGATGTCAAGTCAGGAAAAGGATTTGGCATTGAGTGTTCAAAAATTGATGCAGCGTTTTTATTTGCCTGCAAAAGTAATTGAAAGAAAAAGTGTATATGTCGTATATATAAAGGCTGGAGATAAGATTGCTGATTTTTTACGTTTGTGTAATGCTTCCAATGCATTGTTTGAATTTGAAGATTCTAGAATACAAAGGGATTTCTATAATCAAATTACGCGTTTAGACAATTGTGAAGTGGCAAATGAAGTGAAGAGTTTGAAAGCGGCAAAATCACAATTAGAGGCGATTGAATTTTTGGAGAATAACGCAAAAAAAATTGTGATTCCAGAAAAAATCATGCATGCGATGCAAATTCGAAAAATGTATCCGGAAGCGAATTTGAATGAATTGTGTTTAGAATGTAAAAATGAATTTGGTGAAGATATTTCAAAGTCAGGCATGAAACATCGTTTGGCTAAGGTGAAGCAGATGGCTAAAGATCTCAAGGAGGAGTTGGATGCTTAAGAAAATAGGAATTGTAGGTTTATCTTTCTTATTATGTGCATGTTCAATGGGGGTTCAATTAAAAAAACAAATGTTTACGATTGAACTTGGTAAAGATATTTATGCCAATCCAACTTTGTATTTAAAAGATACTTCTCGATCAAATCGATTAAAAGTTGTTTCAAAAAGCGTTGGTGTAGATAAAAAAAATAATCGTTTTATGACATCGGGTATGGATTATCTTGTGGTTGGAGAATATGATTTTGCGATTCAAGATGGGAATAAAGAATATCCGTTTGTGATCAAAGTAAAAGATACAACACCACCTGTTTGTGCAAGTGAAGTCAGTCAAATCACTGTAAGTGTTGGTCAAAATATTGATTGGAATTCATACTTCCATGCGACAGATCTATCCGGTGTGACTTTTGAAGCGAATGTGGATACATCAGCTGCATCTACACAAGATGTTCAATTGAAGATCAGTGATCGTTTTGGCAATGCAGTCACAAAAAATGTAAGTGTGGTTGTACAATGAGAAAAGCCGATAAAATATTGATTGTATGCATTATGGTTTTATCTGTTTTTCTTTGTGTTCCCTTGTTTTTTAGTAAAAATGCGAATAGCTATGCGAGTGTATATGTAAAAGAAAAACAGGTGTTACGTATCGACTTATCGAAAGATAAATCGTATGTTGTGGATGGAAAGCTTGGTAAAGTGCATATTGAAGTGAAACAAAAAAGGGTTCGTGTTACGCAAGAAAAAAGTCCGCACCATTATTGTTCAAAACAAGGATTTGTTTCGGATGCCAATGTTCCTATTGTGTGTTTACCAAATGAAACTGTGGTAAAAATTGAAAAAGAAGCCAGTCAGGATACGGTGATACAATGAATGTAAAGAAGAGTGTGATTTTAGCTTTTCTAGTTGCGGTAGGCATTTTATTGCAGCTGTTGGAAAGTTTTGTGGGTATCTTCATGATTGTTCCAGGATATAAAATTGGGCTTGCGAATATTGCAGGGTTGTTTGCACTTTATATATATGATGAAAAATCATTGGCTTATGTTTCTTTGCTTCGGATTTTTTTATCAAGTTTGATGCAGGGAACATTATTTTCCGTATCATTTTATTTATCGTTAAGTGGTGGGATTTTAGCTTGTATCGCGATGATTATTGCGTATAAAAGTAAAGTGTTTTCTATATATGGAGTCAGTATACTTGGAGCTAGTTTTCATAATATAGGACAAGTGATTGCGATTACTTGGATCTATCAACAGTATTTTATGCAGCTTTTTTTGCCGATTCTTTTGGCATTATCCATTGTGAGTGGTATATTAATTGCAGTAGTATGTAAAAAGGTGTTAAGCCGAATTCATGGAGGTTTTTATGGAAAAATATAGTTATACACCAAAAGGTGTTTGTAGTCGTCAATTCAATTTTGAAATTGAAGATGGCATTATTCAAAGCTTTGAAGCCATTGGAGGATGCAATGGTAACTTAAAAGGTATTGGTTGTTTATTGAAGGGAAGAAGTGTAGACGAAGTTATTGATACATTGACAGGCGTAACTTGTGGTAATAAACCAACTTCATGTCCAGATCAAATTGCGTGTGCACTAAAGGCATATCGTGGCTGATCATTTCTTGGGGGCTTTAAAAGAAATTGAGCGGCGTGCACAAAATAATATTCTTGTGTTTTCGGATGTTTTAAGCGAGCGCTTGGATATTATTGCACAAAGCATGATTTCTAAACCGATTTCAGACAATGATTATTTAAAGTTGGCGGAATTGTATTATAAGAAGTTTTCGAAAGAGGAAAATAAACAGGGAATGTTGTTTTGTCTTTTGCGGATGCAACAAATCTTGTTTTTAAAAGAACATGAGGAAGCGCAAACAGAAGATATTAAGATGGAGTTTAGTGAAGGGCTTGATAGTATGACGAAAGCATTTTTATCGAGGAAAAGAAATTATTATCAGAATACATTAAAGATCATATTCCAAAGATGTATTTTGTTGGATACACTTGCATATGTCTTATTACTGATATTATTTGTGCTTTTATTCCACATTCCTTTTAAAGTGGCATTCATACTTCTTTTGCTTGTATGGATTGTCGCACTTGTCTATGCAAAACAAAAGGGTGTTCCACATTTTTATGATTTGCGTATTCAAACGCTTTCACAAAATATTGATTCTATATTTTTACAAGTAGATCAAGGTGTTTTTTCAAAAGTCGAGTAATCGACTTTTTTTCACAAGTTCATTTGTTTTACTTGTTAAATATATCACAAATGTGCTATTATTATGGCATGGGGTGATAAAAAATGCAGAATAGAAATGTGCCCAAAGCAACTTTACAAAGATATCCAGTATATTTAAAAGCTTTACGTAAGCTACAAAAAAATGGCGTTGAAAGAATTATGTCTAAAGAATTGTCTAGCTTTGTTGATATTGAACCAACAACGATTCGACGTGACTTCTCATTCTTAGGTAACCTTGGAAAGCAAGGGTATGGATATGATGTGGATAAGTTGATTGAAATATTTAATAGTCAGCTTGGCGTTGATTTTGATGAAAAAATTATATTAGTAGGTGCTGGTAACTTAGGACGTGCATTAATGAATTATAATAAGTGGAATTATGTAGTTGGCGAAATTGCATGTGCCTTTGATGTGGATCCAGCAAAATGTGGAACTCAATTTGGTGTTGAAGTTTATCCAATGTCAGAATTGGATAATAAGATTCCAGAAGGATGTCGCATCGCCATTTTAACGATTTCACATGATGTACAAGAAACTGTAGATAAATTGGTTCAGTGTGGAATCAGTGGTATAGTAGATTTTACGCATCAGCATTTTTTGGTTCCAAAAGGGGTTGTCATTAAAAGTATTGATGTGGTATCATCTATACAAGAATTGGTATTTATTACAAATTCATTAGAAACAAAGACGCAGAAATAGAAGTCGTCCAAAACGAACATGTAAAGAGAGTCTTGTTAGGTGAAAATAGACGGTGCAAGTTTGGATTGATAACACCTGTGGAGTCGTACTGGAGAAATTAAGTAGACAGTAACGTGTGGAATGCGTTAAATTCCAATTGAGTGCATACATACGTGTGATGAAACAGGATGGTACCGCGGTTATAATCGTTCCTTAATTATTAAGGGACGTTTTTTTATTTTGAAGGGAGAAACTATGTTAGTAAAAAAATTAAAAGAAACTTTTGAACAGTACGATGGACAAAGTGTAACTTTGCAGGGTTGGGTTCGTACAAATCGTAATTCAAAGGCAGTTGGATTCATTGCGTTGAATGATGGAACAACTTTTTCAAATGTCCAAGTTGTATATGGTGAAGGCTTAGAAAATTTTGATGAAGTATCTAAAATTACAACTGGATCTGCCATGGAAGCGACAGGTAAATTAGTTTGTACTCCAGATGCAAAACAGCCATTTGAAATTCAAGCTGAAAATATTAGTGTTTTAGGATTATGTGATCACGATTATCCTTTACAAAAGAAACGTCACAGCTTTGAATTTATGCGTGAAATTCCTCATGTACGTCCTCGTGCAAATACTTATTATGCGATGTTTAGATTAAGAAGTGTATTAAGCATGGCTATTCACACATTCTTCCAGGATCGTGGATTTGTCTATGTACATACACCAGAAATCACTGGTAATGATGCTGAAGGTGCTGGAGAATGTTTTACAGTAACAACTCGTGAGGATGCAAAATATGATAAGGATTTCTTTGGAAAACACGCACAATTAACAGTATCTGGACAATTGCACGTTGAGCCTTTTGCCCTAGCATATCGTAATGTTTATACATTTGGTCCTACTTTCCGTGCTGAAAATTCAAATACAACTCGTCATGCTTCTGAATTCTGGATGATTGAACCGGAACTTGCGTTTGCGGATTTAGCAGATAACATGGATTGTATTGAAGAAATGATCAAATATTGCATCAATTATTGTTTAGAACATGCTAAAGAAGAAATGGAATTCTTTGCGTCTATGATTGATAAAGAATGTATTAAGCGTGTAACGCATGTGGCAAATTCTAGTTTTGAAAGAATGACATATACGAAGGCAATCGAACATTTAGAAAAAGCGAAAGATCAATTTGAAAACCAAGATATTTTCTGGGGTATGGATCTACAAAGTGAGCATGAGCGTTATATTTGTGAAAAAGTAGTAAATGGTCCAGTATTCTTAACGGATTATCCCAAGGATATCAAAGCTTTCTATATGCGTATAAATGATGACAACAAAACAGTTGCAGCATGTGACTTGTTAGTTCCATATGTTGGAGAATTAGTTGGTGGATCACAACGTGAAGAGCGTTATGATGTGCTAGTAGGTCGTATGAAAGAAATGGGAATGGAACAAGAAACTTTACAATGGTATTTAGATTTACGTCGCTTCGGTGGATGTAAACACTCTGGATTTGGTTTAGGATTTGATCGTATGTTGATGTATTTAAGTGGTGTAGCTAACATTCGTGATGTACAGCCATATCCTCGTACTCCAAGAAATTTAATTTTCTAATGAATTAAACAGGTATCTCGTTGATACCTGTTTTCTTGTGTGATATAAATAAGGGGTATGAAAAAAACAAGAGTAATAAATAAGAAAAATTTAAGCGCAATGATTATCGGAATAGTTGCGATTGCAATCGCAATCGTTTGTGTTTTTTTATATGTTTCAAAGCCGAAACAAGCAGATAAGTCATCCCAGTCTTACTTGAATGGTGTGAATGTGGATAAATTACACAAAAAGGTAGAAAAAAATTTTGAAGGTACATATCTATTAAAGGATTATGTGGTTTATGGAGAAACGTTATCTTTGTATAAAAGTGAATATGGATCAACAGATGCAGATAAGATGCAAGGCAACAACATTGTATTAAGAAATGTCATGACGGATTCGACAACGAGTTTTACTTTTAACGGAAGTGTGGATTCAGGTATTGATTTAGGGGCTTTAAAAGAAGGAATCTATGAATTATATACGTATAATCATTTTGAAAAGGAGCGAATCTATTTCAAGGATGCTTTTAAGGCAAAGACAGTTACAACGATGCGCCGGGATGAAAAAGTGACTACGGTATCTTTTATAGCGGATAAAAATGCATTGAAAGAATATGGAATTCAATTTAAGAAGAATTATGCGTTTATTATTGTGACAAATCAAGAACCAAATGAAGATATTTATGATGTGGTTATTGATCCATGTGGTAATGCGATGAACTTTATTTCAAATACTGTGGATGTGGGAGCTAGTACATCTATTTTAGATGAGGCGAGTTCTTCTTTGAAATTTGCCAAGAAAGTCAAAAAAGAACTGGAAAAGAAAGGCTTAAAAGTAAAGATCTTGCGTAAGGAAAATGAAACTCCAGGCTATTATGGAGTGGATGGTCGTCCGGCGCGTGCTTATAAGACAAAGGCAAAACTATATTTAGCTTTAGGTGCTAGTTTAGATGAAAATGTATATGCTCCATACATGTTAACAAGTCCTTATACGAATAGTGGACTTGCCAATACAGTTTCATATTTTATGGAACAAAATGATTTAACTTTATATGAAGCAAGAACGAACACTACACAGGAAAATGGTGTCTTATATGATTCTTATGCAGAAAGTGAAGATGGAAAAGTGTTAGATTATGAACTTTATCCTCAGTTAAGAGAAACAGGTGGAAGAGCCACTTATGCGGGTGTATATGGGGATGAGTTTAGAAATGCAGACTACAAAGATGCATACGGAATGTATGGTTTATACTTTTCATATGCGAGTGCAATGAACTCACAAAGTGTAACGTATTTTAATGAAAATGCGGATGCGATAGCTAAAATACTTGTTAAGAGTATTGTTAGATATTTTGAGATTTAAGGGTGATATAATTATGAAATTACAGTTGAGTAATATTCAAAAGTCTTTTGGTGCCAAAACGGTTTTGGCTGGTGCAAATTTTCAAGTGCGTGATAATGAAAAGATAGCGCTAGTTGGTCGTAATGGTTGTGGTAAAACGACGTTGATGAAAATAATTTGTGGACAGGAAAATTACGATTCTGGCTCACGTATGGTATTGAATGGAACGAATATTGGTTATTTAGCTCAGATTACTTTTGTGGATGAGGAAAAAACGGTTTATGAAGAGCTTTTAACGGCTTTTGATAAGGTTCGTGAATTAGAGAAGCAATTAAATGAGCAAGCGGAAGTTTTAAAAACAGATTCAAGTGAAAAACAATTAGCGAAATATGATATGTTGCAGACTCGTTTTGAAGCTTTAAATGGATATCAATATGAGGTGGAATTAAAGAATGTATTTTTTCATTTTCAATTTGATGAAAAAGCTTTAAATAAAAAGTTATGTGAATTTAGTTCAGGCCAAAAAACAAGAATTGCCTTAGTTAAATTATTATTAACGAAGCCAGATATCTTATTGTTGGATGAACCTACAAACCATTTGGATATCGCAGCTATAGAATGGCTTGAAAATTATGTGAAGCATTATCCTTTTGCGGTTGTTTTGGTCAGCCATGATCGTATGTTCTTGGATCACGTGGTGGATGAAATTGTAGAAATCGAATTTGGTAAGACACAAAGATATGTGGGAGATTATTCGCATTATTTGAAGGCAAAAGAAGAATATTTAAAAAAGAATCATGAGGCGTATGTTCGTCAGCAACAGGAAATTCATCGTTTAGAGGATTTAATTGAGAAGTTCAGATATAAAAAGAACAAAGCTGCTTTTGCGAAAAGTAAGCAGAAGTATTTAGATCGAATGGATAAAATTGAAGATAGTTCTTCGGATACAAGTCAAATGAAGGCAGTGTTTACTTGTGCAAGAAAAGGTGGTAAGCAAGTTCTTGAAGTTGAAGATTTGAGTGTTGGATATGATACAGTGTTGTCAAAAGTTTCCTTTCAATTGTTGCAAGGACAACGCATGGCTATTGTAGGACCGAATGGTATTGGTAAATCAACTTTGATCAAGACTTTAGTCAAAGAACTTCCAAGTATATCGGGAAGCTTTAAATTTGGACATCAAATCGATGTGGGATATTTTAATCAGGAAAGTGCTCAGATGAAGTCCAACAAGAATGTATTGGATGAATTATGGGATATGGATCCAGATGCAACGCAAACGCAGATTCGTAATACGTTGGCTAGTTTTTTGTTTACGCAAGATGAAGTGTTTAAAGAAGTCAATGATTTGTCGGGTGGAGAAAGAGTTCGTTTGGCTCTTGCGAAACTGATGTTAGAACATGATAATGTTTTACTTTTGGATGAGCCTACAAACCATTTGGATATACCAGCTAAAGAAGCGTTAGAATCGGCATTGGAAAAGTATGATGGAACGATTCTATTTGTGTCGCATGACCGTATGTTTTTAAAGAAAATGGCTACGCGTGTATTAGAGATGGGTTCTATCAGTAAAGTTTATGATTTAAATTATGAGGAATATTTGGATAAAAAAGCCAATAATGAGTTGGTTGAATCGGTAGTAAAGGTTGAAAAAGAGGTAAAGCCACAAACTGTATCTTTCACGGATTTAAAGGCTATTAAAAATCGTGTTGCGAAACTTGAAGTTTTATTAGATGAGGCGGAACAAGATTTAGAGGCTATGCGAGAATTAAGGTATGAGCCTGAATATTATCAAGATTATCGTAAGATGGAAGAATTGGATGCGAAAATCGATGATAAGCATAATGAAATCGCAGCCTTAATGAAGGAATGGGAAGAGAAAATGGCTATGA
>ERZ869983.570-NODE-570-length-11886-cov-4.082395_pt1 | contig 11886 bp, 10 predicted proteins | sample MGYA00521106_ERZ869983 | MGnify/ENA primary metagenome ERZ869983 (study PRJEB32232, sample SAMN07284972) | human gut metagenome | biome: human-associated habitat; material: feces | host: Homo sapiens | place: Tanzania | collected 2014-04-05 ...
CTTTACAACTGTCAGAGATGTGATTATCCAACGTTTTCTTCTTTTTTGCAAGTATTAGCTGTGTTTTTTCTCTTCTCGAAAGTTTAACACTTAAAAACTCAGCGTTCACATTTCTTTTTTACTATTTTACTAAATGACAGATTGTTATCATCACTTTTTCAATATCCAAAGGTTTCGCCAAATGAGCGTTCATACCCACGGCAATGCACTTTTCAGCATCTTCCTGGAATGCATTTGCTGTCATAGCTATAATCGGTATTGTTTTTGCATCTGAACGTTCTAATGATCTGATTGTCCTCGTGGCTGTATATCCATCCATAACAGGCATCATCAGATCCATCAGAATTGCATCAAATGTTCCTGCCGGTTTCTCTTTAAATAATTCCACTGCCTGCTGTCCATTCTCCGCTCTGGTAATTAACGCTCCGACATCTTCGAGAACTGTCTTCGCTATTTCTGCATTCAGCTCATTATCTTCTACAAGAAGAATTCTTTTCCCTTTTATTGTGTGAATTGCAGATGACTTTATGGTATCCTGACTTCCATATACCTCTTCTTTCGATGCTATGTCAAAAGAAAGATCTACCGTAAATTTTGTTCCAATGCCCTGTCTGCTTTCTACCTGAATGCTTCCATCCATCAATTCTATCATGGATTTAATAATAGGAAGTCCCAATCCGGTTCCCGGCACCTTATTTTCTATAGTGGTATGTTCTCTGGAAAATTCTTCATAGATATGTGGAAGATATTCTTCACTCATACCAATACCCGTATCTTCACATGAGAAAATATAACGTATCTTTGAAGGATTCTCTGATACTGCCTCATGTACTTTTACATGTATCGAATGTCCCTCCGGGGTATACTTTATAGCATTGCTGATAATATTCAGCATGATCTCCTGTAACTTTGTCTGATCACAGACAACATAATGATGTCTTATATCTAAATCGGCATGATACTGCAGATTCTTCTTTCTGATATCCTCTTCAAACACTGTATTTACCCTGTGAAATAATGCATCCATATCCTCAGCTTTTAACTGCAATACCGCAGTACCACTTTCAATCCGGGCCATCTCCAGAACCTGATTGATGATCATTAACAAAAGATTACTGGAAGACTGTATCTTTTCCAGATATTCTTTTGCCTTTTTTTCATTTTGCAGATTCTTCTCCAACAAACCGGAAAAACCTACAATTGCATTCATCGGAGTTCGGATATCATGGCTCATATTAAATAAAAATCTTGTTTTTGCCTCGTTGGCGTTTTTTGCCTGCTCAGCAGATTTTTCCAGTTCCGCTTCATATTGTCTTTCCCTGTGTTTTTTGCTGAATATCAAATAAAACACTGTAGCGATCAATAATGAGAATACATAAGAAATGACAATACACATGATCCAGTAAGAACGTGGACTCCATCCCTCTGAGGGTATAATATCAAAATACCATGTGTTATTGGGAACTGCACATTCTACTGTCAGAATGTTATCCGGCATAACATCCTGGCTCTCTGCCAGAATAATCCTGTCGCTGCTGTCTCTGTCATACGTCCAGATTCTGTAACAGAAATCTGCATCGCTTAAATAATCAAGATTTATCTCACCAATGTAACGATCCCAGTCAAGCACCAGAATCACAAAACCCCAGAACTCACCCTGTTCTGAATTATTGTCCTGATAAACCGGATTAAAAAGCAGTGCTCCTGTTCCTCCCTGCTTTAACTGATATGGTCCTCCAAGCGTATATTTTCCGCTCTCTTTCGCCAAAATTGCATCCTTTTTCCGTTCATGCTCCAGCAGCATATCCAGTCCAAACGCCCCTTCATTTCCCTGTTTCGGATAAATGTCTGCAATAATCCCCTCAGGTGCCAGTTCAAATGCCTTTATCACTCCATCTTCATTCGGAATCTTTTCTGCCAGTTCAGAAAATGTACTCTCATCCAGATTCTCTCCGGCACTGATATAATTTTCCAAAAGTTCAGAGAGTATGATATACTGTTCCAACCTTGCCCTGACTCTTTTCTCCGTAATTTGCGCCATATATTTTGCAGTTATCTTTTCATCCTTATCCAAATTATGGAGCAGAAAAACGCCAACAACAAATGCTGTCAGAAAAGTAATCAATCCAACAATATGACAATGTAATCTTATCTTTTTATATAGCTCGCTGTCCTTTTTCATTCTGCTATTCCTCTGTTATTCTCTTCCCAGTCACTGACACATCTGCTTACCAGCGCAGAATTTTCGGATTGTATCCATCAGTTCCGGTACATTTAATGGTTTTGACAGGTGTGCATCCATCCCTGCCTCCATCGTCTTTCTTTTATAATTATCAGCTACCTGTCCCTATCCGATTTTTTCAAAACAAAAAAGCACTGTCTTTTCAGACAATGCATCTTAAACGTTGTAACCTGCTATTTTGCAGGTTCTATAGCTTTGCGTCTTAGATCTTCGGCTGATTTGCTGACGAATCTTTGTTTTTTATTATACATGTTTTCTTGCAAGATGTCTATTGCAAATCTGTTTTCTTGCTACTTAGTTTACCGGGCTTGTAGCCGTTTTGTTGCTTTACAACTGTCAGAGATGTGATTATCCAACGTTTTCTTCTTTTTTGCAAGTATTAGCTGTGTTTTTTCTCTTCTCATGGTATAATATGATGTAAGTGTCAAAAGTATAAATTGCGGTTGTGCTTGCACAAAAAGCAATTTATACTTAATATTATATTTTAAAGTTAATAAAAAAACTAAGACTATTAAAGGAGCTCTCAATTATGAGTAATGAATTATTTTCTGTTTATCACTGCAAATCCTGCAATAAAATCGAAGTCACCCAGTATATCTCTCCGGAACAAATCAAAGAATTTGGATTTACCGCAGAAGAATTAAAACCAAGCTGTCCAGCCACCGGAAGCTATGACTTAGAAGAACTGGGACAGATGACAGACAAAGAACTGCGTCATTTTTCCTACAGCGATGTAGAGGGTGTAAAAGAATACTTAAAAAACCGCAGTCAGTCTGGTCCGAAACTGTAGTAAAAGCCATCCGGTATGCTTCTTGTATGCCGGATGTTTTATTCACAACATTTTGCTAAGCGAGTCACTACCTTTTCTATCTTCTCCAATTCAATCGAAGAATAATTCATGACATAAGTATTTTGGATTTCTTCCCGATTCTCCTTATAGAACGCAGATAGTGGAGACAGTTTAATTCCCTGTGCTTTTGCGTTCTCCATTAACTGTTCCTGTGGCTTTTTCGTTTCAATCTTCATCAGAAAATGAACTCCTGCCTCTTCTCCGGAAATAGAAACATATTGATTCAAACGGCTTTTTTTAATGGTCTCTACAATTGTATTTCGTTTATTATGATAATAATTCCGCAGCCGGTTAATGTGCTTTTCAAAATAACCTTCTTCCATAAATTTTGCCAGCGTATACTGTTCAAAATTAGAAACCGTACAAGAATAAAAAGACAGTTTTTTATAATACTGCTGAACGAGTTCTCTCGGAAGTATCATATAACTGATACGCACAGTAGACGCAAGTGTTTTTGTAAAGGTATTCATATAAATCACTTTGTCGGACACATCCATGCTTTGCAACGTTGGAATCGGCTGACCACTTAAGCGCAGTTCACTGTCATAGTCATCTTCAATAACATAACGATTTTCTGATTTTGCAGCCCAGCCGAGCAATTCATACCGTCTGCTGACCGGCATCACAATTCCTGTCGGATAATGATGCGATGGCGAAATGTGTGCAATATCGACTTGATTTTCTTCCAGCTTAGAAATTTCCACGCCTTCCTCATCCATATCAATATACTTACAAAGCACTTTATAACTTTGATAGATTTTTCCAATTTTCTGATATCCCGGATTTTCCACGGCATAAATCTTTTCATTTCCCAAAAGCTGGATTAACAAACCATATAAATATTCTGTTCCGGCACCTACAATAATCTGTTCCGGTAACACCGTCATGCCACGAAACTCTTTTAAATGCTTTGCAATGGCTTCTCTTAGAAAAAACACGCCGCCACAGGGAGGATTAATCATAAGCTGCATCTGATTTTCATTTAAAACTTCCCGGATTGTTCTGGTCCAGATGGTAAACGGAAACAATTCACTCTCTGTCTGATTACTTGTAAAGTCTGCCAGATATGCATTTTCTCCTCCGGTAAGCGGTACCATTTCCTTTACAAAGGTTTTCTTTTCAATCTCAATGACCTGTTTAAAATCTGTAACATAAAATCCTTTTTTCGGAATGGAATAAATATAGCCTTCTGCAATCAGCTGTTCATAAGCATTTTCTACCGTAATGACACTGATACCCAGATTTTTTGCAAAACTTCTCTTAGACGGCAGTTTCTCCCCTGCCTTGATATTTCCCAGTAAAATATCATTTTTGATGCATTTATACAGATATTCATAAAGGGAATCTGACCCTATATTTGTAAAATTATAAGTAAGCATATTGTCTTATCTCTCCAATCTGACCTTACTGAATATATTTATTTTGGTAATTTAAACAGACTCACTTTAGAATTATAATCTACCCATGCGATTTCGTAAATGATTTTTTAGGAGGCTTTTCAAAATGGAAAACAGATATGAATTAAATAAAGAACTGGCACAGATGTTAAAAGGTGGCGTTATCATGGATGTTACTACACCGGAACAGGCAAAAATTGCAGAAGAAGCAGGCGCCTGTGCCGTTATGGCACTGGAAAGAATTCCGGCAGATATCCGTGCAGCAGGTGGTGTCTCAAGAATGAGTGACCCAAAAATGATCCGCGGAATTCAGGAAGCCGTTTCTATTCCGGTTATGGCAAAATGCCGTATTGGACATTTCGTAGAAGCTCAGATTCTTGAAGCAATTGAAATTGACTACATTGATGAAAGTGAAGTATTATCTCCTGCAGATGATGTTTATCATATCAATAAAAGAAACTTCAAAGTTCCTTTTGTATGCGGTGCAAAGGATTTAGGTGAAGCATTAAGAAGAATTAACGAAGGGGCTTCCATGATTCGTACCAAAGGAGAACCTGGTACCGGTGATGTTGTCCAGGCAGTCCGCCACATGCGCAAAATGAACAGTGCGATTGCTCAGATTAAAGGAATGCGTGAAGATGAATTATTTGAAGCTGCAAAACAGATGCAGGTTCCTTACGAATTAGTTGAATATGTTCATGTAAACGGCAAATTGCCGGTTGTAAACTTCGCAGCAGGCGGTGTTGCAACTCCTGCTGATGCCGCACTTATGATGCAGCTTGGCGCAGAGGGTGTTTTTGTCGGTTCCGGTATCTTCAAATCCGGTGACCCGAAAAAACGCGCCAACGCAATTGTAAAAGCGGTTACAAACTATACCGATGCAAAAATGATTGCCGAACTGTCCGCTGACTTAGGAGAAGCCATTGTCGGAATCAACGAACAGGAAATTGAATTACTGATGGCAGAAAGAGGAAAATAATGACAATCGCAGTACTCGCCGTTCAAGGCGCTTTTATTGAACACGAAAAAAAATTAGAACATCTTGGTGCAGACTGTATTGAACTGAGAAAAGCAGAAGATTTAAATCAGCACTATGATGGAATTGTACTACCCGGAGGAGAAAGTACCGTTCAGGGAAAATTAATGAAAGAACTTGGTATGTTCGATACCATAAAATCCCAGATTAAAAATGGCATGCCGGTTCTTGCTACCTGTGCCGGAATGATTCTGCTTGCCGATAAACTGGAAGCAGACTCCAAAGTGCATCTTCAGACGATTCCAATGACCGTAAAACGAAACGCTTACGGTCGGCAGCTTGGAAGCTTTCATACAAAAGCAACAATTAAAGGAATCGGAGAAGTTCCAATGACTTTTATCCGTGCCCCTTATGTTTCCCAGGTTTCTAATGAAGTCGAAATTTTATCTGTTGTAGAAGAACGAATCGTAGCCGTCCGCTATCAAAAACAGATTGCCCTTGCCTTTCATCCGGAACTTGATAACGATTTAAGAATCCACGAGATGTTTCTCTCTTTATGTAACTAAATAAAAGAAATGCCAGACAGCCATATTTTCAGAGCCGTCTGGCATTTCTTATTAGCATTTTTTATTAGCATTCTTCCTGTTTAAACATTACAATAAATCCGACAATCAATAACAAACAGGAAATCCAAATTGTACGCATACCTAATATTGAAATAAACCTGCTTCCAATTCCTGCACCTAATGCAAACAGAAAAATGATTCCAAAATAATGGAACGATTTATAAAGCATCTGTTCATTATGATTCTGCTGATAAGAACATAATGCCTCCATTCCACTTCTCAGATTGCCAATACACATTGTACTGGCAAATGCATAGCTGGCGACTTTTCTAAAGGATTGAACCTGCATTGCACAGGAAAAGGAAACCAGTGCATTGGCAATCAGATTTTGCTCTTCCGGCATAAATCCAACCAAAAACAACAACACAATTTCAATCAGTAAAATAATCTGTCTCCAATGAAGTCTCCGGGCATTTTGAAAAAACTGACGAATCCACGTCGCAACTGCCACTCCAAATGCAAAAAACAAAACCGGAACCAGGTAACGAATCGTAAGTTCCCAGTTACATGCAAATACATTCTGGCTAAATAATACAATATTTCCTGTCTGCGCATTTGCAAATACTTCACCTCGTGAAACATAAGTATACACATCCTGAAGACCACCGGACATGGACAGTATAGCGGCCGTCAAAAATGATTCTGACATCTGTCTTCCTACATGATGAAAATTTAAAGTTCTCATTTTATCTCCCCGATTAATTTATTATTCTTTTACTCAAGTACAGTACCGGAATATTTTATGAATCAAAGCTGTCTGTTCCTGCCATTTTTATCATTTCTTCTCGACATGCCAGCACCAGTTTATCTATCACTTCAAGATGCTGAAGCATTTTGGATTCAAATTGATGAATTGGCAAAAGAACACCTAATTCATCAAACGATTTTCCGGATTTACTGCCTGTTTCCTGACCATAATATACTACAGCTGAAAATGCTTCTTTTTGTATTTTATGGAAAACAGACCAGATAACATCATATGCCTGTGCTTCGGTCAGATTTAATTTCTTTGTATCCGGAAGCTCATATAAGATGAAAATCCCTCTCTCTTTATTTTCCTGTTTCTCACAAATATTCATACCTGAAGTATAATATCTAACCAGATTATATCCATCTGCAAGATATAATCTGGAATGTGGAGCTGCTTTATGCATCTGATAAATTTCTCGGAATTTTTTATATTCATGTTTTGACACAACTGCTTTTTTTTCTTCTAATAACGCTCCGTCCACATCGGTAAGAAGAACCGGATTCTCCCCGCATTTTCCATGGAACCGTCTCGGTATTAAATAAGACTCCTTTAACAAATCAAACATACTGCGATTACAAAGTTCAAGCAAAAGTGCACTCACATCTCCGTTTTTATATGCATTCAGCAAAACTTCCGCAAAATGATGCGGATCCGGATCCATATATCGATTGTCATCACATAAATGATCATAAAATGTCTCCATTAATCTTTCACAGGATTGTTTTGAAGAAAGAATCCTCGAAAATATATTTTCAACCTCTTCTTCTCTTGGTAATACTAATGACATAACACCATCTCCCTATATTTCTCTTGTTTTTTTACTCTAAAAAGATTATAATTTCATATTAGAAATAAGTAAAAGATATCATTGATATAATAGAAATATTTTTTTGATATGTCAAGGAGTTTTCATATGAATGTAAATTTTGAATATTATAAAATTTTTTATTATGTGGCAAAATACAATAATTTTACGAAAGCTGCCCATGTTCTGAATAACAGCCAGCCAAATATCACACGTGCAATGAACTGTTTGGAACACGAACTCAACTGCACATTATTTGTCCGGACAAACCGTGGAGTCTGTTTAACACCAGAAGGCGAACGCCTCTTTACAAGAGTTTCTGCCGCTATGACTCAGCTTCAGCTGGCAGAAGAAGAACTCTCTGACAGTGTTGGATTAGAGCATGGCAGTATTTCCATCGGTGCAAGTGAAACCGCACTGAATATTTATTTACTGGAACATCTAAAAAAATTTCATATCGCTTATCCCGGCGTTCGCTTAAAAATCTGTAACCACTCTACTCCACAAGCGATTCGCTCGGTACGAAGCGGTGAGATTGATTTTGCAATTGTCACAACTCCAACTCAGCTTGACGCACCATTAAAAGAACTAAAACTAAAATCTTTTCAGGAAATTTTAATCGGAGGGAAAACATTTACCTCCCTTGCCATTCAAAAATTTTTTCTGAAAGACCTGATAAAATATCCTTTTATTTGTCTTGGCTTAGAAACAGCCACCTATCATTTTTACTATAACCTGTTTCTTTCCCATGGAATCGAACTGATTCCCGATACAGAAGCTGCAACAACTGACCAGATTCTTCCATTGGTAAAAAATGAACTGGGACTTGCTTTTCTGCCGGAAGAGATGGCAAAAGAAGCACTTCAAAAACAGGATATTGTTCAGATTCCTCTAAAAGATAAGATTCCGAAACGTCATGTATGTATGGTATATGATTCTAAACGACCAATGAGTATCGCTGCACAGAAATTAAAAAAGATTCTTCTTGAAGAGAAAAAGGATGAATCCCTCACACAAAACCAAATTTAGTTTTTCCTGCACAAAAAAAGCCATAGTGTTAATCCCACTACAGCTTTTTTTACATTATTGATTTACATGGAAATTAATCCAAACGCATTTGCCACTGAACTGATTAAAATAATTGCCGCAAAAATCGGACATAAATATTTAATCATAAAACGGAAAATCTGTTTTCTCTTAAATGGATGCCCCTCTTGTACCACTTCTGCTTCAATTTTATCGACTCCTACCACTCTTGATATCAACAGACAGGTAGCAATCGCTGCAATCGGCATCATAACAGAGTTTGTCAGGAAATCAAAGAAATCCAAAAACTGCATTCCAATGATTTTAACACCGGCAAGCGGACCATAGCCAAGACAAGATAATGTACCAAGTAAAATCATAATCGCACCCATTACAACTGTGGATTTTTTACGAGTCCAGTGTAATTCATCCTCAAAAGTTGATACTGCACTTTCTGTTAATGCAATGGAACTTGTGATTGCCGCAAACAATACTAACAGGAAGAATAAAATTCCAACCGCAGTTCCGAATCCCATGTTTGCAAATACTTTTGGAATGGTAATAAACATCAGTGCCGGTCCTGCATTTAAGGTATCTGCATTTCCACCAGAGAAAGCAAATACTGCCGGAATAATCATAAGACCTGCCATGATTGCAATTGCAGTATCAAAAATTTCTACGTTTTGGGTTGACTCCTCAATCGAAGTATCTTTCTTCATATAAGAACCAAACGTTACTAAAATACCCATCGCAATTGACAAAGAATAAAACATCTGTCCCATTGCAGATACTACTGTCATCCAGGAAAAGTTCTTAAAGTTCGGTACTAAGAAATATTTTACACCTTCAATTGCTCCTGGTCTTGTCACAGAATAAATTGCAATAATAATTGATAATACAACCAGAATCGGCATCATAAACTTAGATACCCGCTCAATTCCGTTACGCACACCTGCATAAATAATTCCAAGCGTAGCAAGGGTAAAGATTAAGAAACAGATTTCTGTTGATAATCCATTTGAAATAAAGCTGGAAAAATAATCATCGGAAGCCAGATTCTTGGACTGTCCTCCTATATATCCTACCAGATATTTAATAACCCATCCTCCGATAACGGAATAATATGGTACAATCAGAATCGGAATAATTGCATTAATCCATCCTCCAACTGCCAATCCCTTTGACTTTCCAAAGTGCTCAAACGCACCAACAGGACTTTTTCTTGTCATACGTCCTAAAGAACTCTCTGCCATAATCATGGTATAACCAAACGTCAATGCCAGTATGATGTAGATCAGTAAAAAGATTCCTCCGCCATATTTTGCTGCCAGGTATGGAAATCGCCAAATATTTCCAAGACCTACTGAAGCACCGGCTGCTGACAATACAAAACCGAGTTTTCCAGAGAAGGTACTTCTTTTCTTGTTTTTGTCCATAAAAATATTCTCCTTCTTTTTTGAATATACCTCTTAGTGTAGCATAGGCATGGCAAAAAAGCAATCATAATGACTGGAGGTTTTTTGTCAGTCAAGTGGATATTCGCAATCCGCTTCGCTACTTGCTCATAACCAAATAGCTGCTACGCAGCTTATCAGAAGGGACTTGCCCCCTCCTGATACAAGCAAGTCCCCACCCCTGCTTATTGCTTTTCGCAATTGAAGCAGGGGACTTACTTGATTTGGTTAAATTAAAAACAGAGAGAACCTTTTAACCGGCACTCTCTGTTTTTGACTCTCTTGTCATTTAATAAATAAATTCAGGAAACCGGTAGACTGTAAGAACAAAATGGTCATAATTACCGGCATGATGTAACAAATCATAATGTTATATAATTTTTTTCGTCCAAATTTGCTACCATTTAATTCCATCTCTTCCGCAATCCACTTCGGTTTCATAATCCATCCGATTAAAATAGAAGAAAGCAGCGAAATAAACGGCATCAGGAAACTATTACTGATATAGTCCATGATATCTAATAACTGTCCGATACTTCCATTCGGAAGTTTGACTTCCACATAAAAGATACTGTATCCCAGGGCAATGACTGCTGTTGCAATTAAGTAAATAGCAGATAACACTTTTGTTGTAATTTTTCTTTTTGCATGGAATAATTCCATACAGTTCGCAGTAATAGATTCCAATACAGAAATACAGGAAGTTAATGCTGCAAATCCGGCAAGTACGAAGAATACAATTCCAATCAACCTTCCGGCAAATCCCATACTGAAAAATACTTTTGGCAGAGAAACAAACATCAGCCCAGGACCGGCTGACATTCCGTCTAATCCAGAGAATACATAGACAGCCGGGATAATCATAACACCTGCTAAAAATGCAACACCGGTATCCATAATTTCAATCTGGGATACGGCCTTATTTAAATCAACGTCTTTTTTTACATAAGAACCATAAGTAATCATGATACCCATAGATACACTTAAAGAAAAGAATAACTGACTCATGGCATCAAGTGTAATCTGTAAGAAACGACTCACTGTAAGCCCGGAGAAATCAGGAGTCAAATACACTTTTAAGCCATCAATACCGGTTCTTACTGTTCCATCATCCAGTGTATTCTTCAGAGTTAATGAAAAAATGGCAATTCCAATTACCATGACTAAAAGAATCGGCATGATAAACTTAGAAACTCGTTCAATTCCTTTTTCGACTCCATTATAAACAATAAGAGCCGTTAACAGCATAAAGATAACACCAAACCACACAGAGGATGGCGAAGAAATAAAGGAAGTAAAACAATTATCATCTACTGCCTGTTTTCCTGAACTAAACAAATAAATAGTAATATATTTTAAAATCCATCCACCAATAACTGCATAATAAGTCATAATCAATACCGGAACAAGGAAGGTCAAGATTCCTAAAAATTTCCATTTTTTACGCATTGACTCATAAGCGTAAATCGCACTTTTTCCTGTTTTTCGTCCGATTGCAATATCTGTAGTCAGTAAAGTAAAACCAAACGTCAGAACCAATACAAGATAGATAATCAGAAAGAGTCCCCCTCCATCTTTCGCAGCCAGGTAAGGAAACCTCCATAAATTGCCGACTCCCACGGCACTTCCAGCGGCAGCAAATACGAATCCTATCTGACCGCTGAATCCACTTTTTTGTTTCATTCTCTTTCACCTCATCTTTTTATTTAATACTTAGATATCATACCATCAAACTTAAGATTCGTATAGAAAGAAATTT
>ERZ869983.573-NODE-573-length-11869-cov-4.226001_pt1 | contig 11869 bp, 6 predicted proteins | sample MGYA00521106_ERZ869983 | MGnify/ENA primary metagenome ERZ869983 (study PRJEB32232, sample SAMN07284972) | human gut metagenome | biome: human-associated habitat; material: feces | host: Homo sapiens | place: Tanzania | collected 2014-04-05 ...
AAAAATATCTGCAATTTTCAAGGTTCATCTGGGTCAATTTTCCTGTCCCAGTTTTTCATAAATCATTTGACACTATCTCGGTGCCTGACACCATAAAATTTTTCTAAACTTTCTAAAGTCTCATTTTATAGTGCCTGACCCCAATAATCACACCGCCAGTACGAACTTCTGTCCATCAACTCTTGTCACACCAAGTTCGATGCCGTACAGTTCCTTGATGCTCTCTTCCGTAATCACTTCTTCCGGATCACCTTCCACCAGCACTTTTCCATCTTTCATACCGATGACATTATCTGAATATGCGATTGCCTGATTGATGTCGTGCAGTACCATGATGATGGTTATTCCAAATTCCTGATTGAGTTTTTTAACCAGTTGCAAAATCTCAATCTGATACCGGATATCCAGATATGTGGTCGGCTCATCGAGGAACAGAGTCTTTGTTCCCTGACAAAGAGCCATTGCAATCCATACACGCTGACGCTGTCCACCGGAAAGTCTTGACACTTCCCTGTCACGATATTCTGTCAGATTCGTTACTTCCAATGCCCACTGGATCATACGCTCATCTTCGGCACTGTCTCCCTGCATCATCTTTTTATGTGGGGTTCTTCCGAATGCCACCAGATTCTCAACGGTGATATCGTCTGATGCACTGTTATACTGTTGAACAATCGCAACCTTTCTGGCGAATTCTTTTAAGTTCAGGTTCTGAATGTTCTTACCCTTGAGGAAAATGTTTCCCTTTCTCGGATATAGGTTCTTTGTCATCAGAGAAAACAGTGTGGACTTACCACATCCGTTCGCTCCCATAATCGTTGTAATTTTACCTTCTTCAATCTTCAGGGATACGCCCTTTAAGACTTGATTTTTTCCATAGGAAAAATGCAGGTCTCTGACTTCCATCGCAGGCTTGTCTGCCCACTTATCCGCTTTTTTCGCTTTCTTTGCTGCTTCATTCTCTGTAGAAGTCAAATCCATATTCTTTTCTTTACTTCGCATACTTCTTAGACCTCCTTAACAGAATGATGAAGAATGGGCCTCCGACCACACTCATAATAATCGATGCGGATACCTCATACGGAGCGGCTATTGTTCTTCCGATGGTATCTGCCAGCAGGAATGTAAACGCTCCAAACAAAGCACTGAATGGTACTAATGCCTTGTGGTCACTTCCTACCAGGATTCTTCCGATATGCGGAACAATCAGTCCTAAGAAACTGATGACTCCGGCAACCGCTGTAGAAATACTTGCAAGTAGTACCGCAATCAGCGAAATCACGATACGCATTACATTAACGTTGATTCCAAGGCTTCGTGCCGTCTTATCTTCCAGTGCTAACAGGTTGCACATCTTCGTCATAATCAATGCCAGAATCAGTCCTACAATTACATACGGAACTAAGGTTTTCACATCATCCCAAGTTTTCATTGTGATGTTACCATTGACGATTGCTGCCACGCCTGACATATTTCCGCCGTTCATAGAATTTAACGCACTGGATAATCCGGTGAACATCGCATCGACTGCCACACCGACAAGGATAATTCTTAAGGGACTTAATCCCCCTTTCCATGACAGGCTGTAAACTAAGACAAATGCAATCACACCGCCAAGAAATGCAAATAATGGAGTGAAGAAAAATAACGTCGGTGCAAATGCGGTAATCAGTACCGCCGCAAAACTTGCTCCACTGGAAATACCAATGATTCCCGGATCGGCAAGCGGATTCTTAAGTACCGCCTGAAATAACACACCAGATACCGCTATCGCTGCTCCTGCCAACATGGAGATTACAATTCGTGGGAATCGTAAGTCATAGATTGTTGCCACGTCTTCATTGTACTTTATAAATAATCCTTTCAGTAGTTCCGGAAAGCTGACTTTCAGACTTCCGATATTCACTGCCGCAAAGAATAATGCAACCAGTAGTACAATCATTACAATAAAGGAAATGGCTGCTTTTGCTGTTTTCCGATGCTTTCTTGCTTTATCCTGACCGGAGAGGTTCTGGACTTCCATTTCGGAAGTCTCAGAAGTATTGTTTAATTCTGTCTCTTTCATCTGTCCTCTCCTTTCTACTTGCTCTGCTGTTCGTTGTATTTCTCAGTTGCGTCAGAATCCTTTGCTTTCTTCTGTGCATTGTCACTGGCTTCTTTTGCTTTTGCTGTATCTTCATCACTTTCCGGATAAAGGATTGGCTGTAATTCTTCCAATGCCTGTGGATATTTGAATGTGGCACTCATGCCAAAATACTCATACGTCAGATCATACACTCTGCCGTTCTTCACCGCATCGAAATGCTGCCAAATGTCATTCTCCGCAAAATCTTTATTGAACATCTCTACCACCTGATCCGGCAGTGCATGTGCAGCACGTAAGATAATATCCGGCTCTTTGGTTTTCATGTCCTCTGTATTTACGGTCAAAAATTCCTGATCCGTGTCAGAGTATACATTCTCTCCACCTGCCAGTTCCACCAGACTTCCCACATAGGAATTCGGTGTTGCGATAATATAAGAGCCAGGAAGTCCCATCAGGATCATAACCTTCGGATGGTCTTTTCCTTCATTCTTTTTCTTATAGTCATCGTAAAATTCAGTAAATTCGTCCACCAGTTTCTGTGCCTGATCTTCTCTGTCGAAAATCTCACCCAGTTCCTGAATGGAACGGTACATACCCGGCACACTTCTGAGATTCAAAAACGCCCAGTCAGTATCGATTGCCTCATATTTCGGCTGCAGGTCACTCTGTAATGATACCGGACTTAAAATCCAGTCTGGATTAAGTGAGGATACAATCTCCATATCCGGACTCATGGCTGTTCCGACTGTCTCTACATCTTTGTATCTGTCTGGAATTGTGGATACGGTACTACTGCAAACACCTACCAAATCCAGTTCCAGCTTATCACAGATATCTGCGGTTGCCGGAGAAGTCGCTATGATTCTTGGGCTTTCCTCCATCTCGGCAACCTTCTTCTTTGCTGCCTCAACAGCAGATTTTTCCTGCGGGTCACTGATTTCCAACAATGTTTCTGCTGATTCACTCTCATCTACAGTTGATGCTGATACTGTTTTTTCATCACTGCTTTTCTTTCCCTGACTCTGATCCACGCAACCCGATAAAGATGCCATCACTGCCACAGAAAGAATAAGTGCTGCGCCCTTTTTTAACTGCTTATTCTTCATCGTCGTCTGCGCCTCCCCATCTTCTCCAGTTTTTACGGAAGAAATAGATGACACCTGCTCCTGCTCCAATTAAAATCAAACCACTTACTGTTACGGCAAGCGCTATCTGAAATACCTTATTTTCAGAAGAAGCGATTGTGCCTGTTGCATCATCTGCTGTCTCACCTGCTGTAGAAAGACTCAATCCCTCTGCGGAATTTAACGTACTGCTGTCCGTACTTGGAGTATCCGTTTCCTCTGAAGCTGGTTTTGCTGCCTCTGTGATTGTACTTTCGAGTTTCTTCTTATTAGAATCGGAATTGGTAGAAGAATCCGTTTTTTTCTCATCGGTACTGTCTGTTTTCTCTGAATCTGACTTTGTGGAACTCTGTAAAGAAGAGTTACCTGTACTTTGAGAGGACTGCAAAGAAGAATTTCCAGAAGTTTCAGATTCCGTACTTTCTGACTGCTCCTGTGTACTGCTCTCCTGAGCCTGTGCCTGTGAATTATCTGAACTGCCTGATTCAGAAGAAGAACTCTCTCCACTAGAAGCCGTCACCATTGTTGCATTCATATCTGTATTATTTCCTTCATTATAGTCACTTGGATATACATAGAAAATAACGTCTCTGCCCATCGGTTCTACATACATCGAACCTCTGACTACACAGTTTTCACTTGGCACACGCATACATACATCAGCTGTTGTACCATTGCTGTCTGTACCATTTCCTGTCACACCGATTTCAGATGGAGTAGACCAGCCGGAATCCCCTACATTTTGTACCTGAAAACTATGACCACTGGTATAATCCATCAGACTCATGCGGATGGTTAAATAATAAGCCCCATCATCGGTTACTTCTAAAATACCATTGCTGTAGACACAGCCCTCTACCATTCCCTGTCCTGTTGCATAAGAACTCTCTCCGCCGGAATCTTCAATCACTCCGGTAACCGGATGAGCATAACAACGATTAATTGTACATGTATATACTGTTCCACTGGCAGCCTGCACCTTAATAGCAGGAAAGCCTGCCATCATGGTGATGGCAAGCGTCAAAGTCATAAATGCAGCCAGTATTTTATTTTTTAATTTTGCTGTTTTCATTCCCTGTCTCCTGTTTGGAGTTTCCGGCAGGAAACCCTGCCAGAAATTCCATTTTTATTTTTTCCTAAGGTTTTATTTTGTTGCTTTTCTCTTTCTGCTGTCCATAAGAACCGCCATAAATACAACGCCTCCAAGCAACAGAAGAGCTGACCATAATGTACCGCTCTGAACAGTATCTTCTGTCTTTGCATTTGTTGCAGATTTCAAAGAAGAACCGCCGGATGCTGTACTTCCACTCTTCAAACTAGATGTTCCACTGCTTAAGCTTGAGCCTGTACCACTGCTCTTTAAGCTGGAAGAACCACTGGAAAGAGAAGAATTTCCAAGAGAACTGCTTCCACTTCCTAATGTGTTATTTCCAAGAGAAGAACTGTTGTTGTTATTTCCGTTGGAGTTGTTATTGTTACCGTTGTTGTTATTATTATTGTTATTATTGTTGTCGTTGTTATCAAAGTTCGGGTCGTCGGATGTTGTTGCTTTTAATGAGCTCCAATCCAGTTTTAAGAATACCGGCTGTGTGCCTGTACCAGAACTGATTGCATCCATAATCGGAACAAATACCTGTAACGGAACATATCCATCATTTAATGCTTCTGGAATTAACTCGAATGTTACTTCATCTGGATAGTTTGTTCCATAAATGTCAGATACTAAAGTTCCATCACTGTTTTTCTGATAACTGTCAACTGTAACATCAGCAAGTGTTCCCTGTGGGTTGCCATACTTGTCAAGGGTGTAGCCTGTTGTGAAGTATTTCAGCTGGCTTAAATAGCCAAGTTTCTGACCTACTGTTAAACCATTAAAGTTCAGGGTGATGTAATATTTACCATTTTTTACTGTTAATTTGATGGTGTGGTTGATAGCTTCATCAGACATAGACGCTGTTGTTTTATCAACTTTCACCATATTTCCAGTAATGGAATATACACCGTCTGCAAGATTTTTAATATCTAATCCTGTATTATTATTGTCGTTATTATTATTGTTGTTGTTACCTCCGTTATTATTTCCATTGTTGTTATTTGTTGTTTCTCTTTGCAAATCAACAATTGCATTTGTCAAAGCTGTAACCTGTGCTGTCACTTCCTCTTCTGTAGCATTTCTATTGTCATAAACTGCCTGTGCTTCTTTAATCACAGCTTTCAGATTATTCAATGACTCTGCTGTATAAATAGATTCTCTTCCTGCCATATTAGAAGCTACCATAAGCATTTTTGCAAGTGCATCTTTATCTACAGTATCTTCAATTTTGTCTGTATGTTTTACCATATAATTTAGAGCGGATGTAAGAGCATCTACACTATCCTGTGATGCATTTGAATCATTGTAAATAATTTCTGCCTGTTCATAAATCTGTTTTAATGCATCAATTGCGGATGCCACATAAGAATCTGTATCTTTCAGCATTGCCTCTGCATTTGACATTGCCTCTTTCAATTCTTTCTTATCTGCAACTTTAATTAAATCACCAATTGCATTTTTAAGATTCATAACTGCTGCATCAATTTCATTCTGTGATGCATCTTTCTTATTATAGATATTTGTTCCATTCTCATAAGCTGTCTTTAATACTTCCAATGTTGCTTCTGTATAAACAACTTCTTTTGATTCTAAAATATCTTTAGCTGCATTTAACTGTTCTTCCAGTTCCGTTTTATCTACTTCTACCTGTGAAGAACTCATTGCATTAATTGCTGCTTTTAATAATTTTGCAGTTGCATCAATAACTTCCTGTGATGCATTTAAATCATCTGCTACACTTTCAGCTGAAGCAAGCGCAAACTGAAGTGCTGCATAAGTTTCATCTGAAGCTGTACCCTGTTCTAATCCTTTTGCTTTACTAATTAACTGATTCAGATTATCTTTATCTGTCTCAATTCCTGTAATCTGTTTTCTACTATCCCAGTCAAGAAGCAGTTTTGCATACTGAGTTCCATTACCTGTTTTAATTGATTCCATGATAGGAACATAAACCTGTACCCACATTACCTGCTGTCCCAAACTATCTAACGGTACATTCATATATCTCGGATAATCTGTTCCATAAGAATCACTAATTCTGTTTCCTTTTTCATCTTCCCAGTAAGAGATAATTTCCGCCGGTGTTGCAGTAAGTTTTGTTGGTGCTGTAACCCCTGTGTAATTAGGGAAATATCCAAGATTTTTAAGGTATCCAGATGCTGGTTCTCCAAATAATGTATACTCATTTTTAACAAATTCAAGATTTAATGTTGCTTTTCCATCTTTTACAGTCATCTTGATTTGATGATTTAAAGCTGCATCTCCCATGGATGTACCTGTCACTCCGTCTTCCTTCCAACTTTCTGGGATATCAGCAGTGGACTGCCATAATTTTCCAAAAATTGTATAAGTTCCATCGTATACAGTCTGAGAATCATCTACTTTAAGTACTAATGCATTCATAGCTTTTGATAACAATCTATACTGTTTATCAATATCATCCTGTGATGCATTTTCGTCTTCTAAAACTTTCTGTGCTGATGCTTTCGCTGAATTTAATGCATTAACACTTGCTTCTGTACAATCACTTACGTCTTTTTTATCAGCTTCTTCAATTAATGCTTTCAATGCACTCTTATCAACAGATACTGTTAAATCATTCATTGTATTAAACAATGCTGTTCTAGCTGCCGTAACATCACTTTCTGAAGCATCACCGTTCTTCAAGACTTCTTCTGCTTTTTTTACTGCGTTTTCAAATGCGGACCATGATTTTTCTGTGTATTTGTCATCATCATTTCCTGATTTATAAACTTCTAATGCTTCTTCATACTTTTTCTGAAGTTCTGTTTTATTAGGCTGTTGCTCTAAGGCTTTTATTGCACTTTCAAGAATATCAACCTGTTCTTCTACCTGCTGTTTTGTTAAATCTTCAGAAGCAAGAATTTTCTGTGCTTCATTTACTTTTTCCTGCAGTTTTTCCAAACTACTGGTTTTATAAATATCTGTTTTCTTTAATTCTTTATTTGCTTCTTCGATTTTCTTTATCAACAATTCTTTATCTACTGTTGGTGTTACTGGTTTTTCTTTCAAGCCCTCAACTGCTGTATCTAATGCTGATTTTGCACTTGCTACCTGTGTTTCGGTTGCATTTATTAAATAGTAAATATCAGATGCATCTTCATACGTTTTTTTTAATACTGCAAAACTTTCTTCTGTATATTGAGCTTCTTGTTCTAATTTCTTTTGTGCTGCCTCTAAGGATGCCTTTAATTCAGAAGAATCCACCAATGAAATTTCTTCTGTACTGCTCCAATCAATATCCATATAAACCGGCTGAGTTCCAGAACCTGCATTTACATCTTCCATAATCGGAACTGTTACTTTCAGGTGTACATATTTGTTTTCATCATCCCCAGCTTTGCCATTTACTAATGGAAATGAAATCTGTCTTGGGTAGAGATAAGAGGCTGTTCCATCATCTGCCTTATTATAATAATCTACTACTGTATCATAATAACCATTAACCGTTACATCTGTATAAGCACCATCTGTTCCCTGATATGCCAGATTTTTCATATATCCAAAACGTTCTTTGTCTCCAATTTTGACTGTAATTCCATGGAAATTAGCTGTAACAGAATATTTTCCATCTTTTACAGTAATTAATACTGGATTCACAATTGCATCATTTGACATTGATTCAAGTTCTGGATTATCTGCTTTTCTTAATGTAACATTTGCAAGATATGTACCATCTTCTAATTCTCTATCTTCTTTTCCAAAGTCTTTGAATGTTAATTTTTCTGCTGCAATGTTAGAATCTTTTTTACCTTCTACACTTGCTTTTGCAGATACATTTGTTGTGCCTTTTACTACTTCTGCATCTTTGCCTGTCACTGTGAATGGTTCTGTATAATCTTTCCATTCAAATGTACCTTCCGCACTATTTACAGAATACTGAATTTTTGCTCCTTCTTCTGCTGTAATAGAAACGGTATAGCTGTCATTTTCTTCATCTTTCTCATAAGAAATGGTTGGCATTTTTGCCTGTTCTTCTTTTATCTGAGTCTGACCTGTCACTTTTTCAATTGCATTTGTATAATCTAACCAGATAATAGAACCCTGTTTACCCATAATATCTACATTTGTTTCAAGCCCAATATAAACTCTCTCACAATCAGAATATAATGGTAATGTTACTGTGCTGATAGAACCATCATCATTATAAGCATATTCTGCTTTGATTGCTCCATCCTGAGATTTCGATGAGAAATGGAATGCATAAGTTTTTCCATCGTTATTATCATTTCCATCAAAATACCACATATCTGTCAGTTTTCCAGGAATACCAGATACATTGATTGCCTGTACTGGAACATCCAGATATTTTTTACCGTTCTTTACATATAATGTAGCACTTCCTGTAAGTGCACTCGCTCCCATAGACTGTGTACGGACTCCCTGATTAATATAAACGCCCAGATTTACCAGTTCGTCTGTAACATCAATGGAATCTCCTTCCTGAAGGTTATTCCACCAGCTTGTAGAAAATTCAATCGTTTTTGTTTCTACTTCTGAATCATTATATCCATCTTTCAGCGCAATTGCTTTAATAATTGTTGCTTTTCCATCCGTTAAAGCCGGAACAGAAAGAGCTGTTCCATCATATTTTGTACTGTCTTTTGTCGGTGTCGTTCCATCCAATGTATAATAGAGTTCTGCATCTTCTGTAGCTGTAGAAAGTTCCACTTGATACCAGCCTGTCTCTGCTGTATCTCCATTCCCCTCTTTTGCATAGTCATATTTTGCTTTAATTAATGGATTCTTAACTGTTTCTGCACTTTCTCCTTCTTTTTTGAAAGTAACTGTATAAGAAGAAACCTTCGATGAAGCATAACCATCTTTTACGGTAATTGCTTTTACAGTAATTGTTTCACCATCTTTATTATCTGTTTTTAATGTAAATGCTTTATCATAAAGTATTCCATTTTCTTCTGTTGGTTCTGTTCCATCGATTGTATAATAAATTTTTCCTTTTACTGCATCTGCACTAATTGATACTTTTGCTTCTGCATCATTTACAAAGTTCGCAGCTCCTGTTTCAGTTGAAATAACTGGTGCAGATACAGCAAGGGCATCATATTCATACATTCCACTATACTGAATTGCAAGGGTTGCATCCTGCCATCCACCTTCATTCTGCACCTGAAGAGTGATATACGCTGCATTTTTGTCTGCATCGGTAAGCGGAATTTTTACTACCTTTGGATAGATTGTCTCTTTCTCATCTGATGTTACTGTGTAGTTTTCAATCTTTTCACACGCTTTTCCATTATATTTGATACCTTTGAGATATTTTCCATCGTTTTCCTGAAGTGTCACATATAATGTTTTATTTCCGTCCTCGTCCACATTTACATGTGCAAGATTTTTATTTCCAAGATAACTATTCCATTCCGATGCTGTACTGAACCACTGGTCTACTGTATTACCATCATCGTCTGTTTCATTCTTTACAAACTGTACCGAAACACGATAATCCCCTTCTGCCGTATCCTCGGAAAGATTAGACATTGGCTCCTGCATAATCAAGTAAGTACCGTTTGGAAGCTGACCTTCTGTATCCCATGTTGTAAATGTGTAATCATAATCATCTGGCAATAATTCATCTTTTGGAGTTGGAAGTTCTTTTACAGTATCTCCATCTACATAATAAACTTTTGTATTCTTTGGCCAGTAGCCTTTACTTTTGTCAAGATATACAAACAGTCGTCTATCATAATCAGATTGTACTTTTAAATTTTCCTGCCCATAACTTCCTTCTAGTCCATAATAACCACTTCCCCATTCACCTGTTGGAGATTGTAATTTAACTGGATTTCCATCCGCATCTGTAAGAGTAATATTTAATGCATAAAAAGTTCCATACTTACTGCCTGCTGTTTTCTTTAACTGTTCTCCATATTTTGCAAGTAATGTCTTATCGGTTATATCTTCCGCTGTTAATTTTGTGTCGTATGGAAGCGCATTATACCCTGCTGAAACGCCAATTTTTTTAGAAGAATCTTCTACAGAAGAAAACAATGCTTCTTTAGACCATGGAATTGTAATTGTTTTTTCCTCTGTCCATCTATTTTCATTCACTAAATATCCTTTAATTCTAATCACTGCATCATACGCCTCTGGCTTATTCGTATCAGCATATACCATACTACTTAAAGATGTTGATGCTGGACGCTCATTTAGTTTAGATGAATCTTCTGTAATTTCTTTTGTTCCTTCCGTAAAATACCATTGTACTGCACCTTTTTCTACTACATAGTCACTATCTATCTTTAATTGTACTTTTCTTCCAGAGTCCATTTTTCCATAATTAGCACCATATCGTCCATCCCAGATTTGATGAATAGTAGACTCATTAATTGATAAATCTATATTATACTGTCTTTTATCAGAAATTTCTCCTAATTTTACTTCTGCTGTTTCATTTGCAGAAGTACTGCTTTTTTGATAAGTAATTATAAGTTTTTTTCCCTTAATTTGCGAATAGTCACTAACATCATCTAATTTAATTTTAACTTCTTTAACAATATCATAAAAATATTTTGTTGCTGATTCTGAAGCTATATTTTCTTTTAATTCATAATCTTCATAGTTTAATAAATCATAATTTTTATTATTATATTCAACATTCAAACATCCCGTTATATCATTCTTAGGTGTTGTGCTCTTGCCTGTTTTTTTTGAGGTATTATAGGTTTGCCATGAATAATCTACTACTAAATAATAATTTTCATTTTCTTTTATAATCTTTCCACCAGAAAGTTCTACAAACGTCCCCATATATGCTTGTCCGCCAGCATCTGTTGTTGTTAATTTTTCTACTACATAATCCAAATATTTTTCTTCTGATTTTGAATCATTCGCTGCAAATATGGTCATTGGAAAAAGCACCATCATTGCAATCAGAACGAAAAAAGTATGCAATATTCTTTTCATAATTTTTCCCCTTTATTACACACTAATCTTCCTGCTTAATTCCAATTAATTACCATTATATACTGGCTGAGTACTTGTAAAATACAAATCAACATCACTCGTCATATCTTTTGTAAACAGACCGCTTAAAAGAGTTAAATCTGCTTTTACTACAGAATCAATATATGTTTCATCATCATCTACAGCATATTCATCTGCATCAATTGTAAAAGTAATTGTACCATTTTTGTATCCATCACCATCGGTATCTTCACCATATACTGCTGTTGCTGTATCATGATTTCCAACAGTAAGTGTATTTAAATATCCTGTAGCAGTAATTCCCATTTTTGTATATGTAAATCCATCTACAGGCAATGTTACTGTTACCGTACTATTTGCATTTTCAACAACAGTTGCTGGACCATCGATTGCCATCTGAGTCATAGATACTTCAGTTGTACCATCTTTGCAGAACTTCGCATATACATTGCTATCCGCAAATGCAGATACGCTCATTCCCATAACCATTGCTGCTGCCATTGTTACCGCTGCCATTCTTTTTACTAACTTGTTTTTCATTTTAAAATTCTCCCTTCTTTTAGCTCTAATCTAATTAAGGTTACTTATGATTAACTTATATTT
>ERZ869983.574-NODE-574-length-11868-cov-3.402680_pt1 | contig 11868 bp, 12 predicted proteins | sample MGYA00521106_ERZ869983 | MGnify/ENA primary metagenome ERZ869983 (study PRJEB32232, sample SAMN07284972) | human gut metagenome | biome: human-associated habitat; material: feces | host: Homo sapiens | place: Tanzania | collected 2014-04-05 ...
TCAGGAAACTATTTACTCTCTGTAAGTGGCTAAAAAGCATCTTACAGTTCGTTTTCCTTCATCTTTTCTGCATTCTCAGCCACGGTCAATGCGTCAATCATATCTTGGATGTTGCCACCAAGGAAACCCTGAAGGTCATGAGTGGTATATCCAATACGATGGTCTGTCACACGACCTTGAGGGAAGTTATATGTACGAATCTTTGCACTACGGTCGCCAGTAGAAACAAGGCTCTTACGGCGGTTAGCGATATCGTCTACATATTTCTGATGTTCCTTATCATAAATAAATGTACGCAAGCGCGAAAGAGCACGCTCCTTATTCTTAGGCTGGTCGCGAGTTTCGGTACACTCGATAAGGATTTCTTCTGTTTCACCAGTATTTGGATTCTTCCACATATAGCGCAGACGCACACCAGACTCTACCTTATTTACATTCTGACCACCCGCACCACTTGAACGGAAAGTATCCCACTTGATTTCTCCCTCGTTGATGCTAACCTCAAACTTGTCTGCCTCAGGCAATACGGCTACAGTAGCAGCAGAAGTCTGCATACGACCATTTGATTCTGTTACAGGCACACGCTGAACACGATGTACACCTGACTCATATTTCAAAGTACCATATACATCTTCGCCACTTACAGCAAAGTCAATCTCCTTATAACCGCCTACAGCACCTTCGCTTACGTCGGTTACTGAAAGTTGCCAACCCTTAGATTCGCAATAGCGCTTATACATCTGGAACAAGTCGCCAGCAAACAGGCAAGCCTCGTCGCCACCTGTTCCTGCACGAATTTCCATCTGTACATTCTTTGCATCCTCAGGATCCTTTGGAACGAGCAATATCTTAATCTCTTCCTCAAGCTTTGGCTGCAATTCTTCGTTGGTTGTCAATTCCTCACGAGCCATATCCTTCATTTCAGGATCGCTCTCATTAGCAAGAATATCTTTTGCCTCGCTAATAGAATTAAGACAATTTATATATCTCTTGCGGGCGTTCATGATATCGCCCAAATCTTTGTACTCTTTAGTCAGACGTACGTATCTCTGTTGGTCGGCAATTACCGAAGGGTCGGTAATGAGTGTCGACACTTCCTCGTAACGGCTCTCAAGTCCGTCGAGTTTCTCCAAGATGCTGTTGTTCTCTGGCATTTTGTATTTATATGATTAATAATTGAATTCTCCAAATTCAGACTTAATAGTAAGGCTCTTTTCACCCTCCTCAATATGACCTACAATCTGAGCGTCAATATTGAAACTACGGCTAATTCCTATAACCTTCTCGGCAACTTCAGGACGAACATATATCTCCATACGATGACCCATGTTGAATACCTGATACATTTCCTTCCAGTCAGTACCAGAGCAGTCGTGGATAGCCTTGAACAAAGGAGGTACAGGGAACATATTGTCCTTAACAACCTTGCAATTGTCCCCTACGAAGTGAAGAACCTTGGTCTGAGCACCACCTGTACAATGAACCATACCATGGATTTCAGGACGCAGCTCGTCAAGCAACTTCTTGATAACAGGTGCATAAGTACGAGTAGGAGAGAGCACAAGCTGACCTGCGTCGATATCTACACCCTCAACGCTATCTGTGAGTTTATATTTTCCGCTATAAACCAATTCGTTAGGCACAGCATGGTCGAAGCTTTCAGGATATTTTTCTGCAAGATATTTTGCAAATACATCGTGGCGAGCACTTGTCAAACCATTTGAGCCCATTCCACCGTTATATTTCTTTTCGTAGGTTGCTTGACCTGTTGAACTCAAACCTACAATAACATCGCCTGGCTTGATATTTGCGTTGTCAATAACATCGCTACGCTTCATACGACAAGTAACGGTAGAATCGACAATTATAGTACGTACAAGGTCGCCAACGTCAGCAGTTTCGCCACCTGTAGGATAGATTCCTACGCCCATCTCGCGAAGTTCTGAAAGCAATTCGTCTGTTCCATTAATGATAGCAGAGATTACTTCTCCTGGCACAAGCATCTTGTTGCGTCCGATGGTGCTTGATACAAGAATGTTGTCAACAGCACCCACACAAAGCAAGTCGTCGGTATTCATTACTATTGCATCCTGTGCAATACCTTTCCAAACATTTAGGTCGCCAGTTTCTTTCCAATACATGTATGCCAAGCTCGACTTTGTGCCAGCTCCATCAGCATGCATGATATTGCAATAATCTGGGTCGCCACCCAATACGTCGGGAATAATCTTACAGAAAGCTTGTGGATACAAACCTTTGTCGATGTTTTTAATAGCGTTATGAACATCTTCTTTTGCAGCGCTAACGCCACGCATCATATACCTATTGTTCATGGAGTGATGTTGTGTATTATTTAATTGTTTATTATTATCGATTTTATCGTAGGAACTGCTACTACGAGCATTTCTTTAGGGTGTTGTACTTAATCCTTTGATTTCCAGAATGTCCAGCTAACAAAAGCTTGAAGCAACAACATCTCAAGACCATTCTTCACTATTGCTCCTTGAGCCTTGCCTTTTTTCAAGAACAATGTCTCGTCAGGATTATAGATAAGGTCGTAAAGTAGGGTGTGGCTATCCATAGCTTCGTAAGGAAGATTTGGACATTCGTCGGTATGAGGATACATACCACATGGGGTGCAGTTTACTATCACGTTGTACTCCTTAATAATCTCAGGAGTCAACTTTTCATATTGGATAGTTCCTTCCACTTCGCGACGGCTCACAAACATAGTCTCTAATCCGAGAGACTTGAGTCCGTAGTTAATAGCTTTGCTGGCACCACCAGTTCCAAGTATTAGAGCTTTCTTGTGGCACTTCTCCAATAGCGGTTCGATGCTTTGGGTAAAACCAATCACATCACTATTGAAGCCTTTAAGTTCTACGTCGTCACCCTTGTGAGTAACACGAATCACATTTACCGCTCCGATAGCCCTTGCTTCAGGACTTATCGCATCAAGATAACTTATCACCTTCTCCTTATAAGGGATGGTGACATTCAGACCCTTCAGTTCAGGGTTGGCGTCAATAACTTCCATCAGATTTTCTATCGATGGAATCTCGAAATTCACATACTCTGCGTCGATTCCTTCGTTTTGGAATTTCTCGTTGAAATATCCCTTAGAGAAAGAATGAACAAGAGGATAACCGATAAGTCCGTATTTGTCCATATATTAACGATTTATTTCTCGGCAAGATACATAGTGCAGATGCCGAAGGTGAGTCGCTTGAATGAGGCTTTTTTGAAACCTGCTTTGTGGAAAGTTTCCACCATCTGCTCGCCCTGTGGAAAGGCTTCGATAGTGGCTGTGAGATAGCTATAGGCATCGTTGTCGTTAGAGACAAGTTTGCCGTAAACAGGCAGAATGGTATGCGAATAGATAGCAAATAACTGTCGCATAGGAAACGATACAGGACGTGTAAGTTCAACGATACTTAAATGTCCGCCAGGCTTCAGCACTCTGCACATTTCTTTTAATCCTTGATCCAAGTTGCCAAAGTTGCGAATACCAAAGGCTGCAGTCACGGCATCAAAAGTGTTATCAGCAAAAGACATCTTCATGCAATCTTCGCGTTGAAAACTGATTACATCCGACAGATGTTGAGCCTCAACCTTTTGGCGTCCGATATTCATCATGCCTTCCGACAGGTCGGCACCAATTATTTGCTTTGGCTTAAGCATCTTGGCTGCTTGAATAGCAAAGTCGCCTGTACCGGTAGCAATATCAAGAATATGTTGCGGATTCCATTTGGCAATCTGCTTGATAGCCTTTTTGCGCCATCCCTTGTCGATATCGAACGATAGACGATGATTCAAAGTATCGTAAGTAGGAGCGATGTTATCGAACATTTTCTCCACCAACTGACCTTTATCTCCTTGTCCGTCGTAGGGTTTTATTTCTTCCTGTTTATACATATTCTAGCAATAAAGGAGTTATGAGAGCAAATCATTATTTACTCCCACAACCCCTCATTATTATCTTTAGCGAGTAGCAAGAAACTCGCTGACATTCTTTTCGATACGAGCTGCGATGTCGCCGTCTTCGAGAGCCTTGTCAAACTTCTCGCCTGTGATATGCTCGTAGAGTTCGATGTATCTCTCACTCACGCTTTCTGCATATTCATCAGTAATCTCAGGCATTGTCTGTCCAGGTTCGTTCATGAAGTTGTGTTCGATAAGCCATTGACGTACGAACTCCTTAGAAAGCTGCTTCTGTGGCTCACCCTTTTAAAACTTCTCCTCATAGCCATCTGCATAGAAATAGCGGCTTGAGTCTGGTGTGTGGATTTCGTCGATAAGGTAAACCTTACCATCACGCTTACCAAACTCATATTTAGTATCTACGAGGATAAGACCGTGCTTTGCAGCAATTTCCTGACCACGAGCAAAAAGCTTGCGTGTGTAGTCTTCCATCACTGCATAGTCTTCTGCGCTAACGATACCCTGAGCGATAATTTCTTCTTTAGAGATGTTGAGGTCATGACCCTCATCAGCCTTTGTAGTAGGAGTGATAATAGGCTCTGGGAAACGCTGGTTTTCCTTCATTCCCTCAGGAAGTTTTACACCACAAATCTCACGACAACCATTCTTGTAGTCGCGCCATGCTGAACCTGTAAGGATACCGCGGATAATCATTTCTACGCGGAAGCCTTCGCATTTCAATCCAACTGTCACCATAGGGTCTGGAGTAGCAAGCTTCCAGTTAGGACAGATGTCTGCTGTAGCGTCAAGGAACTTAGCAGCAATCTGGTTCAATACCTGACCTTTGAAAGGAATACCCTTTGGCAAAATAACATCAAATGCCGAAATACGGTCTGTTGCCACCATCACCATGATGTCATCATTGATGTTGTAAACGTCACGAACTTTGCCGTGATAAACACTCTTCTGTCCATTGAAATGGAAATCAGTCGTTGTTAATGCTTTCATCTCTGTTATCTTTTTTTAAAGTTGCTTTATCATAAGCGTCATAGGCATTTACGATACGAGTCACGAGTTTGTGTCTCACGATATCCTTCTGATTGAAGTATACCATCGCTATACCTTCTGTGTTTTTCAATATTGACAACGCCTCGCGCAGTCCGCATTTCGATTGTTTTGGCAAGTCAACCTGTGTAAGGTCGCCTGTAATCATCATTTTGGTGTTCCATCCCATACGGGTCAAGAACATGCGCAATTGGGCTGGGGTGGTGTTTTGTGCCTCATCGAGTATTACTATGGCGTCGCTCAAAGTACGTCCACGCATAAATGCCAATGGGCAAATCTGAATTATTCGTTTCTCCATCATATCCTGTAGTTTTACTCCTGGGAGCATATCTTCAAGGGCATCATAGAGAGGTTGTAGATACGGATCTATCTTATCTTTGATATCGCCAGGAAGGAAACCCAACTTCTCTCCAGCCTCAACAGCAGGACGACAGAGAATAATCTTCTTTGCGGTCTTTTCCTTCAAAGCCTTTACAGCAAGAGCGATGCTAAGATAGGTTTTACCAGTTCCTGCAGGACCTACTGCAAATATCATATCGTTTTCGTAATAGGCATCGATAAGCTTCTGTTGGTTTTCCGATTTACTCTTTATAGGGCGACCAGACATGCTGTATACGATAACTCCTTTCGAGCTTTCAGAAGCAGTTTTTCGCCCTTTAACGATATCGAGTATATCTTCCTCAGATATTGTATTGTGAGTCAACAGATGCTTTCGCATTGTTTCCACATCTTCCTCAATCTTAGCTATTTCCTCTTCGTCGCCAAGAACTCGCAAAACGTTGCCGCGAGCCATTATCCTAAGCTTAGGAAATAACGATTTCACCATCTGCAAATGACAGTTGCCTACACCATAGAACATTATCGGATCTATGTCTTCGAGTACAATATGTTTCTCTATCAAAGTCTTATTCTTATTATTTAATTTGTTAAACGCTGCAAAATTACAACTTTAATTGCGAAACACAAAATAAAGCGTCAAATATTTCTATTTGTAAGAGTATAACTCTGATTATCTAATTATAAAAACTGTTTATTTTCTTTTTAATTCTTTTGAAATTACGTATTCTTGTATTATCTTTGCATGTCGAAAAAAAAACAAATATAGAAAATGAAAATATCGAAATCTGCATACCTTCAGGGCTTTATTGCAACCACCATCACACTTGCTCTTGTAAGATGTGTTTTTCCAAGTGTAGCAGGCAACATGGACGAGAATTCAGCCATTACATCGAAACAAACATCCATAGACAGCACAACCAAAGATAGCGCTAATAACGATTTAATTGACAATCAAGCCAATAGCTTTGTCGCTCATTCGATAAAATCGAGGTTTTTTGCCTCTGATGGTTTTCTTACAAAGAATAAAATATGGAGTGTACCGGGATTTCAGAATACATTTCCTGACCAAAATGACGTACAGTTAGCTTCTGCCAAAAAATGGGGAGTAAAGCCTGTACGTAATCGTACGGATGCAGAAAAGCGCAAGGCAGAACTTGTTTATATTGGCTCTAATCCATTTTTCCATGTAGACAAGCTCAACAATAGTATACCTTATCTTGTTCCTCGTGCTTCGATTTTGCTACAGGATATTGGTCGCAACTTCTTTGATAGCCTACAATGCAAGGGTATTCCATTGCATAAGATTATTGTAACAAGCGTGCTTCGTACTACTGACGATGTAGCTCGTCTTCGCCAACGCAATAGCAATGCAACAGAGAATAGTTGCCATCTTTATGCCACTACTTTCGACATATGTTATAATAGGTATAAGACAGTAGAGGCTCCTGGCGAACAACGTCGAGCTGTCAGAAATGACACGTTGAAATGGGTGTTTAGTGAAGTGTTGCAAGATATGCGAGAGGCTAATCGTTGCTGGATTAAGTATGAAGTAAAGCAGGGTTGCTTCCACATCACGGTAAGATAATTTTTGTTTGCCACATAAAACCAGAACAAAGATGAAATGAGAATAAATTGCTTATGAAAAAGAATCTCTTAGTTAGTATATTGTTATCATTTGGACTTTCACCTTTGGTTGAAGCCCAAGAAGCTAATCCATTGCGCGACAGTCTGAAAGTTGCAGCAGAAGTATTGGCGTATCATCCTGATTCTGTAGACTTGTTGCTAAAAAAGGCAGCATGGAATATAGAACTCGAGCAATGGCAATATGCTAAGGATTCTTATGACATAGTACTTGCTAAAGAGCCTGCAAATATAGCGGCTCTATATTTTCGCGCTTATGCCAACGAGCGATTAAACCGATTTAATTTTGCTCGCCTTGACTATGAGCATCTTTTGAGTATTGTGCCAGGCAATTATCAAGCTCAACTTGGCTTAGCTCTCCTAAACCACAAAAGCAAACATTATACTGAGGCCATGGATATGATGAACCATCTTGCTTCGCAATTTCCGGATAGCGCTGTGGTTTTTGCTGCTCGCGCTAATATGGAAAAAGATCGCAAGTTGTATTCTGTTGCAGAATACGACATCACCAAGGCTATTAATCTCGACCCTAAAAATGCGGACTATCTAATGATGCGAGCTGACTTGAGAGCGAAACTTTGTTTGTGGCCAGATGCTAAAGCCGATCTAAAGAAGCTTATTCAGCTTGGTGTTTCACCATCTTCGCTACAAGATTTATATACAAGAGTGAGCAAACGTAAAAGAAAGTAAGCACTTTCAGCTAACAACAATTTGGTAGAACCAATTGTTTTATTAAAAATCCAATTATATTGAGCAAAAACTATTTTAAATAAAACGCCCTAAAAAAATGAAGCAGGCTTCGATGCCCGATGAAGCCTGCTTCATGTGCCAACGAAGCCTGCTTCGTTGGGCATCGAAGCTTATATCATTTTTTTCCCTATATTTTTAGAAAAAAAATACTCACCTCGAACTTACGAGATGAGTATTAAGAATATAGTTATTCTTCGTATTCTGTGTTGTCTTCTATTCCTGCTCCCTTAAGAGCCTCTTTACGCTCTACACATGTGCCACATTTGCCACAATGCTTTTCGCCACCTTTATAGCAACTCCATGTTTCGGTATAATCGATGCCAAGACGTTTGCCTATGGCGGCGATGTCGGTCTTGGTGATATTGGTATATGGTGCACAAACCTTAACATTGACATATGTTCCTGCCGAGGCAGCAGCATCAATGGCAGAAATAAATTCTGGACGGCAGTCTGGATATATAGTATGGTCGCCACCATGGTTTGCAATAAGCACTTTTGTGAGGTTGCGACTTTCGGCTATTCCTACAGCTATAGCAAGCATGATACCATTACGGAAAGGCACAACCGTAGACTTCATATTAGCGTCGGCATAATGACCTTCAGGTATGGCATCGGCACCTTGAAGCAACGAACTCTTAAAATATTGATGCATGAAGTCGAGAGGTATGATGATATGCTCAATACCCAAACGTTCGCAATGCATCTTAGCAAAAGGAATTTCACGAGCGTTGTGATTACTACCATAGTCGAATGATATTCCTAATGCTATTTCGTCTTTCTTGTCGTAGAGCAGGGTGATGGAATCCATTCCGCCACTCACAATGATTACAGAAGTTTTCATATTATTGTTTCTTATTATTTTAGTGTGTTTATTATCCGAAGAGATATCGAAGCGCCTCTTCAACCTTACGTACAGGATGTAGAGAGATTTTGAATTTCGAGGTATCGAGACCCTGCATGTTATGAGATGGTACTATCATATCTGTAAAACCGAGTTTCTGAGCTTCGGCTATTCGTTGAACAATACGACTCACAGGGCGCACTTCGCCACTTAATCCGACTTCGCCAGCCATACACCATCCTGTTTCAATGGCAGTATCAACGTTGCTTGACAGTACGGCAGCAATAACACTAAGATCCATGGCGAGATCTGTAACTCGCAAACCACCAGCGATATTTACAAAGACATCCTTCTGCATAAGCTTAAAGCCTACGCGCTTTTCGAGAACAGCAAGGAGCATATTTAGTCGTCGCTGATCGAAACCTGTGGCTGAACGTTGTGGAGTTCCATAAGCTGCCGACGATACTAAAGCTTGAGTTTCAACTAGAAATGGTCGCACACCCTCAATAGCTGAACTTATGGCAATACCAGAAAGTCCGTTATGGTCTTGCGACAAGAGCAGTTCTGAAGGATTTGCCACCTGACGCAATCCCTGCTGATGCATCTCATAGATTCCAAGTTCTGCTGTACTACCGAAACGATTTTTGGTAGAGCGCAGAATGCGATACATATAATGGTTGTCACCCTCAAACTGTATAACTGTATCAACGATATGTTCAAGAATCTTTGGACCAGCTATAGTTCCTTCCTTATTTATATGACCTATAAGGAGCACGGGTACACCACTTGTTTTAGCAAAGCGGAGTAGGGCAGAGGCACATTCTCTGACCTGAGTAACACTACCAGGAGAACTATCTACATCGGCTGTAGAAATGGTTTGTATGGAGTCGATAACAACAAATTCTGGCTTCACCTCGGATATATGTTTAAAGATGTCTTCAAGAGAAGTTTCACACAGAATCATAACGTTGTCGGCTGCATTAGGGTTGATTCTCATAGCACGCATCTTTAGTTGATGTGCACTCTCCTCACCGCTCACATAGAGTATGCGACGGTCGGGCATATTGAGCACAGTCTGCAATGTGAGCGTACTTTTACCAATACCAGGCTCGCCACCAAGCAAGACTATGCTTCCACGTACGAGTCCACCTCCAAGCACACGGTTAAGCTCGTTGTCGTGCATATCAATACGCGGCTCGTCTTGCGAAGATATATCTTTTAGAAACATAGGCTTAGCGCCACTATGCGACATAGCACGATGCATATCGACAGCAGCATTACGAGCAGCCTGACTACCAGTATCGGCAGACACTCGAAGTTCCTTAAAGGTGTTCCATTGTCCACAAGACGGACATTTACCTATCCATTTTGCCGACTCCTGTCCGCAGTTGGAACATACATAAACAGTCTTATCTTTTGCCATAATGCCACAAAATTACTAATATTTTTTTTTGTTACAAAATAAATGCTTATTTTTGCATAGAATAAGAAACAATTCATGAAAAGATACATTATATATATAGCAGCTATGATAGCCATGCTGAATTTGGCTACATCGTGTGATGAAACAAGCCAAGAAAAGCAACGCCTGTCGTATAAACAGCGCATGGAGCTTCGCTACCAAGACTCGTTGGCATTGAAAGTAGGCGTAACACCAACTATGGACTGTCTACCTATATTCGTAGCTAAAGAGCGTGGAATGTTTGACCATGACAGTCTGCAGGTGAACCTAAGATTGCGCAATTCACATCTCGACCTCGACACCTTGTTGGCTGGAGGATATATAGAGGGTGCTGCTACAGAACGTGTTCGCGCTTCAAAGCTGGAAGCTAAGGAGTGCCAGTTGAAGTATGTTGCAGAAACTAACCTTGGATGGATATTCATCACAAACAAAGCACAACGTATCAAGAAGCTTGAGCAATTGGCAGATAAGATGATTGCAATGACTCGTTTTTCGGCTACCGACTCGCTTGCAGACGTAGCAATAGCTAAGGCTAAAGTAAAAGAAGGTATCTATAAAATTCAAATCAACGATGTGAAGTTGCGACTAAAAATGTTGTTGAACAACGAGATGGATGCAATGTTTTTACCACAACCTCAAGCTACAACAGCCTTGCTCCATAACCACAAGGAGATTGCCGATAGCGCATTCTCGCAAACACACGTTGGCGTGATTGCTTTCCGCAAAAAGGCTATGGAAGATAATCGCAGAAAGCAACAATTGAAATCGTTTGTAAAAGCATACAACGAAGCTTGCGACTCGATAAATAAATATGGTATAGGTAGCTATGCGGACGTGATAAAGAAATATACTGAAGCCGACAATAAAACTATCAAGGCTTTACCTAAACTTAACTATAAGCACGCAAAGTAATATGAATCAAGGAGATAGCAATAAGACGTTTGCTCCAGAAGCATTAGGCAACATGACACTAGGCTTGTGTATAGAAACGCTTCGCAAGTATTTCGAAGCAGAACCATACTCAGGCTTTAATGAGGAGTTGGAGACCATTAACTCTAACTATCAGCTCATGAAAAACTATATGCGTAATGGCTACGACGACAAGATGCGACAAAGCATGTATACAGACATGCTATTGCATGTAAAGCGTATTGCTGCCGACGCAGCACTTATGGTAAAGATAAAGAATGATTCGGCATTTACTGAACTTTATAATAAAGGTAGAAAGGTAAATGTGGATGCTGATGAAATATTGTCGGAACTGGAGACATACGTTCAGGATGTAGCCTTTGCATCGTTTGATATTGATGGCAACAAGGATGCTGCAAATGCAAACAACTCGTTGGCTCCTATATATAGCAAACACTATTCGTATATGGACCGTCTGTTTAGCGCTATCGTTACGGGTGGTTCATGGAGCAAGTCGAAAGCAGACGATATAGCTAAAGTATTGCTATCACCAACTATCGACATTCAGGATGCTCAATGGCTTACTTCAGCCATAACCTTGGCTACACTTCTTTCATCAGACTTCAACAAGGTACGCGTTCTTGCTTCTATTTATAAACAAGCTCAAGATGAATCATTGCGTCAGCGTGGACTCGTAGGCTTTGTGTTTGCTGTTATAGAATGTAAACTATATTTGCATGAGGTTGATGAACTGGTGGAAGAGATGTTGAAAGAGGAGAGTGTGCGCAATGAAATCCTTGAAACTGCTATTCAAGTGGTATTCTGCAATAATGCAGAAAAGGACAACGAATACTTGGAGCGCAACATATTTCCTGAAATAATGAAAAACCGTCCGGTCGACATTACCAAGACGGGCATCATAGAGAAGGAAGACGACCCT
>ERZ869983.575-NODE-575-length-11852-cov-5.245520_pt1 | contig 11852 bp, 6 predicted proteins | sample MGYA00521106_ERZ869983 | MGnify/ENA primary metagenome ERZ869983 (study PRJEB32232, sample SAMN07284972) | human gut metagenome | biome: human-associated habitat; material: feces | host: Homo sapiens | place: Tanzania | collected 2014-04-05 ...
CACATCCACTCCATCTTCTACTGCTTTTTTCAGTTTTCTTAAATATCTGTGATAAAAATCAATTCTTCCAGGGTCGTGTACCTTTCCATCTAAGGAAACTACATCCGCACAACAGCATCCATTTTCCGTAATCACAATTGGCTTTTGATAACGTTCATATAAGAAACGTGGTCCCCAATATAAAGATTCCGGAACAACCGGCCAGCCATTTCCGGTTCTTGGGTATCCCACCGGACGTTCTACCGGAGCATATCCTCCCTGTCCATCTGATTTTACAACATAACCGTTATAAATATTCTGTCCATAAAAATCAATCGGCTGATTCATCAATTTCAAATCTTCCGGTTTAAAATCCGGTAAGTCTTTTTCAAATAATTTAAGACCATCTTCTGGATATTTACCTAACATAACCGGGTCACTCCACCAGCTTGTGCTCCACATATATTCCGGTTTGTCTTCCACTGCAAAATATGCTTTTCTTGCAGCTTCAATGTCTTCTTTACTATTAGTCAGCGGAATTACCGGTGTAGAAGTCGGTGCATAACCAATCTGGGCATCCGGAACAACGCTTCTGATTGCCTGCACTGCCTTTCCATGCGCCATCATAACATGGTGCGCCATCTCAAGCACACTTCTTCTAGACATAAGATTTCCCGGTGCATGTTCTCCTGTCACATGTCCAAGTCCAATAAAACACTGTGGTTCGTTAAAGGTCATAAAGAATTTTACACGGTCTCCAAAATTTTCTGCCACAATTTTAGCATACTCTGCAAACCAGTCCACAATCTGCGGATTCTGCCATCCACCAAGACGATACAATCCAAATGGCAAATCCCAATGGAATAAAGTAAGACACGGTTTGATGTTGTATTTGATTAATTCATCAATTAAAGAATTGTAAAAATCAATTCCTTTCTGGTTGATCTCGCCTTTTCCTTCCGGAAGAATTCTTGACCACGCAATGGAAAAACGATATGCCTGAATCCCCATATCTGCCATCATTTTTACATCTTCTTTATATCTGTGATAATGGTCACATGCCACATCTCCATTGTGCATGGAAAATACCTTTCCCGGTGTGCGGCAGAAATCATCCCATACGGTATAGCCTCTTCCGTCTTCAAACGCACCTCCTTCAATCTGATAAGAAGCGGTTGCTGTTCCCCATAAAAAATCCTTTGAAAATCCCATACTCTCGTTCTCCTTTTTCAAAAAAATTACACTCTGTATTCTTTTTTATTTCTAATTTGCTTTATTATATCACCCACAAAAAACACACAACAACCGTAAAAAGAAGAGATTTCTTACAGTAATTATTTTCTTCGTGCCCTCAGTTCTCTTGGTTTACATCCATACGTTTCCTGAAACATTTTATTAAATAATTTATAATTGGTAAATCCATGTTTTTCGGTTATATCAAGGATATTTTCTTTGGTACTGCATAAATCATGATAAATGTGCATCAGCCGGATTTGATTTAAATATTTTGAAAATGTAACACCCATATTTTCTTTAAAAAAACGGCTAAAATACTCACGACTCAGATAAAATCGTCCGGACACTTCTTCTAATGACAATCGCTCTGTATGATGTTCTTCAATATAATCGGTAATCTCAGAAAGCCTCTCCAGTCTTGTGTCATCTTCTCTTAACGTAACCGCTGTTTTGGGATAGGAAAAAGCCGATAGTAGCTTTGCCATAATCTGAAGCGCAATCGCCTGCCGCTCCAGCCGATAGCCAAGCGGCTGATTGACATGAAGAGGCGGCAGTTTTTTTAACAGGTCGCAGATCTGAAAATAATCTTCCAGATTTGTCTTTAATAATTCACTTCTTCGGCAGCTGATTCTGTACTTTTCCAGATTTGGCTCTATCTGAATCATCGCACTTCTTGAAAAATGAATCACGATCATCATCGAAGCCCTGGCGCACCTTGCCTCATGAATCTGATTGGAATCCACCACGATAAATTCTCCGGCAACCATCTTATATTCTTTTCCTTCGATTAGAATGGTACCGACTCCATTTAAAATATACATCAGCTCAATTGCTCCATGCCAGTGCGCCGGTGTGTATTCTCCCTGATTAGTATGATACTTGATATTGATACCATTTTTTTCCAGTTCAAACAAAGGTTCATAAATCATCTTAACTTCTCCAAATTTTGCACACCATTGCGTGCTTTTTTTATTTCTGTCTACTTTATTTCATTTTTGTATACAATGTCAATATTAACCGAATTAATAGCTAAAAACTCATCTAAACATTTCATATCTTTCATGCTATTATAACACTCGTAAAGAACAAAGAACAATATAAAAAAGGAGATGTTAATTATGGCAAGTGCTACAGCTACAGCTATGGTAAAAGCAAATAAAGAAGTTAAAAAAGTTACATTATGGGAACGTTTTAAAAACTATTTAATTGAAAACGTTGATATCATTGCACCAGGTATTATCATGATGAATGGCGGAACCTATTTTCCAAAACTGAAATAATAGGCTCCGCCTTTTTTTTATCCTTTAATCTGCTGTTATTTCTGCCACCTGTGTACCATTTACATTCAAGGTATATGTTTCACCTGTCAGAATTTCCGGGCTGCTGAGTATAATGTACTCATACGAAAGTTCCGGTGTATACGTGATAATAATATTTCCATTACTGTCTACTAATTCAAGTGTACTCTGCGCATCTGCTTTATCAATCGTCGTGGTAATCACACCCTGTTCGGAATCATCAAAGGTCTGAGCCATGCTCGCCGCTCCTGTTCCAATAAATGTTCCTCCTGTAATACTTCCGCTTACATCGTAATCAAGTACCGAAGTATCGCCCTCGGTCGGACCGGTCGTTGTGATATATCCATCTGTAATTTCCACAGTTCCATTTGCGTCAATTGCATCTCCCGATGCGGTAATCTGAAGTTTTCCACCGGAAATTACAAGTGTTCCGTCAGAGTTTGACGACATTGGATCTCCGCCAAACATACCATCCCGACCTCCGCTTGTTCCACTTGAATCACTTCCGCCTGCTGCATTTAATCCATCATCATCCGCAACCAGCGTAATCTCACCACCGGAAATTGTCAGGTTTAAAGCCTCTAAACCTTCATAACTTTCTGTAATGTTAATCGTTCCTGCATTCACATCCAGAGTTTCATCTGCATGAATTGCATCATCTCCGGATGCAATCTGGAATGTACCGCCATTGACGGTTACTGAACCATTCGAATGAAACGAATCGTCCGCAGAATTAATTGTAAACATACCGTCTGCAATCATCAGGGAAGTTCCTGCTTTTAAGCCTTTCATACTGGTGCTGTCTGAATCACTTTCCTCTGTAGTGTCTGCATTTTCCGTAGTGTCTACATTTTCTGTTGTATCCGTATTTTCTGTAGTATCTGTATTTTCTGTTGTATCATCGGTATTTTCAGCTGTATCAGATGATGCATCTGATGCATCCGCAGAATCATCCGTATTTTGTGCTTTGTCTGGCATTTCTGGTCTTTCTCCATCTTCGGCACCATCTGGCATTTCTGGTCTTTTTCCAGCTTCGGCACCATCTGGTATCTCCGGTTTTTCTCCATCTTGAGGCTTTTGACCACCATTTTCACCTGTATCTCCAGTTCCGCCTGGTTCGCCGTTACCGCCCGGACCTCCATTGCCACCTGGTCCACCATTACCTCCCGGACCACCTTTAAAATCGCCCCAGGAATCGGAAGATTTCTTCTCTGCATTTTCACTTCCGCCACCTGCAGTAATATCAAATGTTCCATCATCTACCTGAAGAATCGAAGCCGCACTGATTCCGTCTCCCTCGGCTGAAATCGTAAATGTTCCGCCTGCAATATAGATAAATCCATCTTCTTCATTATCTTCATTTTCGGAATGGATTCCATCCTTGCCCGAAGTAATGGTAAATGTTCCATCTGCAATACAGATTTCATCCTTGCCATTTAAACCGGAAGACGCACAATCTATCTGATATGTTCCCGAAGCTACTTTCAAAGCGTCTTTTGATACGACTCCATGCCCTGCCGGAGAAGTAATCACAAGACTTCCCGAGCCATTTAAGGTCAAATCTTCTTTTGAAAAGATAACGGCATCTATGTTATTATCATCAATCGCTGTAAATGTTCCACCATTAGAAAGTGTGTTGGTTGTATCAGAAACGGTTGTGATAAAGACTTTATCTGCCTGTTTTACATAAATCGGTGCCGAACTTTCACTGTTAATGGTTACACCGTCAAGCACAAGCTGGACTTTATCTGTTTTTTCGGCATCCACAATAATCATTCCATCACTCAAGTTTCCGGTGATAATATAAGTTCCCTCGTCTTTGATTGTCACTGTGGAATCCGAAATCTCAACTGCATCGGAATCACACTCGGCACTTGTTCCATTTAAGGTAATCACTGCACTATTGCTTTCATCGTAAGAGCCATCCAAATCTCTGTCCGAAAAACACTCTTCTTTTGAAAGTGTTACTGTCTTTGATGAACTTTCTTTTGAGGATTCGGCACTTGTTGCAGAGGTAGAACTTGTCGAAGCTGTGCCTGTTCCACATCCACTTGCGGTTAAACTCACCACCAGACCGATTCCCAATAGCTTCTTTATCTTTTTTAACTTCATAAAACCCGAACCTCCTTCTAAACTGTGTACAATTACAATCTTTTTTATAATTCTGCTACGGTTGTTTCCTGTTTTGAAATCGCAATCTCTAAATTTCCATTTCGACAGCGTAGCTTATCAATCATTTCTTTTTCCTTTGTGCTGTCTTTTAACACAAGGTTATAGGTTAACCGGAACATGCTGCCCATGTTTGTTGTTTTTACCCGAATCATTTCAAAAGAATCTGCATACTCTCTTAAAATCTCTTCAAATACATCGGTGTAATCCAAATCTTCCGGAATGGTAATATTTAAAGTTTTGTATTTTGCATTGTTTTTCCCCATTCCAAAATCCAGGGAGTTATACACAAGGCATAACAGGCTTAAAATTACGGTAAATAAGATGGCAAACGCCAGATATCCCATTCCTGCCATCAATCCGGAAGCCATTGCAAGAAACAGCATTGTAATTTCTTTTGCTGTTCCCGGAACACTTCGGAAACGAACTAAACTAAATGCACCTGCAACTGCTACCCCTGCGCCGACATTTCCATTTACCATCATGATAACCACGCAGACCACTGCGGGCAGAAGTGCAAGCGTCATAATAAAACTCTTTGTATAACGGGAATGATACATAAATGCAAACGCCAAAATTAAGCCGATGCATAAAGAAACTCCTGTGCAGAGTAAAAAATCAGAAACACTAATTACGCTTGTCATGTCTGTATCAAATAATCCTTTAAAAATTGAATCAGGCATATTTTAAATCTCCTCTCTTCTTTGGAAAAATAATATTCTGGTAAGCCGTTCCATATTTGGAAAACGACGTTTTATAAATCTGTTCTTTTGATAACACTTCAACCATCCAAAGCGGAAGTCCGCCGGAACATTTCAGTTCCATCAAAGTCAGCCCTGGGGCAAGTAACGGTGTTCCCCATACATCTGCCTTTAAAGAAATGGCTTCCTGCCGACATAAAACATTTTCATCAAAGGTCACACGGAAATCTCCTCCGTCCGGTTCAAAAAATGCTTCTCTTTCATAAGTAAGAAATACTGCCGGAGCTAATGTCCGGTAATACTGCAAAACATAATCAATTTCATTTGAAATCTGAGACTGCTTTACACAAGGCTTTTTGCCCAGCACCCAGTCCATTGCCTGATTTTCTTCCAGTGCCATCCTCCTTTTATAAACCACAGAATCGTATTTCTTTTTTAATTCCACAAAGACCATATCCTCTGATGAAACCTTGCTGTAACTTCGGATTCTCAATTTTTCTTTGTAAGCCGGTTTTTCAAGCGATTTGCGAATCAGACGATAATTTTCCGTATCAAAATAAATATTGCGAATGGTTTTACGGCCATATTCATCCAATTCCATATACGGCGCCATAGCCTGAAGCACTACTTTTTTCTGTTTCCGTGTCAATAAATATTTCAATTCATAACGTTTAAAAACACTTTGATATGCCATACTTTCTTTCCTCCCTTTCGATGGCTTAACTATACAACAGCAACCTTAAATGAAACTTAAAGACACTTTAAAGACACAAAATGTTCAAACTTTAATCACTGGAAACCTGAGAAGACAACAAAAAAAGCCTTCCAACAGAACTTTTGATTCTGCCGGAAGGCTTTCTCAAGCGATTCACTTGATTCAATGAATTTTAACTCAATTAATTTTAATTCAATTAACTTTAATTTAATTAGTCTTCAATTGCAACTTTGTCCAGATGCCAGATTTCATCCACGTACTGCTGAATGGTTCTGTCAGAGGAGAATTTGCCGGAGCATGCTGTATTTAAGAGTGCTTTCTTAGCCCAGCCTGCTTCATCTCTGTAAGCTTCTTCTACTCTTCTCTGTGCGTCTGCATAAGATTTGAAGTCAGCTAAGATAAAGTAAGTATCTGCGCGGTCACTGCAGTTTGTATTTAATAAGGAATCATAGATTTCACGGAACATTTCAAAGTCGCCGTTTGAATAAGTACCGTTAATCAGCTGCATTAATACATTTCTGATATCCGGGTCATTATTAAAGTACTGCATTGGGTCATATCCGCCATTATTTTCGTAGTTGATAACTTCATCAGAAGACAGACCGAAGATAAATGCATTTTCTTCGCCTACTTCTTCTACGATTTCAACGTTTGCACCATCCATTGTACCAACGGTAAGGGCACCGTTTAACATAAACTTCATGTTACCGGTTCCGGATGCTTCTTTACTTGCTGTAGAAATCTGTTCGGAAACATCAGCTGCGGCAAAGATGATTTCAGCGTTGGATACACGATAGTTTTCAATAAATACAACTTTTAATTTTCCATTAATGGAAGCGTCGTTGTTGATCACATCTGCAACTGAGTTAATCAGTTTGATTGTCAGTTTTGCACGTCTGTAACCAGCGGCTGCTTTTGCACCGAAGATAAAGGTTCTCGGATAGAAATCTCTTTCCGGATGTTCTTTAATCTGGTTGTACAGATACATAACATGCAGAATGTTCATTAACTGACGTTTGTATTCGTGAAGTCGTTTTACCTGAACATCAAAGATGGAGTTCGGGTCTACTTCGATTCCGTTATGCTCTAAGATATATTTTGCAAGACGCACTTTATTCTGGTATTTAATGTTCATAAATTCCTGCTGTGCTTTCTTGTCATCAGCATAAACTTTTAATTTAGCAAGCTGTGGCAGGTCTGTAATCCATTTGTCTCCGATGTGGTCTGTAATCCAATCTGTCAGAAGAGGGTTTGCATGAACCATGAAACGTCTCTGAGTAATACCATTTGTTTTGTTGTTGAATTTTTCCGGATACATTTCGTAGAAATCTTTTAATTCCTGTTTTTTCAGGATTTCGGTATGCAGTCTTGCAACACCGTTTACAGAATAACCACCTGCGATTGCAAGATGTGCCATCTTAACCTGTCCATCATAAATAATAGCCATTTTGCGGACTTTTTCCTGATTTCCAGGATATTTCTGGTTGATTTCCTCGATGAATCTGCGGTTGATTTCTTCGATAATCTGGTAAACTCTAGGAAGCAGTTTGGAGAACAGCTCGATCGGCCATTTTTCCAGAGCTTCTGCCATGATTGTATGGTTTGTGTAAGCACAGGTATGTGTTGTGATATTCCATGCATCATCCCATTCCAGTTTTTCTTCGTCCAGAAGGATACGCATTAATTCGGCAACTGTCATTGTCGGATGAGTATCATTTAACTGGAAGGTTACTTTCTTCGGCAGGTCATGAATGTCGCTGTGTTTTTTCTTGAATTTTGCGATTGCTGCCTGAATACTTGCAGAAATAAAGAAGTACTGCTGTTTTAAACGAAGTTCTTTACCTGCATAGTGATTATCATTCGGATAGAGTACGTCACAAATATTTTTTGCAAGGTTTTCTGCTTCTACCGCTTTTCTGTAATCACCTTTATCAAATAAGTCTAACTGGAATTCATTCATTGCTTCTGCATCCCAGATACGAAGGGTGTTTACGATTTTATTGTTGTAACCAACGATTGGCATATCGTAAGGTACGGCACGTACTGACTGATAGCCTTCCTGAATGAAGTTGTTTCTTCCTGTAGCCGGGTCGTATTCTACACGAACATATCCGCCGAATTTTACTTCTTTTGCATATTCCGGACGACGAAGTTCAAATGGATAGCCATCTTTCAGCCAGTTATCCGGAACTTCTACCTGATATCCGTTTTCGATTTTCTGTTTGAACAGACCATAGTGGTAACGGATACCACATCCATAAGCACAGTATCCAAGTGTTGCAAGAGAGTCTAAGAAGCAGGCTGCAAGTCGTCCAAGACCACCATTACCAAGTGCCGGGTCCGGCTCCTGGTCTTCAATTGTATTTAAATCCAGTCCTAACTCATCAAGTGCTTCTTTTACTTCTTTATATGCACACAGGTTGATCAGGTTATTACCGAGTGCACGTCCCATTAAGAACTCCATGGAAAGATAGTACACAATCTTCGGATCATCTTTTTCATACTGTTTCTGTGTTAACAGCCAGTTATCAATTACAACGTCTTTTACCGCCAGAGAAACTGCCTGGAAAATCTGCTCCTGACTTGCCTCATCTAAGGTCTTTCTATAAAGCATCTTTACATTTTCTTTTACACTTTTCTTAAATTCTTCTTTTCTGAAATGTGAATCTAACATAACTTTCCTCCTCTGATTTTTTCTGTGTTTTTTAATCTTTTTCTCCTCTAACATCCCAAAACACAAAATTATATTAATTATGGGAGTCCCTTCTTCAAGAGACTCCCATAGTAATATACTGCATGCGGCAGAATTATTCGGAAATTTTTTCTACTCCTAATGTTACTTTTTCAGAGTTGATTTTCCACTCTTTGACATATCCGGCTGTTTCTGTATAAACAACATCTTCTGCTAATACCTCGGATTTGATATCTGCTTCGTGAGCACGGAAAATTCCCTCAATTACAGCATTACCGCTTAAGGAAATTTTAATCTTATCCATAACTTCAAATCCGGCTTCTTTACGCATTGTCTGTACTTTACTAATGATTTCTCTTACATATCCCTCTTCAATTAACTCTGGAGTCAGATTTGTGTCAAGTACTACTGTGATGTCATTGTCTGATTCTGAAACGTACCCCTCCATCTGAGCAGTATCAATAAGTAAATCACTCTCTAATAATACAATCTCTTCACCAGCAATGTCAAGTTTCAGCTCACCGGTTGCCTTAAGTTCATCCATTGCTTTATTTCCATTTAATTCAGCCAGTGCTGTTTTGATTGCATTTAAGTGTTTTCCATATTTCGGACCTACTGTTCTAAGCTGTGGCTTAAAGCTGTAGGAAGTAAATTCTCTTACGTCATCGGTAAATGCCATCTCTTTTACATTTAACTCATCTTTGATGATATCGGTGTAGAAATCAGACAGCGTAAAGGATGCCTTTACAAACATTTTTCCGATTGGCTGACGGTTTTTGATATTTGCTGTATTTCTGCAGGCACGTCCCATAACTACGATTTCCAGAAGGTCTTCCATGTTTTCTTCGAGTTCTTTGTCAATCCATGCTTCATTTACGGCAGGGAAATCACAAAGATGGATACTTTCCGGAGCTGTTTTATCAATGCTTCTTACCAGATTCTGATAAATATCTTCTGTCATAAACGGAATCATCGGTGCAGCTGCTTTTGCAACTGTTACCAGTGCGGTGTACAGAGTCATATAGGCATTGATTTTATCCTGTTCCATTCCTTTTGCCCAGAAACGTTCACGGCTTCTACGGACATACCAGTTACTCATATCGTCTACAAATTCCTGAAGTGCACGTGCTGTTTCCGGAATTTTGTAATTTGCCAGATTGTTGTCTACCGTCTGAACTAAAGTATTTAACTTAGACAGTAACCATTTATCCATGACAGCGAGTTTGTCATACTCTAATGTATATTTTGTTGCGTCAAATTCATCAATGTTCGCATACAGTACAAAGAATGCATAGGTATTCCATAAAGTACCCATGAATTTACGCTGTCCTTCCTGTACCGCTTTTCCGTGGAAACGATTTGGCAGCCATGGAGCACTGTTTACATAGAAATACCAGCGAATTGCATCTGCTCCGTAAGTTTCGAGTGCATCAAACGGATCAACTGCATTTCCTTTGGATTTACTCATCTTCTGACCATTTTCATCCTGTACGTGACCAAGAACGATAACGTTCTGATATGGTGCTTTATTAAATAATAAAGTAGATTCTGCAAGCAGAGAGTAGAACCATCCTCTTGTCTGGTCAACTGCCTCTGAGATAAACTGTGCCGGGAACTGTTTTTCAAATACTTCTTTATTTTCAAATGGATAGTGATGCTGTGCAAATGGCATTGCTCCTGAATCGAACCAGCAGTCAATTACTTCCGGTACACGATGCATGGTCTTTCCGCATTTCGGGCAAGGCATTGTGATTTCATCAATATATGGACGATGAAGTTCTACTGTTTTGGCTTTTTCGTCACCACTGAGTTTGCAGAGTTCTTCACGGCTTCCGACAGACTGCATGCATCCACATTCACATTCCCAGATATTTAATGGAGTTCCCCAGTAACGGTTTCTTGAAATACCCCAATCCTGTACGTTTTCCAGCCAGTCACCGAAACGACCTTTTCCAATGCTTTCCGGAATCCAGTTGATGGTATTGTTATTGCGGATTAAGTCCTCTTTTACTGCTGTCATCTTGATAAACCAGGATTCTCTTGCATAGTAGATAAGAGGAGTATCGCATCTCCAGCAGTGCGGATAATCATGCTCAAATTTCGGAGCATCGAATAATAATCCTTTTGCATCCAGATCTTTTAATACTTCAGGGTCTGCACTCTTGACATTCGGGTCTTTTTCCATTTCTGCTTTAGAAGGTTTTGCTCTCATTCCTGCAAATGGAGTTTCTGCTGTCATGCATCCTTTTTCATCTACGAATTTAACCAGCGGAAGGTCATATTCACGACCCACACGGGCATCGTCTTCACCAAATGCCGGTGCGATATGAACGATACCGGTACCATCGGACATCGTTACATAATCATCACAGATTACATAATGTGCTTTCTTATGCTGTTTTTCTGCTTCTTTTGCTGCACATTCATACAATGCAACATAAGATTTTCCTTCCAGGTCTGTTCCTTTATAAGTTTCCAGTACTTCGTAGGCCGGTTTGTCTTCTTCCGCTAATTTTCCAAGAACTTTGTCAAGCAGAGCTTCTGCCATATAATAAACATAACCGTCAACTGATTTTACTTTACAGTAAGTATCTGATGGATTTACACAAAGTGCAACGTTTGAAGGCAGAGTCCATGGAGTTGTGGTCCATGCAAGGAAGTAAGCATCTTCGCCTACTACTTTAAAACGTACTACTGCGGAACGTTCTTTTACTGTTTTATAACCCTGTGCAACTTCCTGAGAAGAAAGTGGTGTTCCACAACGAGGGCAGTAAGGTACAATCTTAAATCCTTTGTAAAGCAGGTTTTTATTCCAGATTTCTTTTAATGCCCACCATTCGGATTCGATGTAATTGTCGTCATAAGTAACATATGGATTTTCCATATCAGCCCAGAAACCTACGGTAGAGGAGAAATCTTCCCACATTCCTTTGTATTTCCATACACTTTCCTTACACTGCTGGATAAACGGCTCCATACCATAAGCTTCAATCTGCTCTTTTCCATCCAGACCAAGCTTCTTCTCTACTTCAAGCTCTACTGGAAGTCCGTGAGTATCCCAG
>ERZ869983.577-NODE-577-length-11850-cov-7.421388_pt1 | contig 11850 bp, 9 predicted proteins | sample MGYA00521106_ERZ869983 | MGnify/ENA primary metagenome ERZ869983 (study PRJEB32232, sample SAMN07284972) | human gut metagenome | biome: human-associated habitat; material: feces | host: Homo sapiens | place: Tanzania | collected 2014-04-05 ...
AAAACATAATTACTGCCCCAACTGTTAATACGCTTTATATCCTACTCCTACGTTCTGCAAAGCCGCAATTCTATGGTTGCGAGAAGGATGACCCACCTCTAGTAGCTTTAATCCAAATTTGAATTCTCTAGGCATGCAATTATCAAGATACAGGCATAATGCCTCTCCATATCCGCATTGTGCAACATACCTATCCGCTTCAAACTGATTGGCTCTAACACCACCACGAATGAATAAGAAACAAACTCCCATCCACGCTGATAAGCATACAATGGATGAGGCAAAAAGAAGTGCGCCCATCATTGAATCACTCTCCGTTAAAAGGCCTTTACGTCTATCACCATAATTCATATAAACCCAGCCAACCACTATAGCAAAAAGTCCTAGTATTATACTAATCAGATTACTACCAAGCATGAAAAGCAGATAATCAGGATCCATTACATGAATACGATAAAGTTCTGCAAGCACCTTTGCTTTAAATACCTCTTCTGGGAGCTCTGTCATCGCGTAGGATACTCCAATAGAATTCATTCCAAATGCGTAAACCACCGCTTCATCGGTCTTCATTTGGTAAACTTTGATATCATCTGGAAGAGTCAGTCCGTTTTGGCGTGCTTCTGCGATAATCGCTTCCACAGGTATTGTAATTGATTCTATCATATCCTGGCGTTCGATTTTCGATGCACCAACAATCAATCTCATGCAGGCTTGTCCAAATCCATTTAAAATCAACTGAAATAAACACCAGATAAAAGTAGGCCACACGATTGCCGTAAATATCGCCCCAAAAATTCCTGGAAAAAAACCGTACTCACTTATAGCTGCCGGAAATGACAGAATTTCTACGTAGGCAACAATTGCAAGAAGTATGGTCAGATATACGAGCATTCCCGTTTTTTTCTCTCTTTTAACAAGTGTATAAAATTTTGCAAAGTGTCTTTCTTTGATGTTACCAGAAACAAAATCTTCCCCAAAGTCAGATGTTGTAGTCTGTTCCATATTCTTACTGCTTATAGTTTTCATTGTAGGCTTTTTAACATTTTTAGTTTGCTGTGAATTTTGAGCTTGATTACTATTTTGTTGAGCACTTCCTTGTTGATTTACTAGTTCTTTCCCACATTTAGGACAAAACTTTGTTGCTTCTTTAATTTCATTCCCACATTTTGGACAAAACATAATTAATTACTCCTTTTAATTTTATTTATTAATTTTTGTTCCACAATAAATACAAAATTCATTATCTAAACTTTGATTTGCTCCACATTTCGGACATTTAGCTCCTGATCCGGTTGGCGTCACAGGATCCTGTGAATAATTTGTCTGGCTATATCCCGTCTCTGTTGGGGTACTCATTGGTTTCATATTGTCTTTTTCATTAGAAATTTGAGATTCTAATATAGCTATTTCCTGTTCCAAACTAGGTATTTTTTCATAGCAAGCGCGTATATTTTCATCAGCCATATAATCAGTAACTGATGAATTCGTAGTTTCATTCTCTGAAGAATGGTTGTCCTCACTTACCGATTCGACCTCTTCGGTTTGATTATTCTTTGTAAATTCATAAAACAATTTCCCCAACTCTGTATACAATTTATTTAGTTCATTTGTTTTAAATCCCAAAGTAACTTTTAGTTTTGCAATATTTGCAGCCCCTTTTGTATTTGAAATAATTGAATCAAAATTGATTGCCATATTTTTCACCACTAGCAGAATTCTTCTTATCCGCTGTCCTTTCTATTTAAAATCTTTTCCATATTTTCAAGTTTTTTATTATTGTTTATCGTAATATTTCCTGTGCGATTGGATCATCCACATCTAAAATAACAACTCTTCGATTCTTTTTACCTTCTGATTCCACGAAATCACCATTTGAATTCACATCAGCACCTCTTTCGAACGGGTCCGCTTCATAGCCAAGACCAACTGTCTGGAGTTGAGAATCTGGTACTTTATACGTTTTTACTAAAAGGTTCTTCACAGCCTCTGCTCGTCTATTAGACAGCTCGACACATGACTCTTGGGTCCCATATGTAGCCGTTGTACCTGAAATAAGAACTGCATTGTCCGGATTTGCAAGAATTGCTTCTGCAACCGGCTTTAAAACCTCTTTAGCTGTTGCTTCATCAATAAATGTAGCTTCATTCGCAACAAACTGAATTTGAGTTTCATTGATTTCAAACGGAACTTCAAACGTCTTTTTCGCATTCATTGAAAGCGCATTCTTGTCGTTTGATGTTTTAACCATAAAAGAATATTCTAACTTATCATCATTTGTCGAATTTACATCTGTAAGTAATTGAATGAAATATGGTGTATTTGGTTTTAACTTGGTAAAGTCCGTTGTCGCAGTTTTTCCACCCGAACATACTATATTTTTACCTATACTTTCACCAAACTCATCTCTCAAAATCGCATATACTGCATAACTATCTTGTGTATGATTTGTAAGAGTTATTTTATATGTTGTGTCTGAATTTTCATCTGTATTAAATGCAAACCAAGCTTTTCCACTACCTTTTTTTACAGTTCCTGATACTTCTGTTTCAAAAGGTATCCACGCCGGGTCATCTTGATTCGAACCTGCATATATTTCATCCGTATTGGAAGTGCCTCGAGCTTCCGGAACATTTTCGACTGTTCGGTATGCTGTATTTTCACTATTTGAATCTTTCACAAATAAAGAATATTCTGTTGTAGATGCTTCATCTGTAGTAACACCTACATAATATGTAGTATTTATATCCAACTGATCTGCTGCAATCGTAGATGCTTTTCCATCATCCGAACTATTCTCGCTATCAAGCACTTTTCCATATTCATCGACTAATGAACAAAAAAACGAGCGCACATCATTAGATCGGTTTATAATCGTGATATTGTAAATATCTCCCACTTCATCTCCTGTCGTAAAAGCAAACCATGCATTATGATTATTTTTCTCCAGCTCCCTATACACCTTTGTCCCCAAAGGAATCAATGTTGCATCGTACTGATTACTTCCGGGGATAATATCTTCATCTTGTAATTTTCCTTTTGATTCAGATATATTTTGATTCACTACTGTAACATCTTCATTTGAATTTCTTACGATAAATGTATAGCCTATCGTAGCATTCGTAGCAGACTCTAAAGAAAAGCAGTATGTTTTATTTTTTTCTAAATTATCTAGAGTAATAGTCTCTGCTTTTCCGTCATCAAATGAAGGTTTATATTCTATCTTCGTTCCTGATTCATCATACAAATTGCACCATAATTTTCCTTGCATTGTCGAAACCAAAAAAGAAATACTATAAGAAGTCCCTGCATCATTACCTGTCTTGAACGAATACCATCCTTCTTCATAACCCTTTAATTTTCCAGTTATCTTTTTCCCCTCTGGTATCAACGTTGCATCGTCTTGTGAAGTTCCTGCAACATATTCTTCTGTTGTTTTCTTTTCTTCTGTATTTTCCTTTGTTTCTTCCTGTGTTTTTGTTTTTACACTTTCTTGTTTTTCTGTGTTTTTTGTTCCACATCCTGTAAGCATCACAATGATCAATAAAATTGTTGTAATAATCCATTTGTTTCTTTTCATTAATTTGTTTCCTCCTGTTTGTATTTATATTTCCTAGACGTAAAAAAATCGAATCAGGTTTTATTTTTTTTTAAATTTTTTAATCCTCATACTCATTTAAATCATATGGACCATAGGTTGCGAATCTGGGTTTAAGTGTTCCTTGAAAAACTGCAGTCACAGAACCATCTCCGTTAAGTGCAAAAATATCCGGTTCTGTACATCCATCAAAATTTGTATGATATCCGTAAAGTGAATAACCGTGTCTATCCTCCTTTATTTCAAACGAATCATACTCATAGGTAATTGTATCTACCGGATTAGGATTTGATCCCTGATAATTATTTATAATAAAATCTTCACGCCCCGGCAGCGGACTGGATTTTATTGACAGCACACCATTTTCATATGTAAGATTGAAATAGTAAAAAAACTGGTCCTCGTACGGAATCAAAAATTCCTCTAGTTTTGCGTCTTCTATCGCAGCATCGAACACCGAGCCATCCCCTTCATATCGTTTGTATGAACCGCTTCTAATTTCATTTATACCAGCGAAAGTTACAGTTAATGTGCCGTCATCATCCAACACAAAAGTATCTGTTCTCTCAACATCGTCATTTGTTATTGTTCCATCAGCATTTACAACATCTCCTCCATTACATTCCTCATATGTGGCTTTCATAGTGTTTCCATCTATCTGAACCTCGTCATAAGCATAGGAAAACATTTCTTTTCCCGGAATAATACCTGATGAAATAAACAAACTTCCATCTTTATATGAAAGTTCCAGAAGATATTCGTCATTTCCATAGCCACCAATCAAATCATCCAAATTTATATTCTGTACAGGAGACTCCTGCTCTGTTACTATCTCATCTTGTTTTTTCTGTGGTTCTTCTTCTTTTTTCATTGAGTGGATTCCAACGCCTCCTGCCCCAACGATTGCAATAGCAACCACACTCACAACCACTTTGTTCAGAGTACTTTTTCCGGTTATAGATGCTGCTGTTTTTACAACCTCTTTTCCTGACATTGTCGTATGATTTTTATTTATATTCTGAGTAGGATTTTCAGAATAAGATGTATTTGATAACCTTGAGGAAAGTTTTGTTTCTATATTCTGCAGCGTCACTGGATTTGGTATTTCTGAAGCCTGTGCTTCCTGAGTTGCAAATAAAGCAAGGAAAAATGGAATTGGTGCAAAGCCATAAAGTTTCGTCCCTTTCTTTTCAAGTTCCTTAATGCAAACTTCTATTTTCTTCCTTCCATAATTCAATCTACTCTTTATAGTTCCTTCTGAAACATCTAATATATTTGCAATATCCTTTACTTGAAGTTGTTCATAATAATGCATATAAACAACTATTCTTTGTTCTTCTGGCAACTGATCCAAAATTTCATTCAAAAGTCTAGCCGTTTCTTTTTGATTAACTATCTCTTCTGGACATCTGTCTTTTCTAGTATCCTCGAATTCAATCATTTCATCAGAATCAACAGAAGCCATTTGAGAAAAGGTAACTTCTTTTTTCTTTCTAAGATAATTTATGGTTTCATTCCTGCTTATTACTTTAATCCATCCGCGAAAAGCTTCTGGTTCTTTTAACTGTGACAAATTTTGAAAAGCCTTGATGTAAATATCCTGAATTAAATCAAATACTATATCATCATCTAATTTTGCAACAGCACAAATGGTATGATATACATTGTTGTATGTCATCTTATAAAGCCAAGCTAAAGCTTCTTGATCCTTTTGCAATGCCTGATTAATCAGCTTTGTAAATCTCTGTGGACTGCCACATTTTTTACAGAAGGAGTCTTCATCTCTAATATCTGTTTTACAAGCATAACATTTCATTTCATTTTCTCTCTTTCTCTTTTCTTATCTGTGTCATTTTCCTGCCAATCGTCTGAATCAGAATCTTTTCCGAACAGTGTAATCATGATTTTATGATATATCCGTTTTGCAATTTTTGAATTTAACTGATAAGAATCCACTATTTTTTTGTAAATCAACTTAAATCTTTCTTCATCCATAATATTTCTGCCTTCTTTTTACTTCCTAGACGTAAATTTTCTGGATTAGGTTTTATAAAAGGTAAAATAATATGATTTTTTCTTTCTAATAGATGCTATGTTCTGAAGTGATTTTTCTGCGGTCACTACAAGATATTGTATTCCCACTTCATCATTTTTCTATATTAGCTTCGAGAAAATTATACTACATTGTGGATATCCCCACAAAGTCAAGTTTCACAATATCAACATATAATAAAATCATCGAATAAGGGCGGTGATTATCATAATAATTGACTATTCTCCTATGTGAGAAACAATGAAAAAGAAGAACATTTCGCAGTACCAGTTACTCAAACAAGGAATTGACAACAAAACGCTTGATTTCCTAAAAAAAAGAAAGAATATCACGTTGATTACTTTAGGCAAGCTATGCCAAATTCTTGACTGCACTCCTAGTGACATCGTAACTTTTCACTACGATAAATTGTAGTAAATCAATTACAATGCAGTTATATGATATAAAATAACTTCTTTTATTCTCAGTTTCTAAATTAACTTTCTAATCATCTCTGCCATAACCTTATCTGTATAGTTACTTAGATACTTTTTGCATCTTTCAAAATTTTTTCGTGTCAGATTTGTCTTATCACGAAGGTTCCGCCATGTTATAGTTGTACTTTCTTCTAGTAAAATTTTATAAAAGAAAACACACTCCCTTGCCCAATACTCCTCCATACTTTCCATAGAGTATCTTTGTACTAGTTCCTTACAGCGTGGCAGATAGTCCAGCCTCTTATCCGGCCAGCTCATCGCCTTAGTAATTGCAAAGGCAGTAACTCGCTTAGGCCTGTCATCGCCACCTGTGTAGATCTTTTCGCACAATTCTTTGACCTTCGATAACATCTCTACGTCCATTGCGTTCCAATTCTTTTTTGCTATTCCTTTTCGAACTGCATAATCATGTGGTGCTTTTTCCTTAATACGATTTGCTTTAAGTGCTGTTGAAGGACATGATCCTACCTTTTGGGCGATACGATGGCAGCCAAGACCTTCTTGATACAATTGATTTACTTTTTCGTCGAATCTTTCGGTTTGTGATTTCTCTGGTATCCTTGGATCCGTAATTTCTTCTATTGGAATATTTAGGAAAAAAGCTAGTTTACAAATGTCTAGAAAATTATTGTTATCTCCTGTAAATAACTTAACTACCTGATACTGCTGTTCAATACCACTTAACCCAAACTGCTTATAATATTCCTGCATATCACTATGTAATTTAGTAACATACTTGCGTTTACCTCTTGTTGTTATATATTCTGTTCCTTCTAATTTTGAGATAAGCCAGTCAGATATTTGAGGTTGATCTCTTGGTATCGGAGACTGTATTATCTTTACAACATAATCTGTGAATTGTATTTCTTTATCAGATGCATAATTAACTGATGAATCTACTACAATATCGTCTGCGACCCACAACCTTGGAGAAGACTTAGAGTTTATTTCGATATTACTATCATGGAGGTAGCATCCGTGTGTACCACAAACATTTATTCCACGTATTTGATGTGTTCTATGCCAATATGCTTCTCCAAACTCATTCCTGTCTTTTTCAAAACATAACGGGCAGTATCTAAGATATCTTGACCCACTCTTATTTTTCGGAAATATTAATGCGGAATGAATATCGCCTTCACCTGTGAACATAACTTGTGCTGCTAGATCCCTGCGTTCTACTGTTTCAAATTTTGCATATTGTGGAAACATCGTGTTATGTAAAAGTATGTTTTTCAAACCATATACCTGTTCTAAAAAATTCTTTGTGTCTGAATTTAAGGATTGTAAGCCAAATTCCATATCTATTCTGCTTGTTTTGGTCTTACATAAGTCTTCAATAGCCATGTTATATGATGGGTACAAATGGGAGTAATAGCGAGCAATAAGACTGTAAAACAATTCATCATGATATATTTCAGGAAAATATGCAATCACGCCTCCACCTCCTCAACGCTAAAATACCTCATGTACGTTTCTATTGCATTCAAATCTTTATTTTTGATAATTCCAGCTATTTCTGCAATAGTCACATCAGTAGCAGTTACCTTTGTTTCGATTTGTTCTAGAACTGTAATGCTACTTGTCGTCTTATAAGAAGTTTTCTTTCTATTTGAATTTTTTTGTTCAATATATCCGTGAAGCATTTGCATACGTTTGTCATATGCTTTTGTTAAGGAAGTAATATTTAGACACTCACTCCCATCCATAATACTTAGCTCTTGCGCATCGTGAATCAACGCAGTTAAATTGGCTATATTACCTGCTGAATGTTCATATAACCATACGTATATTCTTTCGGTTAACTCAGAGATATTCTTTGTGTACTGCCTATGAAATAGTTCTTGGCACAACTCTTTAAACTTATCGCCATAATCCAAGTTACGATATTGAAGTCCGGTTGTTCTTCGCGCCATCTGCGGCGCCTGGTCAAAATAGTCCAGACATTCCTCTGTGCCAATCATCATTACGGATATTCCAGAGTTGTTAATTAATTGAAGGATCATTTTGTATAGTGTTGTGCCTGCACGATGTTGTACAAGAAACTGAATTTCGTCCAATATTAGAGTTCCAATATGAAGATGAGCTACTTGGCATACCATTCCCAAGATTTGTTGAGCATTTACATTTGATTTACAGGCGGCCTTATAGTAATCGGTATCCAATTCATTATCTACAGAAAGTAAAATCTGCAATAACAACCCTCTGTAATTTGCGTCAAACGGTGTACTTACTATCAATGCTGGAATAATCTTTCTATAAGGTTGCGTATTCGTGATTGTACCACCAAGCATCTCTACAGCGCGCTGCACCGATGTCGTTTTTCCACATCCTGAAGGACCTATCACCGTACACGACGATGCTCCCGTGATAATGCCTTTGTATTCTTTGTTTTCAGTCATCGCTCTATGATTCGCATTAAGTTGTTTTGTAGCTTCAACTGTTCCTTTTTGCTGCAGCGACATTACTGTCATCATATAAAGCTTTGTATAGATTTCTAAAGATAAATTCTGTGGTACAAATACTTTATAAATATCCATCAACTCTATTAATCTCGTACCAGCATCTAGATTTCTTACTGAAGAATCATAATCAGGCAATATCTGTAATGTATTTTTCAAGTCTTCACCAAATAACATTTTAGGTAATAATTCATTATAATTATTCATTATCAATCACCTTGCTCGTCAAATCTCTATGCCTTTGAGTTCTGGCTTTTTGCCGTCTCTTAGTTACACCTCTAATGTCTGTATTATCAGACTTTACTGCTTGTGCTGCTATTGTATTTATCTTTTGAGCTAAATCTACTTTTGCCGCTAATGCATCCTCTCGAAAGCCCGCAACATATTGTTTCTGTTTCTTTTTTTGAGTATGTACTTCATCTACCGACATTCCTTGATATTTCTTTTCGATTAACGAGAATTTAATATAATCGCCTTCTTTTAGAAGCCAAACGACACTGGCATCATCAGGATTAAAAGCCACAGTACATTTTCCACCATTAAGATATTCTTCAGTAAACCCATCCGCATCATAGCGCATCTTGTTTACTACTAACCCTTTTCTGGTAAAACGCCCTTCTGTTCGTGGAAGTAATGTCAATATAAGTTGTTCTCTACTAACCGATAGCAAGTTACTATTCCCATACTCAGTTTGATAATTCCAGATACCTGCTGGAGTAGGAACAATCTCAGCATCTATCATTTCGTTGGTGTAAGGAAAACTTTCAAGAACTCGGTTATTATAGTAGATAATGGTATGAATTATGATTTTTTCAAATTGTTCTATAGTTAGGCAACTCTCTAATCGATAATCTTTTATTCCACGTTTCTGAAAATCCTTTTCAATCACGCCGTAACCTTTTAAAAATGGTTTAAAACTATCCTGCACTAAATCAAATAATTTCTCCACAGGACCTTTCATATTCGCCGAAAAACTTGGCAACGATATCACCTGACATCCCAATTCCGAAATCTGTTCAAAATTATAAGATATATACTCAGATCCCCTATCTGTAACTAATACTCCAGGTAGCTTATCGCATGGCCATTGGTGTTTCTCAATCTGAATACCAAATTGTTTACACCATTTGACCTTATCCTCGATTACGTTTAACATCATTTCACGAACGCTGTAAACACCACCTTCCCATAATAAGGAATAGCCACAGCATAACCCGGAGTATGCATCTACACATGCAACAAGGAGAGGTCTACCAACAAGCTTTCCTGAAGAATCAACTAGATACAAGTCGCACACTGTGCCATCAAGCATTCCAGTTCCAATTGTAGGCGCAAAATCGTGTATACCTTCACCAAGAAGCGGTCTATAGTTAAGTTGATATTCTTTTATGCCTTCACGAGAGATAAGCTCGGTTTGCTTTTTTCCCGTTTTATTAAAGAAATAACGAAACTGATGGATGCTTGGATGTTCATCTTTCAACTTTCCATTCTCATCAGTGTACTTTTCTTTTAGCATCATTATGTAGCAATCAGAAAGCTTATTCTTGTGTCTCGTATAATAGAATTTATTCAGTGACCATCTCATTATTTTTTCATCATCTGTCATTGGTCTATTCTTTTTTCTAGACTTTGGCACAAGACTTGATATATTATCTGTCGCCAGATAATTGCACAGGTATGTGGTTAATGTCCTTCTACTGATTCCATAAGTATCAACCGCCATTGTTATTGCTCGATTTCTTAGTGAATCATCATTCATGAAAGCAAGTACACCAGCAATCATCGTGTAACGTTCGTGCGCTTGTTTGAATTCATTTCCAGTAAGTTCCTCTTCGATAAGTTCAATTTCTAGAATTTCAAAAGCTTCTTCTCTACTAATAATGACGCCATCGGCTAATTCAGCTTCCAATCTCCACACAGGCATATTTTTTGTATTACAGTTCAGTACCAAATAATTATCTTTATCCACCGCAAGTATTCGATAGATAGTATCATCAATTTTTAAATAATCATTTTTCTTCATGATCAGGCACCTCCTTATCTACCACAATTCCCCAATCTTCGATTCCTCGCTTTCGCCAGTACTGAAGTGATGCATCAAGTAGTTTCGTTACTGAAGGCCACGTGATCTGCTTCCTCTGAACACATTCACGTACCATGTATGTACCGTCATTCTTTTTACAAAAGAAGTCAGTTGTATATTCACCAATACTCAGTCCTTCAAGAAAAACATTACAATGTATCTCTCCAATGTCATCATTCTCCTCCAATTGATCTGCGTACACCGATTGTATTTTGCTATAGAACCTGCATACTCCTTCTGCCTTATCAATCGCCCTACGTTCACACCTTGTTTTCGGATTTTTCTTTTGCATATTAATCCTTCCTTTCTTTTCCGAAATTAATGCCGAGATTATTCTTTTTATGCCGAAATCGTGCCGAAATTATACCTATTTCGCCGAGATTGTTCCGAGATTTTAATTATTTCGCTAAAAATAGGCCTAAAATCACTTGTTTTCGCCGAAATTATATGCCGAAATCAGCTATTAAGAATTTACTCTATGATCATTAGTAGCCGATTCCCCGTATTTTTCGTAAACATCTCCCCGTCATCTTCGTTGATTTAACACCAATTTTTACTTTCTTTTTTTCAGCATTTTTTTCGATAATTATCTCAAAGATTTCGTATAGGATAATTTACTTTTATTAACGGAAAACCGCATAAGCACAAGGTTTTTGTTATGTGAAGTCATGGTTTTTTACACACAAAAAGACCCTGCATTTTTCAACGCAAGGTCTCATTTTTTATTTCTTATTTTGTTTTCTAAGTAGTTCTTAGATCAATGTTCCACGGGGTTTTAAATTGCACACGCGTGGGGATTGATGTTGGATTCTACATTATCTCTATTCGAACTCAATCGAAACCAATATATTTTGTGTTATATGTGCTATATATAAAGTATTTTTTATCTCTCATTTATACACGATATACAATAATTCACAATAAAATTAAAAATTTGCGTACCTTTTTCGTACCTTTTTAAGCATCACCAAAAGCGGTATTCATTAAAGAGCTGTCCCGATTAAATAAAAAAAGTTGCATCACAAACTAATACAACCTTTATTGTTCTGCAATCTTTTTTCGTAAGCTGTCATTTGTGGTTTTTAAAACTTGCTCGGCCATATTTCCACCGTTGTTGGTAATATCCTCAATGATTTCATTACTTGAATAGTCTATGGAATACATGTAAACGGTGTCGTCTG
>ERZ869983.579-NODE-579-length-11811-cov-4.546617_pt1 | contig 11811 bp, 16 predicted proteins | sample MGYA00521106_ERZ869983 | MGnify/ENA primary metagenome ERZ869983 (study PRJEB32232, sample SAMN07284972) | human gut metagenome | biome: human-associated habitat; material: feces | host: Homo sapiens | place: Tanzania | collected 2014-04-05 ...
TTTCTACTTCGTTATCTTAACTTAATTCAAATTTATTGTCAATATAAGCGATAAAATTAGTTTTAATAATGAAAAAACGCACTAGGTGCATTTTATTCATGAATCTTATTATTTAAAACCATTCTTACAAAATCAGGTTCAAAATGTTTAGCTTTTGATCCTGAATAACCCATATCTAATGATGAGATTTGTTTCATTTCTTCTTCATTTAATTCAAAATCAAAGATATCTATATTTTCTTTAATTCTTTCTATACGCGTCGATTTTGGTTCTCCATAAGCTTGATATACTGATTCTTCACATTCTTTTTATCTGGCCAACTCCTACAATTGGTATTTTTAATTCTTTTTTCATATTTACCCCTAAAACAAATGCCACCTCGCTCTCTGACAGTGGCAAGGTGACATTTAGTGTCTGATTGTATTTTATTGATCTTTTTAATCAAAACAAGTAATAATATTTTTCTTGTGCAGTTACCACAAATATATAAATATTTCTATTTGTGCTCTATACACGAAAGTTCTTTCTTTAAAGAAATCGTTTGAATGATTTTATAAACAATAATGATAAACAATACAAAACATACAAAACTAAGATAAGTATAACCACCCCAGTAATATTCGTCCGTATTTCTTATTGGATAAATGATCCATTCTAAACAAATAAATAAAACTGTTAAAAACCCTGTTATAAAATAATTAAATATAATTTTATTTTCTATCTTTTCTTTCATCTTCATTACCATTATTTCTTGGGAAATAATTTTATCCATATCCTCCATCAACATGTTTCCATTTCTCATTTTTATTTCTTACAAAGATCCACTGATAATCCTCATAATCACAATTTGAATTTAAGCCTATTTTCCATGCAAAATAATTTGTATGAAAGTTTGTTTTTAAAACAATTGCTTCCTCTCCTTGATATTGTTTTGCATAGCTTGTAAACAAAGCTTTATCATCACCAGCATAATAAATTTCCTTTAAAGTACAGCCTTTCCAATCTTTTGAAAATTCTTTTTTGATAACATCTATTGCCTCTTGAATTTCTTCTTCTGTATAAATATCCGAATAAATCGTTCTTACTTTAACTTCTTTTCTTTGACAACCCACACACACGATAAGTAATAAACAAAGAATAATTTTATAAAACTTTTTAGTAACCATGATCCACTTCCTGCCACTCCCCTTGTTGATTTCTAATAAGAAGCCAAGAAAAATCTTCATAGGTACTATTTGGATTTAAAGAGCCATCTCCACCTGTTTCATCTACATTAAAAGTTGATTTTAAAACAATGGCTTCTTTACCTCCATATTGTTGTGTTATTTCTTTAAAGCGTGCTTCGTTATCTCCGGCATAATAGATCTCTTTTAAAGTACATCCTTTAAAGTTATCATTAAAATGATCAATCACAAGATTTATAGCAGAAGTAATATCATCATAATCATAAATAGAAGATGGCACTTCTTTTTGAACAATATAATTCTTTTCACGTTTTTCAATACGAACAAGCATATTAATATTTGTTTGAATGACGTATTCATAATTATCATCAACATATGCTTTATAATCACCACCACTATAATGAGAAGGAAGGATAACTTCTGTAAGTGGCAATTGTTGATTCATTAAAATATCTTGGGAATGTTTGATGATTTCTATTGGATCTTTTTCAATTGTTGATGTAATACTGTCGGTAAAACCGTATTCTTTAGAAACATATTGGATGATTTTATGATCTTTATCATATGTAACATCCAATCTTAAAGTTGGGTTATCTTTATCGTTATTGAAATTAAAATAGTTTTCTTTTTTATCTTCATAGACATAACCATTTTTCATAAGTTCATCTAATACTTCTTGAGGAAGAAGTTCTTTTAATTCTTTAATTGTTTCTACTTCACTTAAAGTACTAAAACGTAAGTATTTATTCTTTGATTGGTTTAATTCTGTATTAATTTCTGTACGTTTTGCTTTGCTTTTCTTAACAAACATTTGTCCTTTTTTATTAAAAGTAATTTCTATTTCAAAAAGTTTACTTTCTTTAGATTTATAATTCACTTCTATTCTAAAATAATCTGAAACATCTTTAAAACTTTCTTTATCAAATACATCTCCATCTGGCTTCCAAATAACTTTTAAACCTTTTTTTGTATGATAATACTTTTTATAAAGCTTATAAGAAAGCATGGTTTCATTTTCATATACTTTATTACCTAATTGTATTTCTAACGGATAATTTCCTTGAACAATACGTATCGACTCAATTGCATCACTTTCAACATCTACAGTAAAATAACTTGTTGTAAGATAACCATTCAAATAATAATTTCCTTCATAACTTTTTAAATCTAACTGTGATTGTTTAAATTCCACATTTTTAGAGAAATACTTTTCTTCATATTTCTTTTTTAATTGAACTTTATCTGCTATATCAACTTGATCATGAATTAAATAATAATCCATAGGTGTTGATTCTTTTGTAATAGAATTATAAGTTTGGTTATAAGCAAGAACTTCAAAATTTTCTTTGTTTATTTGTTTGTTTTGTAAAACACAAACAAATAAAAGAAGACAACAAGAAAGAATCAAAATAGGTTTTAGATAATGATGTTTATAAGAAAGTTTTTGATCTAATAAATATTCATCAACATGAACATAATCATAATAGTTTTTAAATGATTTATTTTTCATCAGCTTCTATCTCCTTCCTTAATTGATTTCTTGCTCGATTAAGTAAAACACGAACATTATTTTCTTTAATATGTAAAAGTTTTGCCATTTCCTTAGTTGAATATCCTTCATAATAAAATAAATAAAGAACCGCATTATATTTTTTAGGAAGTTTATTTAAATACGGTGTTAAATCAATTTCTTTCTTTTCAAAGATATAAGTTTGTTCATCTATTTCTTCTACTTTATTATTCCAAAATGATTTTAAAGATGTTTTACTACAATTAAGTGTCACTCTAATAAACCATGCTTTTTCATGTTCTAAAGATTCAAAAGTGGGTTTTCTTTTAAGATAGCGATACATCACATTTTGAAAGATATCATCTGCCTGATCTTTTTGATGACATTGGCTGAAAGCTAGACGATAAACCAAATCTTTTTCACGTTGAATAACTTCTTCCATATTTAAGCCTCCCTTCATTAGTAATACTTTTTAAAGTAGTTATTTGTTACAAAAATTATAACATTTTTATAAAAAAATACCTTGGCATTACCAAGGTAAATGTTTTATATTTAGTTTTTCATAATTTATATTTTGACTTTGATAATAGTAAACTTGATGGTATTCGTTATCAAGAATTTTAATAATATTATGGTTAAGAATAACAATAACAACGATAGCTTCACCTTTTTTATTACTAATATAAAATTCATATTGTTTATTCTGATTATCACGATCAATATAAGAAACAGTTGGATCAAATGATAATTCAGTTTTAATGGTTTTGATCTTTTTAAAATCATTAATGTTTAAATAATCACAAAGTTGAATGATTTTCTTTTGTGTTAATAAATCTTCCTTTTTAACTATTAATGATGAAGGTTTGCGATAAGCGAAATCAAAGGTGTTTCCTACATAATAATCACTACATAATCTTAGGATTATATTTTGATAATTTCTTTTATAGTCTTGTTGTTTTTGTACGTTGTACATTCCTATTAAACAAAGAATAAAAGAAAGACAAACAATACTGATGATAGAAATATATTTTCTTTTCTTCTTTCTTTTTTGAATAATATATTCATTACTTTGAAGAAGTTCTTCATAGTCTAGTTTTAAAATAGACGTTATCTTAGCAAGTAAAGTAATATCTGGATAACCTCTTCCTGTTTCCCATTTACTGATTGTTTTATTACTGACATTCAATAAATCAGCTAATTGACTTTGAGTGTACCCTTTTTTAAGCCGTGCATGTTAAATAGTTTGTGCAAATCTGACGTTATCCATATGCCTTCCCTCCTACTTCAACTATACATGAATCAAATTAAAATAGAAAGAAAAGAGCTATCTACTGATTGTAGACACATGAAATGTTTCCAAATTGGAAACATTTTTAATTTTATAAATGAATATATTTATAATGCTCATTGAGGTGAACAAAATGAAGAAAAAAACGATAAACAGTGAGCTAGTATATCTGTTGGCTATAATCATTTTATCTTTTTCAATAGACTTAATGACTATTGCGAATATGGGATTATCTGCTATAAATGGACCAGCCTATATTTTAAGTGAAAAGATTGACTTACTTACCTATGGTCAAGCAGAGTATATTGTTGAAGGAATTGTATTTATTATTTTTTGTGTTTTGATGAAGAAGTTTAAAATTACATATTTAAGCTCTTTTATTACAGGAATTCTGTACGCGACGATGGCTGATGTTTGGAAAATAATTTTCCCTTTCTTTCAAAATCAATATGAAATATGCATTCAACTAAGAACCCTTTATTTTCTTATAGGTTTTATTCTTTCAGCAATAGCCATTGCATTGTTTTATAAGTCTTATTTATATCCACAAATATATGATTTTTTTGTACAAGAAATGTCAAAAAAATATCATCTCTCTTTAAAAGTTTTTAAAACTGGATTTGATTGTATTTTCCTTATTTTATCTTTCATTATGTCGTTCATGCTGTTTCATGAAATTGTTGGTATTGGTATTGGAACAATCCTTGTTGCTTTATTTAATGGAACCTTGATTGATTTTTTTAAAAACTTTTTTGATAAATATTTTATATGTATTCCAAAGCTTACAAAACTAGCGGAATATTTAAAATTATAAAAAAAGCTATAAAGAAATTCTCAGTTAACCTGGATTTCTTTATAGTCTTTTTTATTCAGTAATCATACCTTTATAGTTCATACCATAAAGTTTTGCAAAACGGCTCATTGTATATTCACCAGTAGCTAATTGTTCCTTTGTAGGTGCATATCCTTGGAAAACAAAATACATATCTTTTCCTTGAAGTAAGCTTTCATCTACATAACCATAGAAACGATCTAAAACATTACGAATCGCTCCTGACATACTATGCCAATAAAGTGGTGAACCAATAACAATTGTATCTGCTTGTTTCATTTGTTCAATGACTTCATCTAATTGATCATCTTCAAAGTTTTGACCGTAGCTGTAGATTTTATAATCCACTAAGTTTAATGTTTTAAATTCTTGATCTTTTAAAAATTTTTTAGTAAGTTTTACAGTATTTCCATTTCTATTAGGGCTTCCATTAATAAATAAGATACTCATTTTATACCTCCCGATAACTAATATAGAGTTGTGTTTTATTTCTGACAATTTTATAGTGTTTAATAATATTAATTAATAAGTTCATTTGATATTCTTCGATATCTCCTATCAAATAAAGTTGTTCATTTGAATCAAGTGATTGAAAAGAATAGTCATTTAATTGTAATAGATTTATAAGTTCATCCTTTTGTTCAATAGGACAAACAATCATTGCTTTTTGCATTTTTTCACCAACTTTATTTATAAAATAAATCTAATTTTTCTATTGCTTCTTTTACAACATTTTCTTTGTAATACGTTTGAATATGTGTTGCCTCTTTAAGATAATAAAGTTCTTTATTTTTTGTATTAATCGCAAGTTCAAAAGCTTGTTCACTCATATACTTAGTATCTGCTTGATCGCCAACCATCATTAATAAAGGTTGATCGAGAAGATACATAAATTGAACAGGATCATAAACCATCAAATCCATCAAGTTTCTCTGTAAAAAACATGAATGACTATTAGGATGAAAATGTGTTTCTACATAATATTCATAGCCTTCTCGATACATTTCAATCGGTAATTGATGTCCTATTTCTGGTTTCATCTCTGTCATATTTGCATTGTAAATCAACGTTTCTTCGTTGAGTTCTTTTTCTCGAATAGAAGCAACTTCATGAAGTCTTTTTAAAATAGTATCGACTTGACTGTTTTGAAAACCTTCTCGTCTAACAGCCCCCGTATTAAACATGGAAATAGTTGCTATTTTTTTTTTAAACGTTTATCCATTTGTCCACATGAAAGCATATAGCCTCCACCACCACAAATACCTAAACCATAGATACGATGTGAATCAACGCCAGGAAATGAAGAGATTGCATCAATCATTCCTCTAATATCTTCATTGCGGAAGTAAGGAATATCTTGTTGTCTAGGCTTTCCTTCACTTTGGCCAAAGAACATGCAATCAGAAACAATTGTGATATATCCTTTTTCTGCGAGTCTTTGTCCATAAAGTCCTGCGGCTTGTTCTTTAACGGCACCATTGGGCATGGCTATAACAATGGCAGGAAAGCTTTTTTTATGAGAGTACTCTTTAGGTGTATAGATATTAGAAGCAATTTTAATTCCATTTAATTGATACGTCATTGGATGTATTTGAACTTCATTTTCTTTATTTTCTTTAATAGCATTTTCATAAACCAATCCAAAAGGATTAGAAGAAAAGGGAACGGGTTCCCTTTTATCTAATCGAATCATTAATGACCTCCGAATACTTTAAATTCCATTGTATTTAATTTATCATCAATTGTTTTGACTTCTTCTTGACTTAATTCAACATTACCTGCTTCAAAGTTAGATTGAAGTCTATCAAGTTTTCTTGATCCTGGAATTGGAACAATGAAATCATATTTATTAATCATCCAAGCAAGTGACATTTGTGCATTTGTTGCATGATGTTTTTCACCAATTTTAGATACAACATCTAATAATTCATTTGTCTTTTTAATTCCTTCTTCGCTATATTGTGGCATATCAGGTCTAAAATCTTGTTCACCACTACCGAAATCTTTTTTAGATTGATAAGCTCCTGTAAGAGCTCCATTAGCAAGTGGAGAGAAAGCAACATAAGTAATTCCTAATTCTTTACATACAGGCATTAAATTTTCATGCCATCTAGCCATCATTGAATATCTATTTTCAATAACAGTTACAGGACATACAGCATTAGCACGTCTTAAGTACTCTTCATTTGTTTCAGAAATACCCCATGCTTTAATTTTTCCTTCTTCAATAAGTTCTTTCATCACACCAGCAACAACTTCTGGTTCTACTTTAGGATCAATACGATGTTGATAATAGATATCAACATAATCTGTTTGTAATTTCTTTAATGATCCTTCTAATGATTTTCTAATTGTTTCTGGTGAACTATCAAATTCAAGGTGATCTCCCATATGTTTAACCCCAAATTTAGTACATAAGATAATATCTTTTCTAAATGGTTTTACAGCTTCACCAACAACTTCTTCATTATAAGCGGTGCTTCCATCAGGATTAACTCCTGTATAACATTCAGCTGTATCATAGAAATCATATCCCATATCATGAGCTTTTCTTAAAATTTCTACTGCTTCTTCTTTAGGCGTTGGAAGTCCACTAGCATGAGTTAATCCCATACATCCAAGTCCAATCGCACTTACATACATATCTGTTTTTCCAAGTCTTACTCTTTTCATCTTTCTACTTACCTTCCTCATAATCACATGAAGCTGATACTTCAACCCATTTATCTAATTCAGCAATTTTTGCTTCTAAAGTTGATTTAACCGCTGTTACAGCTGCTTTACCTAATGTTAAGATTTCAGGTAAATCATCATTATGCACTACATCTACAATGACTTTACCAGCTTTATCTGGATCTCCGGCTTGTTGATGTTTATTTTCGAAATTACCTGGTCTTGATTTACCTACTGTTGCTTCATAATCACCAATTTGTGCTTTTGTTCCTTGTAAAGATTCACCGTCATAGAATTTTGTTCTAAAAGCACCTGGTTGAACAACCATTGCTTTAATACCTAATGGAGCAAGTTCTTTCATTAAACCATTTGTAAGTAATTCTAAGGCTGCTTTACTTGAAGCATAATATCCTGAACCTACAGCGGATCTTGCTGCCGCAATCGAAGTTACATTTAAAATATAACCTGATTTTTGTTCTCTCATTTTAGGAAGAACGGCTTTAATTAATTCAATTGGCCCAAATAAATTTGTTTGATATAGAGTTTGAACCGCTTCAATTTCTCCTTCTTCTACAGCACTACGATAACCATATCCTGCATTATTAACAAGAACATCAATTGTTCCAAATTTATCGTATGCTTCTTTTACAGCATTTTTAATACTATCTTGACTACATACATCTAAAGATACAGCTAAAGCAGTTTCTGGATAAGCTTCTACAATATCCATCACTTTATCTTTATTTCTGGCAGTAACGATTGCTTGATCACCACTTTCTAAGACAGCCTTGGCAATTCCTTTTCCAATACCACTTGAACATCCTGTAATTAACCATGTTTTCATTTTTTAGTTCCTCCTTGTTTCTACACTTTTATTTTATTTTTTTATCATTTAAAAGTACAATGCCAATAAAGAAATGTGCTATAACTTTAACGCATAGCTTTTTTATAAACCAACTCTCTTTTCAAAATCAGATCCTGGTTCAAATCTTCTATTTTCGATATCCATTTGAGAGAGTGCTTCATTCATTGATTCAACTTCTTCTTTAGTAAGTTTAATTTCTGTTGCCTTAATATTTTCTTTTAATCTTTCTAATTTTGTTGTTCCTGGAATAGGTACAATAAAATCCTTTTGTGCTAATACCCAAGCCAAAGATATTTGAGCAACTGTTGCCTTTTTTTCTTTTGCAATTTTATTAACTAAATCAACCACGACTTGGTTCTTTTTAAGGGATTCTTCACTAAATCTAGGGGCATTTAATTTTGCATGAAATCCATTTTTATCATAGGCATCACTTAAAAATCCTTTACATAAAGGTGCAAAAGGAACAAAACCAATTCCTAGTTCTTCAAGTAAAGGAATGAGTTCTTTCTCTGGTTCTCTCCACATCATTGAATATTCACTTTCTACGGCTGTTAAAGGACATATTGCATGTGCTTTTTTAATTGTTTCAATTCCTGCTTCTGATAGTCCCCAATGTTTGATTTTTCCTTGTTTAATAAAATCTTTCATTAAATAGGCAATATCTTCAATCGGTACATTGGGATCAACACGATGTAAATAATAGAGATCAATATAATCTGTTTTTAATCTTTTTAAAGAACCTTCTAAAGATTTTTTAATACCTTCAAGATTCCCATCAACAACTTGTTTCCCATTTTCCATTCTTAAACCACATTTAGTCGCAATAATTACTTGATCTCTTACAGGAGCTAATGCTTCTCCAACAAGTTCTTCATCTAAATAAGGTCCATAGATTTCTGCTGTATCAAAAAAGTTAACACCTAATTTAACAGCTTCCCTTAGTAAATGAATCATTTCTTCTCTATCTTTTCCAACCATTGTCATACAACCAAGTCCTAAACTTGATACTTCTAAACCTTGTCCTAATTTTCTTTTTAACATCTTTTTACATCTCCTTTTTTTCTTCTAAATTATGTTTTATAAAATGATAAATATCTTTTATTTCTTGATGATAATAATCTTCTATAAACTGATTATTTATATTTGTAAGTCGTTTAAATTTTTCAATAATATCTTGATGTTTCATTTCATTTTGAGGTGTTCCTAACACCTTATTTGATTGATATCTTTGTCCATCAATTATCATGATTGTTTGTTGATTCGTTAATGTTTCATTTTCTTTTAAAACTATTTTATTTATGATTTCTTGTTCTTCTTTTGTTATAAGAAATTTACCTATCATTGGTTGATAAATATTCTTTTTATCAACTAAAACATGCGCAATGATATAAGGTAAAGAAACAAATGCATCATAATTATTTTGTGGATTTTTATTATTTCCTAATTGATAGACTTGTTTAGAAACTTCAACTTCTATTTTTTTGCATTTTGTTATATCTATATTGATTTCATTTAAAGTAGATAAGATTGCATAACTAATAAATCCATATGGATAAGGTTTACTTGATACTTGCATGGATATCCATTGTTTATTTAAGTTTTCCATAGCTTCTTTAAGATGTGGTGTTTTTATTATTTGCATCATTAAACCATTTTTTCCAATAAGAGAATTGATATTTGCGCTTATACCTTTTTGGGTATACATCGCTGCCATATAGCCATGATAACTTGCAAAGGCAGGAATAAAACTACCAATGGCTGAACCATGTGAGCCTCTTGTCCCTGATGCTAAATTAGCACTAAAGGCAAGAACATTTTTATATTGTTCTTTATTAAAGTTTAATAATTTACCAATAGCAACAGCTGTTGCCATTGCTCCTACAATTCCTGTGGTATACCAACCATTGTTTTCTTTTAAAAAGAAAGCAAGACCTAATCGACATTCGACTTCCATTCCAATACATAAAGCTTCTAAAAATTGTTTTAAAGAAACTTTTTGTTTTCTAGCTAGTGCTAGTAAACCACTGGCAACAGGACCACAAGGATGTGTCGTTGTTTCAAAATGGATATCATCATAAGCTAAGATTGCTGAGGAAAAGCAATCAACTAAAGCACATGAAGATAAAGGAAGCTTTTCTTGATGAAAGAGTGGTTGATAGTTTCCACAACGGTCTTCGATGATCGTTTCAATTGTTTGATCTATAACCTCTTGTTTAGCGCCTACGCACGTAACTCCTAAATAGTTTAAAAAAGCATCATAATAAAATAATGGAATCTTTTCTAAATGTGTATTTATACTAAAATCAATAAGAGCATCTATAAATTCTTTCATTATAATTTCACCGGATAAATAGCTGCTAAACCACCATCAACACGTATTTCAATACCACTAATATAACTTGATTCATCGCTTCCTAAAAAGATCGCTGCTTGGCTGATATCTTTCACATTTCCTACTCTTCCTGCTGGAATCAAGCTTGCACGGTATTCTTGAAGTTCCTTTTCTTCTTCCTCTGATCTTCCTAATTCTTTTCCTGCTGCATCTGTTGGAATAACACCAGGGGCTAAAGCATTAACACGGATTTTACGATCTCTTAATTCGCTTGTCCATGTATAAATAAATGATTTCATGGCTGATTTAGCCGCAATATATAAACTAAAGTTTGGTAATCCTAAAGAGGCTGTGACAGAAGTATTTAGGATAATTGAAGAACCTTCTTTCATCAGTGGTAAGCATGTTTGAGCACAATAGTAAGTTCCTAAAACATTGGTATACATCACACGATTAAATTCTTCTTGATCAACATCTTCGATAGCTACATAATTTCCCACTCCAGCATTAGCAACCAAAATATCTAATTTACCTTTTTCTTGTTTGATTTTATTTGCAACTTTTTCCATATCTTCTTTCTTTGTCACATCCGCTACAACATAATCAACAGCGTGACCGATTTGTTGAATGGCTTCTTGAAGTTTATTTTCTCTTCTTCCTGTAATATAAACATAAGCTCCTTCTTCGACATAGCTTCTTGCAATATCTAAACCAATTCCTGTGCCACCGCCAGTAATTAAAGCAACTTTTCCTTCTAATCTCATAACGCTTCCTCCTTAAAACCTGCTCACGAAAACGATTGAGGGCTTTTGAAAGAAGCGGTCTCTTTGCTTTTAGCATAGCCTATCCGTGTAAAAATTGCAAGTACTTTTTCAAGATTCCGCCCAAAGTTCTCCAAAAAATATGCATCGTTTCATCAGAAACATCCGCAGCGCCGCACACCCGTCCGGTCCGCATCCGCCCCTTTCCCGCCTGTCCTGTTCCTTCCGGCTCCGAAAAAAAGCAGCGAAACTTTTTCGATTTTAACCGAAATGTAACGAAATCCAATCGAGATGCACAATTTTGATCTTCAAAAAGCAAGCAAGCTGCTGAAATCAATGCGTTATGGTTAAAACTTTTTCTTTTCC
>ERZ869983.580-NODE-580-length-11800-cov-5.194063_pt1 | contig 11800 bp, 11 predicted proteins | sample MGYA00521106_ERZ869983 | MGnify/ENA primary metagenome ERZ869983 (study PRJEB32232, sample SAMN07284972) | human gut metagenome | biome: human-associated habitat; material: feces | host: Homo sapiens | place: Tanzania | collected 2014-04-05 ...
ACAACTCACTACAATTAAAGCTGCGGAAATAAATGTTATTGGTTTCCAATCAAAAATAGTTCTTCCAATTCTTTTTTTCGATACTATCTGAGCATAAATAAAATGCGCAAACGTAAACACAACATAACAAAAAAGTGTTGTGTATCCTGCCATTATATATCCAAACAATCCGATAAATATGTAATTTAGTACAATGTTAAGCAATGCTCCTATTATTGATACAAACATCGTAAATTTATTAGCATCATAATAGAACTCCACATTACTAAACAAATTATACATTAGCAGGAAAAACACACTAGCTGTAACTGATGGAATAATATAAATCGCATCATAGTACTCTTTGCTGGCAAGGATTTTCATTGCTTCTGGTGCAACAGCCATAAAGGCAACTAATAATGAGGCAACAAATAACATTATCGGAATCAAGCTATAGTTTATTGAGTCGTAGTCTTTTTCCTCCAATTTTCGATACTGCCATGGCGTCAATGATTGATTTATGCTTCCCGTGATTATCTTCATAACCATTCCTAAGCTATAGGCAACCCCATATATTCCAACATAACTTAGACCGCACATCTTTTGTATCATCACTCTATCGGCCTGATCTAAAATATATGTCGACAGATAATGTGGTATTAATGGAATGTTAAATAAAACTGCAAATTTAGCGTACTGCCAGGAAAATAATTTTTTTCCTCTTTTGAAAATGTGAAAATATATAACAACACCAAATACCGTATTAACTATCACATTTGAAAAAATTCGTGCTAATCCTTTTTCTGTGCTTAATTCCACAGCGAGTATTCCAAACCCAGCATTGCAGAACACCATCAGCAGCGTCACTAATACAACCGATTTATATCTAAAGTCATATCTTTGTCTTACTGTCCAAAAGCTGAAGGACTGAAAAAACAACATTTCAACAAACATCATGATCATTATTTCCGTACTCAGCTCTGTAATTGCATTGATTTGATTTCTGAAAATCAGATATATCGCAAAACAACCAACAGTAATAATACTAGTTGTTCCTAGCATTGACGACATATAGCCATCTTTATCGTCAGAATATTTTGATAAGCCTTTATTATAAACTGCTGAAGAAAGATTAAAAGATGTAAACATCGTAAAAATCGAAAGCCAAGAGTTATATGCCGTGAACTGGCCATATTGTTCTGTAGTTAAGAGTCTTGTAAATATCGGTGTTGTGATCAACGCAACACATTTTTGAAGCGTTGCACAAAATACAAACCAAAAAGTAGCTCTAATTGCCACAGGCATCGATTCATATTTTTGCTTTATTTTTCTTTCAATCGCCTTGACTTTATCTTTCATTTTCTCTCACTTTCGTCAGAATCTATTTCTATATTATAATAGGCCTCATAAATTTCACGTAATGTTTTAAATTCTTTTAGCCGAATATTTTGTTCTTTATTATACAAATTTAGATACATAGCATTTCCATAATACGCTGCCATTTCCGAATAAGTACTCGGTGGGCCTACAATATACTCGCACTTTGACATTGTAGTTAAATCCTGCACAGCGTTTCCCTTCATTAAATAAATATCTTTATACTTTACCTCTCTACGAGCGCGCTCTATGTCAAATTTCTCATTTGTAAATAGAAGAACACAAGCATTGTTACCGAACTCATCAACTATATCATTTATCCATTTAATGTAATTATTCTCATCAAAATAATATTTCCCACCACGCCAATTCTTATAATCTCCTCGGCGCATATGAAGTGCAATCAGATGAACATCTCGTCCGTCTTTTATGTCCTTAATTATTCCATCTGCATATATTTGATACTCTTCTTTCGGTGCTAAATACTTAGCAATCTTTTTCTGATATTGAATAAATCCCATAGGTTCGCGAACTGTCCACAAATTGATTTTCACACTGCGTCCATCTGCTAGTCTTTTTCTAATATTTTCACGTGTTTCGCTTTGTCCGAAATGAAGATGTCTCTTTATGGCTTTATACTGATTATGAACCCAAATTTTTGCATTGCTAGCATATGGTAATCTCACATTTATAGGAAGAATGGAATCATCCAAATTTAAATATTTTTTTAGATCATAAAAATAGTTGTGTGTAACATCTTGATTAAATTCCAATCCCCAAGCAAGTGCCTGTCCCATTAACTTTATTCTGTTACACAAACCACTATCATTATTATTTACAACTATCATAATTATTCTCCATATTCAATTTCATCATCAAGGTTACTACTAGTACAATTCGGATAACATAGTGCAATATAAATTGCATATAATATATGCGGCTGTGATAATACAGTCACAATTATGCATCCTATCATTGCTACAAAATGAAGCTTGTTACTTTTATTTTTCCAAACTCCATTAATAAGAAATACAACCATCGACACGGCGCAAACCATTCCGTATGTGGCCATTGAGCTCGTAAGACCAACTACTGAACCATTAGTATTCGTCCAATCATGTACGTATTGTGCCCACCATACTTTATACTGACTTGTTCCTACTCCCCAAAAATTCTTTGCTGCAATTAGCAGATCAGTTTCAATTGAGATTTCTCTATACCTTCCAGTAGAAGATGACAAATCAACACCGGAAGATCCACCAAACAGTTTACTTGTAAATCGCTCATAAATAAAAGAGTCTGTGCCACCATAAATTGCAACGACTGCAAATAAAGCCACACCCAAAACAATTAGTACTTTCAGCCATGTCTTTTCTTTATATTCTGAGGAGGAAAAAACAAAACAGCCTAATACTATCATTGCTCCAAGATAACCAGTGGTTGATTGTGCTGTCAGTATTGTCAATATAAGTACTATTAAATAGTTTTTTCTTTTTCTTTGACTTAGCCAATTACAATTTTCAAAAAGCAGAATAACAAGAGCAACATTAAGAATTATCTGATACACACCTGGTTCACCAAACATTCCATTATTTCTACTCATATCAGATACTCTTGCAGCATAGAATAAAGAACAATGATAAACCAAACCACTCGATTTTAGTGCTGGCAAAAAATTGAAAATAATTCTAGCCGGTGTTAGGCCAACTAGAAATTCAACAAGATTGATTTTTGCAATAAAGACTATTATATTCAAAAGTCTTTCCTTGAATTTTTCTCTGTTCAATTCAATACAAATAAATGCAATGCAAAACCTTGAAAAAAAATTGCCAACTGTTCCCAAACTTGTGGAGCCATTCGTGGTAAAGTGATTAATCACCAATAATCCGCATATAATTAACATCCACATTGTATATTTTATATTTATCTTTATTCTCTTTTGCAGTACAAACAAGCCCGTACATAACAGGGCAAACACCATAAACCACTGGTCAAATAATTTATAAATAACAGATCCTTGGAAAGAAAGTAATACATACAGCATCAAATACTGTACTATCGCATTTTTACTGACTAATAAGCTCATTGGATATTCTCCACATCATATATTTGTTTAATACTCTCATAACATTTACTCCACTGAAACTTCTTTTTCAATGTAGACACACTGTGTTCAAGAAATCGCATTTCTGTTTTTTTATTAAGTTCTTGAATAATCTCATCATAATTTTTACACAAACTGTGTCCTTCCATGCCTTCCAGTATTGTATTAGGACCCGGTGCCTTAATTGCAACAACACAGCTTTTATAGTATACGGCCTCCATTATTGCCATTCCAAATATTTCTTCGGGGCGTAAATTAACAAAATAATCGGCAATATAATGGATTTGCCACATTTCATCATACTTAACTTCCGGAATAAGAGTAACTTTATCTTCAATTCCAAGTTCAACAACTTTTTCTCTGATTTTACTCTCAAGTGGTCCTTTTCCTACCATTAGTAACTTTTTGTTTTTTCTTTGAACATTAGAAAATATCTCAAGCATTTCTAACGGATGTTTTTCCGGTTGCATTCTTGCTACAAAGCTTATTATTACATCATCTTTTGAGAATCCCCATTTTTTCCGTAGCTCAGTGTGATCAAAGGACTCATAATCTTGTTTTAATGAACTATAATCCATTCCAACTGGAGCTACAACACACTTTTTTACACCGAGCTTTTTTAATTCTTCCTTAGCATCTTTTGTCTTCGTAACAACTGTTACTTTTTTATAAACCTTGAGCGTTGTTAATCTAAAAAGTGCATCCATCAAATCACTTTTTAAATTCTGTTGAAAGCTATGTGCAATTCCAACATAAGGAATAAAACAAATTCCGTTCTTTTTACAGTAACGATACAGTTTAGAAATAATAAGCTGCGTATCAGAAAAGGTAAATGCAACATCCGTATCTTTATCAATAAGTTCAACATTTAATAGTCCATGCGGCCCCATTGATTTCGTTGGAATATAAAGAATTGTTATTCCGTCATGATTCTCAATTTCAATTTTATCTGCCGACTTATTCGGGACACACTTATAGACTTTCACTTCATGTCCATGACTTGCAATTTCCTTGCCCAGTCCAATTTCTTGTGAATGATAAAATCCCTTTCTTCCAAAGTTCCCGACAATTGGAACTATAATTGCAACTTTCATTTCCACATACCCTCGTTTAAACTAATAATCTACTGCTTGATGTTTTTTTTACGGATTCCATATTTTAGCGATGACAACACAATCCCAACATACGGCTTCCACAAATAGTACAGCCACAGTTTAGGAAACCATTTTTTTAAAAAAAGTTTATGACTCTTGTACGGTTGCCCATTTGGTTTGTTTTTCTTCTTAATTCTCTCAATAAATGGAACACTTGGATCTTTCCATGTTCCTAAATCAGTATTTCTATCACAGTATCCGACATATTCAGATGCAACAAAGTTCTTTCCACCCTGGCTCTTTAATTTATAACCATAATCAAAATCACCAAATCCATGTTCGTAACGTTCTTCTATATTTCCAACGCATATAGCAGTCTCATAAGGAATAAGAAGACAATTTCCATTTACACAGTCACATTCTTGGATATGTCCATTAGGAATGATCACTTTTCGTTTGTATGGATTGACGTTGCTCAGATTTTTTGTTCCTCCATAACTCCACTCGTCACTTCCAATCTTTGAAACTGATCCACAAATAATCGATAAGGTATGTGTTTTCTTTGCTTCTAATGCATCGTTTATGATTGCTTGCAGAAAGCCCTTCCGAAAAATCACATCATTATTGACCCACAAATAATAATCCACATTATTTTTTAATGCTTCCCCATAAGCAAGAAACATTCCTTTGTTCCAAAACAGACTCCCATTTCCCATCAACACATTAAATGAAACATTCGGAAAACGTGTTTTATACTGTGTTAAAACTTCTTGAGTCTTATCTGTACTACCATCATTTGTTATGTAAAACGAAAGTAAAAAACTATCGTCTACATTTTCAGCCAAAATCGAATCAATACACTTTGATGTTTTTTCTATCCGATTAAAAACCGTCATAATAATAGCTATAGAAGTTTTTGACATTTACATCACCTCTCCTATTTCTCTATAAAGTCAATTACCAACTTATTCATATTTTCATTATTAGAAACAAACGGAACTGGAGTAAAGTCATCTAACCCCAAAATACATTTTTTTAATTCTTCTTTGTTTCTTGCTTGAAGCACATATCCTTGTTTTGTAAATAATTCAGCCAATTCCAATTGATGATCATCATAATGTTCATCATACTGTGCCATCCGAGGAAAAATTATTACTTTTTTTCCTCTCTTTATGCTTGAAATTACTGTTCCTGTTCCAGCATGTGCAATAACTAAATCACACTTATTTATTATGTTCTTAAACTCTTCATCAGCTATCATGTCAAAGCATTTGTAGAATTTAGAATTATAATTATCAAAACCTACCTGAGCCACAACATTTTTGCCATCGAGTATACCTTCTTCACACAATTCATCAATAATCTGAAACAACCGTGTGAACTTTTTCTCAACCATTGATCCAATCGTTACCAATACCTTCATTAATAGATTGATCCTCCATATACCGCATTCGGATAATACTTTTTCAGTGCTTCCCATTGAATAATAAACAAATCCGCAAATTTATAAATGAGAAGTCCCGTTTTATTAGGAGTTGTCATTCGAGCATAGCTTTCAATGTAAATTACCTTTTTATGAAATATTTTTCCGATAATACACATTGGTATTGCCACTGCTGCTCCAGTTGTTAATATGACATCTGGTTTTTCTTTTAAGAATATACCAAATTGCTCAAACATCATTCGCGTCATTCGCAGAACCATAACAACTTTATTTTTTCTCACTAAATCAGATACGATATAATGCTTTTGCTTCATTGCTTCCGTGGCTTTTGTTCGAGAAACCACATAGAAGCAATCATATTTGTTATATACATCTTTGAGCTGTTTAATTTGTTCCAAATGTCCACCTGACGATGAAATTAAACACACTTTTTTTTTCTTTTTCACTATCTATATCCTCTATCATCTTTTAAATATTTTTCTATAAGCTAAATTTGAAAGTCTATTAACTATATAAGCAGCTCCGACTATAGCTAAAAGAATTGCTATTAAATTTATTGGAAATATCATTTCTTTCAGATACATAATAATTACAAATTGAACCAAATAAATTTCCAACGAACAACTGCTAATAAGTTCGACTGCTCTACCCATTCGAGTCCCCATAAATGCTTGAATTTCCTTCTCATACCCTAATCCTGCAAGCATCATGAACATGGCAAACGCCACACCAAATACCTGCGTCATAAACTGGAATCGCATCAACACAGAAACTTTGTTTATGAGCAGCTTTATAAATAGAAATCCTCCACAAGAAACCACTCCAAATAGCAACCACATTGCCCGTTTTGACTTTAATTTCTCACTATCTTTATGATCAAAAATCAAACTTCCAATCATCATAGCTATAAACCCATATAAAAGTCTGAATCCGATTTCTGGCTCTACAAAGAATTTATTTCTATATCTGATCACATAGGTTACAGTATAAATTACCGCCGCCAATACAATAGCGAGTATCCTGTTTTTTCTCCCCCATTTAATTTACGAATAATGAGGTAATACGCAATATATAGAACTGTAATTGCTGGCACATACCACAGATTTATATTAATTGGAAATATGAAAAGCATAATTGACGGCGTTCTGTATCCGATTAGCACTGTAACAATATTCACTATACTTAACGGAATATACAGGCGCATTACTTTCTTTAACCACCAAGGGAAGAATTTTTCCTTTTGAACGCTCTTTACAAGAACAAAACCACTTATCAAAAAGAATAGAGCTACACCCGGACAACCACCCCACGAAATATTCCAAGGATATACTCCATCGAAGTGTGAATTTGTTATGAGCATTGCTGCCAATGCCCGTAATAATTCAATAAATGAATACATTCCTACTCCTCACGATTCTTTCATAGCTTTAGAATTTCTTCTGCATACTTTCTCACCGACACATTTCTGGTCAGATTCTTCTCCAGATTCTCACGGCCTCTGGCTCCCATTGCCTTCAGTTCACTATTGTCAGCGTTATCAATGAACCAGCGGATATTTTCCTCGACCTTATCATACTCACCTGGCTCACAGCAGAGCCCACCATGTGTATCTTCAATCAAGCAACGAACCTCTGAGCCTGACTCCAGGACCCCTAAAATGGGCTTCGAAGCGGCCATTATTCCGTATGCCTTCGATGGGCAACTCACGCCTTTAATGCCTTTTGCGTTCACACACCAATGAACATCTCCGGCGTTTAAGCTATAAATCAGGTCAGCCTTGTCCTGGTACGGAATGAAAGTCACATTGTCCATGTGATGCTGCTTTACATAGAGCACCAACTTGTCTAGCACGGAACCTGCACCAACAAATGCGAATACGACCTCTCGACCATCTGCAGTCTTGGTACCCGACTTGAATTGCTCTATGACTTCAATCAATTTTTCAAGATCATAGTACAAACCAATGTTGCCAGAGTACATGATGACAAACTTTCCATCCAAACCGTATTTTTTCTTGAAGGCAAGAACCTTTTCATTATTCTCATCCAACGGATAGATTTCGTTTTCATCGATCCAGTTGTTGATCATAACGGTCTTGGGCACTTTCTTGCCCTTGAAGCGTTTTTCCACCGTTTCCACCAGATCGCGGCCAACAGTGATTACAAGGTCGCTGCGCTTGCAGCTAAACTTGTCGAACCACATCATAGCATCGGTAATAAACTTGCTCTTGGTGTAACCAACCGCCAATACCTGTTCCGGGTTGAAGTCTTGAATATTGTAGATGTATTTGGCGTGTTTTATCCATTTGCCCCAAACGCCCAATAAACCGCCGAGGATTGGAGGCTGAGAGATGGAGAACACATAGTCCATCTTGCCAACCTTGAAGGTCGCGCCCATTGCTCCAAAGAAATAGGAAACAATGTTTTTTACACGACTCTTCTTGTTGGTCTTACTGAACTCCGGTACTCTTATCCTTAAAACTTTTACGCCGTTGATTTCTTCTTCGTAATATTTCTGTGTCTTATATTTATCTTCAATGGTTCCTAAATAGCTGGGAACCACACAAATTACCGTAATATCAAACTTATCCAACATGCCCTCTGCGAGTTCGCGGAGAATCTGGCCTGTGGATGCAGTATCAGGTATGTAGTAATGTGCATAAATCAGCAACTTCTTTTTTGCCATCCTGCATCCCCCTTCTGTATACTTCTTAGTCACGCTGGAAAATATCGCGTGTATAAACCTTATCCTTCACGTCATCCAAGCACTTATCGTATCTATTTGCGATGATGGCATTAGTCATTTCCTTGAACTTAGCCAGATCGTTGACCACCAGACTTCCAAAGAAAGTATCACCATCTTTCAGAGTCGGCTCATAAATAATGACTGTTGCGCCCTTGGCCTTGATGCGTTTCATAACACCCTGAATAGAGCTCTGGCGGAAGTTATCGCTATTGCTCTTCATTGTCAGACGGTACACGCCGATGGTCACAGACTTCTCCTGCTTCTCGTTGTATTCGTTGTCCTCGTCATAGCCGTAGTAGCCAGCCAGCTTAAGAACACGGTCAGCGATGAAGTCTTTACGAGTTCTGTTACTCTCGACGATAGCTTCGATCAAATTCTCCGGCACATCGGCATAGTTTGCCAGCAGCTGCTTGGTGTCTTTCGGCAGGCAATAGCCGCCGTAACCAAAGGACGGATTGTTGTAGTGGCTGCCAATACGAGGATCAAGGCAAACACCATCAATAATCTGCTGGGTGTTCAGACCTTTGCTTTCTGCATAGGTGTCCAGTTCGTTGAAGTAAGCAACACGAAGAGCCAGATATGTATTAGCGAACAGTTTGACAGCCTCTGCTTCGGTGAAGCCCATGAACAGAGTGTCGATGTCCTCCTTGATAGCACCTTCCTGCAGCAGACCAGCAAACTCGTGTGCTGCTTCGACCAGCCGCTCATCGTTCAAGTCAGTGCCAACGATGATACGAGAAGGATACAGATTGTCGTACAGAGCCTTGGACTCACGCAGGAATTCCGGACTAAAGATGATGTTCTTGCTGTTGAATTTTTCACGAACAGATGCTGTGTAGCCCACAGGAATGGTGGACTTGATGACCATAATGGCATCCGGGTTGTACTCCATGACCAGCTTGATCACAGCCTCGACTGCGCTCGTGTCGAAATGCTGCGTGTGGCTGTCGTAGTTCGTAGGGGCCGCAATTACAACAAAGTCCGCATCAGAGTATGCAGCCTTTGCATCCAGAGTTGCGGTCAGGTTCAGTTCTTTCTCAGCCAGATATTTTTCGATATAGTCATCCTGAATCGGGGACTTGCGGTTATTGATCAAGTCCACCTTCTCCTGGATGATGTCCACAGCCGTCACCTGATGGTGCTGGGAGAGCAATGTGGCAATTGACAAACCAACATAGCCGGTACCGGCAACAGCAATCTTGTAATTCTTTTTCATAATTCTATGACCTCCTGAAATCTCTTCTTTAATAATGTATGTAAGGCTCATATTGAGCCGAGCAATCTATATAAAACAGTGCGTTCATCATCCATACCGGATCTTCCTCACACAACTGTGGTTATCGTTTTCATTCGCCGGAACCGACCAGCCGTGCATTTGTTCATGTTTTTCTGTTAATTCGCAGTCCAAAAGACCATCACTGAAACTTTATGGTAGACACCTTCATACCAACTCACCAACAAAGTGTTAGGTCTTATTGTCATAACATCTCAAACAGCACACCCATTTTTCAAAGTGTTGACCTTTATTGTCATAACCCGTACACCAACTCACTTTGTTAAAACTGTACAAGTTCATACTATTTCCTTGTTGCAACATGAACAATCATCTACCCCTCACTACCTCTAATTCCCCAGAAAAATGCAGTTATCATGTCCGTCTTTTCTCTGCAATAAACTTTTCCAGAAAAATAGATTTTGGGCTTTTCAACACTTTCAACCTCCACCTCTAATTCTCCGGAAAAATGAAAGTATCATGTCCGTCCCTTGCTCCGCAATAAAACAGGCTCGCAGTAGGGGTATTTTGCATGAGTTTTATACGCCACCGTAGACCATCATGCTGCCACTGAAAGTTTGAGGTAGACATTCGATGGGCAGCTCACACCTTTAATGCCTTTTGCATTCACGCACCAGTGAACATCCCCGGCGTTCAGGCTATAAATCAGGTCAGCTTTATCCTGATACGGAATGAAGATTACATTGTCCATGTGATGCTGCTTTACATACAACACCAACTTATCCAGCACAGAACCAGCACCAACAAAAGCAAAGACAACTTCCCTTCCATCTACCGTCTTTGTACCCGGCTTGAATCTCTCTACAACTTTAATCAAATTCTCAAGGTCGTAATATAAACCAATGTTTCCTGAGTACATGATGACAAACTTACCATCTAAACCGTATTTCTTCTTAAATGCCAGAACCTTTTCATTATTTTCATCCAATGGATAAATTTCGTTCTCATCAATCCAGTTGTTAATCATAACAGTTTTAGGAATTTTCTTTCCTTTAAAACGGTTCTCCACTGTTTCTACCAAATCACGTCCGACTGTAATCACAAGGTCGCTACGTTTGCAGCTGAACTTATCGAACCACATCATAGCGTCCGTGATAAATTTGCTCTTGGTGTATCCAACCGCCAGCACCTGCTCCGGGTTGAAATCCTGAATGTTATAAATGTACTTGGTGTGCTTCACCCACTTGCCCCAGACACCCAACAGTCCTCCAAGAATAGGCGGCTGTGAGATAGAAAACACATAGTCCATCTTGCCAACCTTAAAAGTTGCACCCATTGCTCCAAAGAAATAAGAAACAATATTCTTTACACGGCTCTTTTTATTTGTCTTACTGAACTCCGGCACTCGGATTCGCAGAACCTTCACGCCATTGATTTCTTCTTCGTAATATTTCTGTGTCTTATATTTATCCTCAATCGTCCCTAAGTAACTCGGCACCACGCAGATGATCGTGATGCTGAACTTATCCAGCATCCCCTCCGCCAGTTCACGGAGAATCTGACCCGTTGACGCAGTGTCTGGAATATAGTAATGAGCATAAATCAGAAGATTTTTCTTATTTGACATTCCTATAATTTCCTCTTGCTTTTTCTCGTATAGCTATACGTTCAATTTCCACAAAAAAGAAAAACATCTCAACGATCTCTATTCCAATCCAAGTCCTCCCTCTCCTTGTTTTTTCTACTTATAGCTATACGTTCAATACCAATAACACCTGCAGCTTCCCCTCCCGGTTCCACTGCAGATCATCATTCTTTCTACT